>Ga0163226_1000033_pt1 | contig 28435 bp, 21 predicted proteins | sample MSEWel2016_07_13_2_FD_113144 | JGI IMG/M metagenome (GOLD analysis project Ga0163226, IMG submission 113144) | Subsurface microbial communities from deep shales in West Virginia, USA - MSEEL Well Study Marcellus 5H_2016_07_13 ...
AAACAAAGAAAATTTTAAACTATTAATTTATTCTTTTTGCCTTTTATTCGTGTAATTCGTGTTAATTCGTTGCAAAAAAGCTTTTTAATTCTTTAAAGAAAAACATTAGTTCAACTTATATAGCTTCAACTATAAGTATTATATCCCTTTTATTTTCAAAAAACATCAAATAAATTATTTAACTTAGCAAACTCTAAACTTATTCTATAATATAAATTAGAAAAGCGTTGGAGTTTTCCAACGCTTTTCTTAATTAAATTAAATCCACTTAACTAAACCTAACTCATGTTTAGTGGCTAATCTATCTGAATTTGGGACAACCCTAAAAGTATAATTATAATCTCCAGTCTCCTCAAATTTAATCTTAGCACTATAAGTGTAATTATTATCTTCTCCTATAGGTTTTAATTCCATAGGTATAACCTTAGAAGAAATCTGATTCTGCTTATCAACCAAATAGATTTCTACCCTTACATCTTCAGGTATCAAGTCACCTAATTGAACTTGAGCAGTCAATTCAATCTCATCAGTAATATTAAATTTACCTTGAACACCTTGATTTACAGAAGCAATCTTGATTTTATCCCAATTACTCCTTAGAATATATTTCCACTTGGCTAAATCAATGGCTACTTGATTATCTTCAAAGTCCATTCCCCGCTTAATAGCAGGCATATATAGCCTCTTAGTATATTCTTGAACCATACGGTCAGTACTATATTCAGGAGCATTACTGGCTATAGTCTCCTTCATATACTCAATCCACCCATGGGCAACCCCATTATCATCTGTATTATAATATAATGGTACAATTTCTTGCTCTAAAGTATCATATAAAGACTTACTATCGATCAAATCCTGTTCTTCACGGTTACTATACTCAGATTTATAACCAATAGCCCAACCATTTTTACCATTATAACCTTCACACCACCATCCATCTAAAACACTAAAGTTCAATCCGCCATTAGCAGCTACCTTCTGTCCACTGGTTCCACTGGCCTCTAATGGTCTTCTTGGATTGTTTAACCAGACATCTACACCTTGAACTAAATATCGTGCTAAATTCATATCATAGTTCTCTAAGATTATAAACTTCCCTTTAAACTCTTCGCTTTCAGAGATATTGTGTAATTCCTTGATTAATTCTTGACCAGGAATATCAGCTGGATGGGCCTTTCCTGCAAAAACAAACTGGACCTCTTTTCCCTGTTTATTACAGATTTCTTTTAATCTTCTTAAATCTTTTAAAATTAAAGTTGCTCTCTTATAAGTTGCAAATCTACGAGCAAATCCAATGGTTAAGGTATCCTTATCTAATAGGCCTTCATCCAATTCAGCTAAACCGCTATATCTTTTTTTTCTAGCTAAGTCCTTCTGGCGAATAAAGTCTATCATCTTAGACTTTAATGCTCTATGAACCTTCCAGAACTGCTGATTAGGAATCTCCTTAACCTTTGCCCATACTTCCTTATCTTCAATCCTATCCCGCCAATTGGCTGGAAGGTACTTATCAAATAATTGCTTCCACTCTGGGGCCAGCCAAGTCAAAGTATGAATTCCATTGGTAATATAAGTGATAGGATTTTCATCAGCAGGAACATTTGACCACAAATCCTTCCACATATTACTAGATACTTCACCATGTAAAGCACTAACTCCATTATGAAAACAAGATAACCTTAAAGCTAATACAGTCAATCCAAACCCTTCATCATAATCATGAATCATGCCTAATTTCATAAACTCTTCTCTAGTAAGTCCTACCTCCTGCCAGTAATTAGCAAAATACTTATCCTTTAAAGCAAAAGTAAATACTTCATTACCTGCAGGAACAGGAGTATGAGTAGTAAAAACAGTATTAGAAGCAACCTTCTCCATAGCTTGATAGAAGTCCATATCATTATCTTTAATTAAATTTCTAATTCTCTCCAAACCAAGGTAAACAGAATGCCCCTCATTCATATGCCAAACCAGTGGCTTATATCCCATCTTGTATAGAGCTCTAGTTCCTCCAATACCAAGAAGAATCTCTTGGGAGATCCTAGTTTCAGAACCTCCACCATATAATCTAGAAGTCAGTTTTCTATCACCTTCACTATTAACTTCTAAATCAGTATCTAATAAATAAACATTAATTCTTCCAACCTTTACTTCCCAAACCTTAAAATATACATCTCTCTGCTCCAATTTAATAGAGAGAATTAAATCATCTCCAGAGCTATCTTTAACTGGGTCTACTGCTAACAAATCAAAGTCTAGCTCTGAATAAAGTGCTTTTTGCCACCCTTCATTATTAATCTTTTGCTGAAAGTATCCATTACGATACAGCATTCCTACTCCAACAAAGGGTAATCCTAAATCACTAGCAGATTTACAGTGGTCTCCAGCAAGAACCCCTAGTCCTCCCGAATAAATTGGTAGAGATTCATGAAAACCAAACTCAGCAGAAAAATAAGCAATTACTCTCTTCTCTTCTAATTGTTTGAAGTTTTGATTAAACCAAGTATCTTGGCTATTCAAATAATTATCAAAAGATTCTATGACTTTATTATAGTCTGTTAAAAAATCATCATCCTCAGCAACCTGCTGTAAGCTCTTATAACTTACCTTAGAAATAAACTTTACAGGATTTTTATTGACTTTTTCCCATAAGTCAAGGTCAATTCTCTTAAATAAATTTTCTGCTTTTGGATTCCAACACCACCATAAATTTTTAGAAATACGACTTAATCCCTCAATCTCTGCTGGTAATTCTGGTTTAACTGATAAACTACCATAGAATTGCATCCATACCACCTCTAACTGTCAGATTTGCTTTACTTTACTAAAGCTGCTGGGTTAACTAGATATCACGATATCCTCACCCTTGCCTTCTATTTTAGGCTGATGTCTTCTACTATAGACTTTATAATCGATATCTGGGAATATATTATCTTTCCATTCTGTTTCACCTAAGAAATCTTCATTTATATTACCCGATTTTATCTGATTATATAAGTCTAAAAATCTACTAATATGAGCTTTAGTCCTATTGACAGCATATTCAACAGTAGTTCCAGTCATCATAATAAATGCCCAATCACTACTTTGAGCCAACAGCAACTCTCTAGCAGCCTGATTTAACGCCCTTCTTGTCAAATCATCAGGATAATGAATCTCTGTTGCCAACTCAATCATCTTTTCTGCTGCATGATGTAAATGGCGATAAATCCAATCATTACTATCATCTAACCAGACATCATTATAGCCTTTAGCACCCCAGCTACACATTGGTGGTTGGCAGACTTGGTTACTTGGATACTCTTCTAAATAATCAATTGGAGATATCATCTTAACTACATCCTGATCATAATAAGCCTTTCTAATTAAGAAATTAATGAAGTCTGGCCCTTCATACCACCAATGTCCAAATAATTCTGCATCATATGGTGATAATACAATAGGTTTTCTATCCATTAATTCATCTAAATATTCAATCTGCTTGGCTCTATTAAACAAGAAGTTACCTGCATGCTCAGCAGATTTATCCCTTGCCACATATGGATCATAAGGTTGCTTAGCATCTAAACCACACTCTGAACCAGTAATCTTATGATACTTAATTCCTGTATCCATTCTTATTCCATCAGGATGAATATATGGTCCAATATAATCTAAAGGTAATTCAAATCCAATATCACGATAGAATTCTCTATAGTTATAATCTCCTGGATAACCTATCTTAGAACTCCAAACCTGACGAGAAGACTCTTGATCTCGCGCAAAAGCAGCAACTCCTGAACGAGTATAGATAGACGAAAAGACTCCATATTTAGGGCGAGGTGTAGCATGTAATACCCCATGAGTATCTACAATAAAGAATCTAATCTTAAATTCTTTTAAAACCTTATCTACACCTGGGTAATAAGCACACTCTGGTAACCAGATTCCTCTAGGTTCTCTTCCTAGATGCTTCTTATGGGTCTCTACTGCTACTTCAATCTGGGCTCTTACTGCCTCAGGATACTGTTGCATTAATGGTAAGTAGCCATGAGTAGCACCACAAGTGATAATCTCTAGATAACCTAAATCTTGAAACTTCTTAAAAGCATTTACCAAATTTTTATTATATCTATGTACAAAGGTCTCTTTAGCCTTCTCAAATCTCTCTAAGTAAAATCTTGCCGTCTTATTAAAATCGGGGTTATCTTTAGTACGCTCTACCTCTTTATGAGCCAGTTCAATCGATTTATCAATATGCCTAACATAACGATCTTGTAATAATGGATCTGCTAACATAGAAATCAATGGTGGAGTTAAAGACATAGTAAGTCTATATTCTACTCCATCGCGATCTAAATCTTCAAAATGATTGATTAGTGGTATATATGTCTCCGTAATGGCTTCATAAAGCCAATTTTCTTCCATAAAATCTTCATGCTCTGGGTGTCGCACAAATGGTAAATGTGCATGTAATACTAATGCTAAATATCCTTTTTCCTCTGCCATAGTTATCACTCCTAAATAATTTAATAATATATATAAACTGATTAGTCTGGAAAAACACTTTGCTATTTACATAAATATAATTGTACAAAAAAGTATTTTATCCTTCCTTTTAACCAATATAAATAAATTGAACTTAAATAATCCAATTTAACAAATTAAAACTTAGAAATATAATCCTTTATATGTTCTTAAACTATTATTAAAATCATAGTGAATATATTATGATTTTAATCTAAAACTAGTTAAATAATTTCATAAACTATAAGTAGAAACTCTTATATAGTCATCCAACTTTAGAATGAAACAATAGAAAGATAGCGTGACACTTTATGCCAAGTGTGAGCTATGAGTGTGGGTGTGTGTAAAGCTTCTTTTTATTGGGGTTTACTCACACTCATACACCCACTCACGCTAATTTTAAAAGTATCGCTATATATCCATTAAATTACACTTTGGACTTGGATATCTATATATATCTGAATTTAAAATAAAACTTAATGGATAAATTGCAACACTTTTTTATTAGATAGTTTGTGGTTGGGTGCTTACTTAGTTGGATTTTCCTAACTCCTACCCGTCTACCTCTTAAATATCACTTTTCTCTCTATAGCTTTATAGTTGATTTTATTCTAGATTCATGAATCTATACTCAGATACTCTAGTAACAAGTGACAAGCAATGGCTGATAAACAAAACTCTTTTCTCATCACTGGTCACTTCATTACTTGTAAGTATTTCAATAGCCCTTAATTCTATCAGTGTTTCTACTAATACAATCTGTTATTTTTCTAATCTAGCTATAGACTTTATAAAAGTAGAGTTATTATTACAATCTAATCTTATAGTAAATTTAAATATATTTATTATCTTTCTAATACCTTTAATATTTCAGCAGACCCCTTAAGTAATTCTGCTGATCCTTCTAATTGCTCTAAGTTTAACAATTCTAAAGAGCTTATTCTTTCTTCCAAACTATAAAAATCAAGATCAAGCTCTTCACTGATTTTTCTTAGCTCTTTTTTAATTAATTCTGCAGAACTAAGTCCTTCTTGACCTCTTGCTAAGGCACCAGATAATAAATAAATTATATCCATAGTCTCTTTAACTGTCATCCATTCTTCATCTAATACATCACTGATCTTATTAGTAGGCATACTAACTCGATTAGAACCCAAAACAGTATGTATATTCCCGAATTTATCCAGCACACCTAGCTTGACCTCATAAATATTTGCCGGTGTTAAATTATTTAAGTACCAGCTATTATTATCTGCAGTAATATCAATATCATAATAAACATTATAATTACCACCCAAACTAAGATTATAGACCCTCAAAACTAAAGGAGCATCTCCTAAACCTTTATAACCAGCCTGATGGCAAACTTCATAGACCTTATCTAGCTTATACTCCCAATATAAGTGAGCAGTCTTTGGATTCTTAACCTGTAACATTAACTTATTCTCTCCATAGTTATTAGGAATTTGATATTGGTTAATATTATCTTGATTGAGCTCATTATCAGATACCTTCTTTTGAGCCAGCTCACTTGTTTGCGGGCTACTTAACACCTCCTCATTATTTAATTGATTTAAATTTACCTCTTGAATCTTAGACATACTAAACGCCTCCTCTAAAACTTATAGTTATAAAATTATAAATATCAGTAGATTCCATAAAATAATAATTATTAAATTTCAACTATGAAATCCACAAATATAAAAACCAAAATTAATCTACTTTATATAAATAATAATGATAATATTAATAGGTTAATAACTTCCTTAATTCACCAAATAGCTTAGTACCTACTCCTTTTACCTGCTTTAATTCATTCAAATCCTTAAAAGAACCTGCTTTACTTCTATAATCGATAATTCTACCTGCTAAAGAAGGTCCAACTCCCTTTAAGTTAGTTAGAAGCTCTTTACTAGCAAGGTTGAGATTAACCTTTTGAGCTGAGTTACCTATACCTTCTGATTTCTTCTCTAAATCCATATTCAATTTTAGAACTTTTGTTTCCACTTCTTTATTCTTATCAATCTCTTCTTGCTCTAACCCTAGCAACCTACAATACAATTTAATATACTCATTAGCTGAATTATTCCAACTAAAATCAGAACTCATAGCTTTTTTCACTAACTTCTCCCATAATTCTGGTTGCCGATAATAATTTATAGCTCTACGAATCGTATATAACATATCATGAGCATTATAATTTCTAAAGGTAAATCCATTTCCTTCTTCTGTTACTTCATTATAAGAGTTGATAGTGTCATTCAATCCACCAGTCTCCCTAACCACAGGTATAGTACCATATCTTAAGCTAAATAACTGTCCTAAACCACAAGGTTCATACTTCGATGGCATTAAGAAGATATCACTTCCAGCATAGATTTTCTGTGCCAAATTACCATCATATCTAATATTTGCTGAAACTTTATTAGGATACCGCCATCCTATCTTTTTGAACATCTCTTCATAAACATATTCTCCAGTCCCTAAGATAATTAACTGTATATCCTCTTGTAACAGTTCATCAATAACAGTTGAAATTAAATCTAGTCCTTTCTGCTCAACCAATCTAGAGATTAAACTAATAACTGGAACATCTGTCCTAGTAGGTAACCCCATATCTTCTTGTAACTTTCTCTTATTCTCATACTTCCCAGATAGATCATCTATACTATAATTAGCATAGATTCTATTATCTGAAGTGGGATCATTCTCCTGATAGCTAATTCCATTTACAATACCATATAAATCATCAGAGTTCATTCTTAATACATAATCTAAACCTTCCCCAAAATAAGGAATTTTAATTTCAGTAGCATAGGTTTTACTAACTGTAGTAATCATATCAGACATCTCAATTCCCATCTTCATATAATTAATACAGTCATCATGGCAAACCACTCCCCAATCCCAATACTTAGAATGTAATCCTAAAACATCATCAAGAACCTCTTTACCAAATACCCCCTGATAACGTAGATTATGAATTGTATAAACTGTTCTAATCTCTTTATAAAAGTCATAAATTTGATAGTTTTCCTTGAGCATAATACTCAAAGGACCAGTCTGCCAGTCATTACAATGAATAATATCTGGCTGAAAGTTTATTTTGGGTAACATCTCTAATACAGTACGGCAGAAATAAGCAAATTGAACATGCTTATCCTCATTATCATAAAGACTGCTTCGATTAAAATAATTTTTATTATCTATAAAATAAGTGATTACCCCCTCTCTTTCTAAACAATTTACTCCAACATAATCATCTCTCCACCCAACTCTGGTTCTAAAGTGAAGTTGATGCTCTAAATTTTGGAGATACTCTTGAGGAATCTGCCCGTATTGAGGCATAACTACTCTAATATCATGCCCCTCTTTTTTAATAGCTTGTGGTAAAGAACCAGCTACGTCTGCTAAACCACCAGTTTTAGCAAAAGGTGCCACTTCAGAAGATACAAATAATATCTTTAAATTATTCTTCATCCTAGTCCTCCTCTAATTGATAGATATATTTTTAGATTGAATAAAAGAAAACTACACTAAAATATATTCCCCACATCCATAATTATGCAAAATTAAAATTTTAATACATATTTTTTTTATTTATTTTTGAGAGCCTTCCAAGATAGATTTTAACATTTGCATTGTTTATTAAATATATGATTATACTAGTTATCTATATGTTCATTAAAATAATTTTTATACTTAGCAAAAGATTAATTATATTATTTTAATTAAGATTACTCTTTCAATAACTGGAATTTAAATTAAACATACAATTTAAATTATGACCAGACTATCAATCTTTTATTCTAATAAATAACCTATTGGTATTAATAGTATTTTAGATTACATAGTTTAATCCAAAAATCTCAAACTTATTATCCAACCATTAGCTTACAATTTATGTAAGTTGAATATATTTTAACATATAAATTTAGATTTTAAAAGTATTTAATTACAGTTGATAAAAGATTTTACATCTACTTAACACAATTGTAACCTTAGCTGTTAATTTTATGTTTTATGAATATATTTTAACTTTTTTAGGTGTTAAAAGAATATATAGACGAATAAATCTAAACTAGTGACAAATAATGAGAAATTATTACCTGTTACTGTTTATATCCATTAACTTATTATATATATAGGTTCGTGAATCTAGAATAAAATTTAGCCATAATGCTATATAGAGATAATGGTACACTTTCGTGTCAGGAATCGGAAATCTGGAATCAGTCTGTTTTACTGATAACTGGTTGCTGACTCCTGATTCCAGATTCCTAAAAAATGTCGTTTTTTATCTATATAGCGTTATAGTTGAATTTAACTTTAGAATAACTACCTGAGATAAATTGATATAAATTATATGAATTATTATAATTTTTCAAAAATTTCAGAAGAACTGTTTACATTCGTTCTCAAGTAACATATAATATAAATAAGAAGAGAGTACTTAGTAGAATCGATTCTCTTTAAAGTACTGAGTAGCCGAGCAAGTTACCATAAAAAAACTTGTGAGGTGATGCCAATGTACTATGAAAGCATTTATTTTGTCAAATCTAAGGAGCAAGATCTTCTTAGGGCTGAACGCCAAGCTGAGCTAGAACGAAAAGCAAAAAAACACCAAAATTAAGCAAAAAGAAGTAGATTGGAATATTCCAATCTACTTCTTTTTTTATGTTTATAAAAATAAAAAAACTCTCTCCTTATTTGGAAACAGTTCTAATTTAAAATTTTTATTATGGTAGCGGCGGAGGGATTTGAACCCCCGACTCTACGGGTATGAACCGTATGCTCTAGCCAACTGAGCTACACCGCCATGTATATAGTTGACAGTTGATAGTGTACAGTTAAAACCTTAATTTTTTAAAATCTTTTAGCTCTTTGCTCTTAACTATTCACTGTTAATTGTAAACTGTTAACTGTTTTATTGGTTGCGGGGGCTGGATTCGAACCAACGACCTTCGGGTTATGAGCCCGACGAGCTACCAACTGCTCCACCCCGAGACATTATTGAGTTGACAGTGTACGGTGTAAAGTGTACAGTTTAGACCTTAAGTTCTTTAAAAATCTTTTGAACTTAACTGTTCACTGTTAACGGTAAACTATTAACTGTTTTTTAAGTGGTACCGAGGGTCGGACTCGAACCGACACGGGAGTTAAATCCCACCGGATTTTAAGTCCGGTGCGTCTGCCTATTCCGCCACCTCGGCATATTGCTAATTTACAATTAACAATGTACAATGTACAATCAAAATCTCTAAACCTTATGATCTCTAATTGTTAATTGTCAACTGTACATTGTCAATTGGTTTTTTATGGTGGAGGGGAGAGGATTTGAACCTCTGAAGGCGTCGCCGGCAGATTTACAGTCTGCTCCCTTTGACCACTCGGGAACCCCTCCATAATTTTAATGAATATTTAGAAATAAATAACACACTTTCAATTGAATGATTTCCTGTGCGACATTTAATATATTATCATAACATAAAATTAATGTCAAACATAAACTTTAATTTCTTCTAATAACTCTATAATAAATGACTAAAAGATTCGAAACAATGGATAATCCCTTTGATCATATGCTAAATATTTCTAATGAACAAGATTAAATTTATTTCAAATACAACTTAAATAATATATATGAATTAATATCAATCACTCTGCTATCTTTTCAAAATTTTCTACTCCTATATGGTTGCTAAGCTCTTCATCAATGACTGTATCTTTAAACTCATTCCAACCTATTCTCTCTATCATCTCACCCAATCTCTCGCCTACCTTACCCTCTTGTTTATAATAATCTATAATCTTTTCTACAAATAATAGTACCTGTTTATGGCTTAAGTGATGAGCAATAGTCTTAGCTAAACTAGGATTATGCCCCCCTGCTCCTCCAACTCTCAATTCAAAACCCTCTTCATGACCTATTACACCAATATCTCTAATTGCTGGAGCCGTACAAGATAAATGGCAACCACTGACAGCCATCTTCATTCTTGAAGGTAATTCCATTCCTAAATACTTATTCTCTAAAGCCATTCCCAGTCTAACTGAATCAGCTTTTCCTCGCTTACAGAAACTTGTTCCAGGGCAGAAGCGAATACCTCTACACCTTAAACCAGATTTATCTTTAGATTTCATCCCTAAATCTTGCCAAGCTTGCTCTACCTGCTCAGCTTCTAAACCAATTAACATAATCTGCTGGCCAGATGTTATTTTAACTATACAATCATATTTTTCTGCAACTTCAGCAATTTTTTTTAATGTTTTAGCATTAGTTAGCCCCCCACTGATATGAGGAGTAATTGCATAACTTCTCTTTCCATTTTTAATCCTTTGCAAATTTGCCCCTTGTGGTAACTGAATCATATTAGTTCCTCCAATCTGATTAGTATGTGTAATTAGTGTGTGAGTGTGTTAAATACTCCCTAAAATCTTTAGCTCACACTCACACATATAACTCACACTACTGTATTAATACCTTATCTTTAAAATCTTCCATCCCAACTCGGTCAATAAATTCTCCTAAGCGTTCTCTCTTTTTGCCATTCTCTTTAAAATAATTAATCACATTATCTATAATCTGTAAAGAGTCTTCTCCAGTCTGATGTTCAGCTATAACTTGTCCCAATCTAGCTCTGACTCCACCATGCCCCCCTGCATAGATATGGAATCCTTTAGCTGTTCCCATCAACCCCAGATCTCTAAACTCTGTATCCATGCATTTATTGACACAACCACTTACTCCCATCTTAAACTTACCTGGTAGCTCTACACCATGATAGCGCTTATCCAGCTCCATTCCCATCCCTACAGAGTCCTGCTGACCTCTTTTACAGAAGGTAGTTCCTGGACAAAACTTGATACTTCTAACACAGACACCAATCGCATATCCTGGGTCCATCCCCAAATCATTCCAAGCATTATCTATATCCTCTTCCTGTAACCCCACAATAGCTAGACGTTGTGAGCTAGTTGCTTTAACAGCTGCAGCATTGTACTTTTTAGCTATTTCACCAATCTTAATCAATTCATCAGGATTTAAGATTCCTCCTGGACTATGGGGCGCAATTGCATAAGTTCCATCACGTTGTAAGACTGCCCCTTTTGCCAATAAATCTTTCTTAGTTCCTTGACTCTTCACATCCATATGTTTGCCTCCTTAGATATAATTAATCAAAATTAGTATCTGGAGGTAAAATTAAATTTATACTTATCCTATTAAATATAATACTTAATAAACTTGATATAGAGAGTGTTAGTTAATGGGAAAATTGCGATACTTTCGTGTCGGGAATTAGGAATCAGGAACCAGTGTTTATAACTGATTCCTGACTACTGATTCCTGACTACTGATTCCAGATTCCCAAAAGTATCGCATTATCTATATATTATCTCACTCATTATATACTAAAGATATCCTCATACTGATCCTCTAAAACCTTTCTTTCATGCTTAATCTCTGGATTAACTGTTGTGATAAAGCTTTCTATCCAATTGCTATATAACTTATGCATTAGCTCTACTGGTGCCTCTGCTTTCTTCCAGAATTCAATATGGAGCTTAATATCATGCCTCCATACAATTATATCTTCTTCACTTTTAACTACCGCAGACAATCTATCACAAGGCATTCTCTCTACTAAAGTATTCTTTAATAATTCAAAAGCTGTCCTTAAGTCATTGCTCTTAATCTCCTTTAATCCTTCTTGTGCTACAGTTGCTCCATTTTGACGGTAAGTATCTACTAGTAATTCTTGATCATCATAGTTATCCTGCAACTCTCTAACTAGAGCTGCTTCTCTACTTTGGGCTGTGCTAATTGCTCCCTCTAACCAAGGATGGATATGACTCTCACCGATCAAATCTTCTAATGGTGTATCACCCTTTAACTCTCCATATTCTGCTCTTACCTTAGACACAATCCCCTCAACATCTTGACCATACTTCTCTTTAAAAGCATCAACCAACTCAACCTCTCTATCTTCAACTACCTTAATCTGGTCATATAACCAATAATGAATATGTCCTAATACTAAACTCATTTAACCCACTCCTTTTATATATTTAAGTAATTTAACTTTCTCATCTCTTGGTTAATCCTATTATGCCAGAATAACAATCTTAGTTCCTTGATTTATATCACATACTGGAATATTTTTTAGATATTTGTTAAAGTTTTTATCTGATTTTTTGCTTCTTAAGTAAAATTGAAATATGTCAATATATATAGATGTTGCGACACTTTTATCTCAGTGTACGGTTGACAGTTAAAGTCTTTGCAGGTGAAGAAACTTATTGTTTGAACGAAGCAAGTATTCTCAAGTAATTTAGTTACAGCATAATCTTTGAATTAGAAGTACTATATATATCAATTTTAATAGATATTGATTGCTAAGTGAGTTTAATTTTCTTCTTGATTTTTTGGTTACTTTTTCATCAAGGAAAAAGGTAACTCGCCATTAGGCGAAACCTAATAATTTTGTCTACTTTTCCAAAGTAAAAAGTGTCACACTATATCCATTAAACCCACAAAATTTATAATTATCACCTACTCTAACCTGCCATAGCTTTTCAGTTTAGAAGTAACTTGATACTCCTCACCTCTGCTCTCTAACATAATCAGTCCAATGTTCTTAGCATAGTATTCATAGCTCTCAAAATCTCTATCTTCTTCTATAGAAGTAACCTTAATTTTAACTACATCATAGAAGTCACCTGCCGGAGTTGTTAACTGTTCATCTATCGCTACAATCTCCCTTCTCTTATTAGCATTATCCCATTTCTCTCCAACCTTAAGAGGTAATTTTAAGATAACCTCTTTAGCATCAGCTTTATCATCTACATCCTTTAATAGATTAGTATCACTATAAAACTCTGGATTCTCCTGAAGAAGAAGCACTTTTTCTTTCTCTACTCGATAGACAGAAGCTATCTCTGTTCCGCCATTATTTTTGTGAACCTGTATTAGATTATCTTTGATAAACTTTGTCTCAGTGCTAAAGGTAGCATATTCATTTCCTTCACCTTGATACTTATAAAGCATCCCCTCTCTGATAGGAAAATAAGCTCTCAAGTCGACTTCTGCCTGCTGATCAGCTCTACTTTTAAGATTATCACCTTTATTCTGCTCTTTTACTACATTATTTGCTGAACACCCTAATAAAAACTGTAACAGAAAGAGAACAATCATTAATTTGTGCCTTTTGAGAAATTTACTAATTTTAATCTCCTCCCTTTTAAATAAGTATTTCTCTTATTACAAGCAAATATTAAAGCTCCAAATAATATAATTTCAAATAATCAGGTCCACTCTCTTAATCTCTCTATATCTAAGATAGTAATCTGAGTATTCCCCACTTTGATAACATTCTCACGTTCTAACTCCTTTAAAAAACGGCTTACCGTCTCCCGACTAGCACCAATCATTAAAGCTAACTCTCTTTGGCTCAAATTTAGATCAATCTTAATCCCCTGCCTATTCTTCTCGCCATAATCTCTAGCCAGCTTCCATAACCTACTAGCAATCCGAGGCCCTGTCTTCTTTAATCCCAAATTTCTCAATTGACGATAACTCTGCCTTAATTTTAATGACAATGAATTAAATAGCTGGAGAGTTAAAGTAAAGTTCTCTTCCATTATTCTTAATAGATCCGCAATACTAATCAAAATCAGCTCTCCAGCCTCTAACATCTCTGCAGTAATAGAGCTTTTGCGCCTATCTAAAGAAATTTCATTGATAATATCCCCCTCTTCTAGAATATGTATTATCTTCTCCTTCCCACTTGAAGTAAATTTAGATATCTTAACCTTACCCTCCACCACAATATAGAGATAATCAACTTCATCGCCATCAAAAAAGATTATCTCCCCTTGATGATAATGTCTTAAGATAGAGTTTTTAGCGATAGCTAAAATAACCTTTTCATCTAGATCATTAAATTGGTCAAACTTTTCTATTATTCTTTTAATTTTATCCATTATACTTCACCTATTCCACCTTTTTGTTACCCTTTATTATCTCCTGATACAAAAAAAGTAAAAGCCCAAGGGTAAATTTCCCTTGAGCCTATTTTAAACTATTTGCCTACCTTTTTAAAGTTATTACTTACATTGGTCTTATATCCAGGCCAATCGATATGCTCAGCAACTCTACATTCAGGGTTTAGCTCTACTCCATCTAAGACATAATCCTTAAAGACTTGGAAACCAGTTCTATCTACAATATATCCCACATGCTCTTTAGGCAAGCTACGGTCAATATATTCATCTACATAATCATAGGTCTTATTAATGATATCGATGATAGCATCCTCTGTTAACCATTCTAAGAAAGGCATTGCTAAACGTGGATTTCTCTTTCCTGTACGCCCCATAATCAATAATTTATAATACTTCTTGCTAGTATCTCTAGTCCAAGCATTGGTAGGACATTTAGCGATACATTCTCCACAGCCGATACATTTATCCTCATCACGAACTACCTTATAGTTCTTAGCTTCTAAAGCTTTAGTTGCTCGCTTTTGGCAGTTCTTCACACAGGCTCCACAGCTAATACAGCGATAAGCATCATAGATAGGTAAGTCCATTCCTAAGACACCAAAATCCTGCATATGTGCCTTGATACAGTCATTTTGACATCCAGAGACTGCAATCTTAACATGATAATCATTCGGGAAGATATTCTTCTCTATTCTTTGAGCCAACTTTGTAGTATCGTACTTGGCATAACGGCAGACCTTATTACCGATACAAGCTGATACATTACGGGTTCCAGCAGCAGGATAACCATCCTCTGGATTTCCGATATCTACCCCAATGCCAGCTTCCATTCCCTCAATTAAGGGTGCTACCTTCTGATTTACCTCCTCTACCATGGTCATGGGAATTCCTGTAATCTCAAAGCCTTGACGGGTAGTAATATGGAGGTTTCCATCTCCATAGGTTTCAGCAATCTCTTGTAAAATCGTTAGATATTTAGCCTCTAAATGCCCCCCTGGTACTCTAACCCTTAAGGCAGTAACTCCTCTGTCCTTGGTAATCCGATAAGCATTCTTCTTAAACTCCTTAACATTTAATGACATCTCTTCTCCCCCTCCTTAATCAACCAAGTTCTTAGCTTTTGTATAGTTAAAGACTGGTCCTTCGACACAGATATAAGTATCATCCATCTTACAGTGACCACATTTGCCGATTCCACAGGACATTTTACGCTCAAAGGATACCCAGATTTGTTCCTCCTTGATATTATGCTTCATAAACTCTAAGCTAGTGAACTTCATCATAATTGGAGGTCCAACGATAACCACTTCTTTATTAGCTAAATCAGTGAAATTAATCTGCTCAACAAAGTCAGTTACTAATCCTACATTACCAGCCCACTCTTCATCACCTTCATCAACAGTTAAGATTACATCGATATGGTCTGCTGCTTCCCATTTAGCAATCTCATCGGCAAAAAGGATATTAGCTGGATTTCTAAAGCCTAATAATAAGGTTAATGAGTTAATCTCTTCTGGATTTCTATAAAAATGATTAATAATGCTCTTAACTGGTGCCAAGCCAGTTCCTCCTGCTGCAATTACTAAATCCTTACCTTGATACTCTTCAATTGGAAAGCCATTTCCGTAAGGCCCCCGAATTCCCAATTTATCTCCAACCTCTAAATGAGCAATTTGATTGGTTACTTTACCGACATGGCGAATAGTCAAGTCGATATAATCATCACCAAAGTCACTGACTGAGATTGGACACTCTCCTACCTTAGGAATAGATACTTCCACAAATTGCCCATTATCAACCTCTAAATCTATTGCTAACCGATAAGTGTAATCTACTTCACTTTCTGGTCTAATACTGATAATCTCTACTGCTGATGGTATATACGGATTCTTAGCCATTATTCTTCCCCTCCTCAATAGCTTGGTTTAACTTCTTAATTGCTACTACAAAGGAGATATATTGAGGGCAGACATCTTCACAGCGTCCACAGCCTACACACATATCAATGTCAAATCTCTTACGGAAGTCATAGATCTTATGCAAGGTCTTAAATCTCATTCTATCTCCATAGGTTGTTCTAAAGTCATGACCTCCAGCCATCTCTGTATATCCATCGATATGGCATCCAGCCCACACTCTTCTTCGCTCACCTATATTCTCATTATCTTGATAAGAGATATCCTGCATACTCCAACAGCTACAGGTTGGACAGACTGTATTACAGCGACCACAGCCGATACAGCGTTTACTGTACTCCTTCCAAATCTCTGAATCGAATAAATCTGTTGTAATATCCTCCAATGCAGGTACTTCCACCTGCTGCTTATTCTCTTGAATAAATTCTGGAGTATAGTCTGTACTCTCTTGATTAGCAAATACATCTGTTAATTCATCATCTTTAATATCACAGAAGACTTCATCTTCTGTTACTTTGACAAACAGTGAATAATCATCGGTCTTATTCGTTCCCATTGAAACACAGAAACAGGAGTCGAAACCTTCTGTACATTCCATTACTACGAATTTAACCTTCTCTCTTAATCTCTTATAATAGATATCCTCTTGTGGCCCATTCTCTAAAAAGATTTTATCTAAACGCTTGAAGGCATTTACTTCACAAGGTCTTAAAAAGACCAATACCTTCTCACCCTTATCCTCAGCCTCGATATACTTATCACCATTGAAATAGAATAAGGTCTGAGTAATTGGAAATACAATCTCTTTGGGAGAATACTTTGTTTTAGAATTGAAATCAATCTCCTCTAAAGAGCTTACTTCATCATAAAGTACCAAATCAGTATCTGAAAAGGTTCCTTTATCTTTTTTTCTAGTTGGGGCATAGATTTTATAGTCCTCTTGCAGCTTACTTAAAATATCATCAAATTCACTTCTTTTTACTCTGTATGACATACGCTTTCACCTACCCTTTGATTTTTTCAAACTCAACCTCGATTGTGAATTAATTCATTAAGCACTCGACAGCTTTACACTTATTCTTTATCCTACCATAATTTTAAGTTGAAATTTGTGATAAAACTCACATTAGCAAGTACTTTATCAATCATCACTACCACTAAAATTTATAATATCAAAGTTTATTTCCTTATTTTGTGAAAATAAGCACTATATATTTAAAAAAATTTAAACTCATCTTTAAAAAGATTGTTCTTTCCTTCACAACTACATAGTATCATATCATCTCTTTTAATGTTGTGATTAATCTCACTTTTGAAGTAAATAATAATGGTTATCATTTGTCCCACTTGTTGATATCCCTCCTGTACTAATAGAAAAACTGATACAATAGATTGATATTTAGACACTTTTATAGTTAAAAATTAAGAATTAAAAGACTTTAAAGATTTTCAAATTGAAGAAAATTAGTGTTTGAACGAAGCAAATATTTTAGATGAATAACAATCCTATTCTAACCTTTGAATTAGAAGTACTATATTTCTAATTTTCAATAGATATTGGTTGCTGAGAGAGTTTAATTTTTTTCTAGACTTTTTGGTTACTTTTGGGGCAATGCCAAAAGTAACTCAGGAAAAAGCTGATAAGCTTTCCTGAAAGAGTTTTTTAATAATTTGAATTACTTTTTCAAAGTGATAAAGTATCGCAATATACCCATAAGCTGATATCAAGCTCCACACAAAAAATAAAAAAACAGTTTACTGTAACTACAGTAAACTGTTTTAATTAATTTTACTCATTAAGCAATCGATCTTTTAGCAAAGATAAACTCCTCAATTACTTTAGCTACTCCATCTTCCATGTTACTTAAAGTAATGTGCTTAGCTTCCTTCTTAACATCATCATTAGCATTTTCCATAGCAACACCAAGCCCTGCATACTGAATCATACTCAAATCATTGTAACCATCACCAATAGCAATCACCTCGTCTTGTTTAATTCCTAATTGATTAGCTAATTTTCCTAGCATAGCCCCCTTATCAACCCCTTTAGCAGTAAATTCAAGGAAGAATGGCTTTGAACGGTATAAACTAACCTTTGATTCTAGAAGTGGACGAAGTCGATCTTCTACCTCTTTAAGATAAGCTGGCTCTTCCATCATTAGAGCCTTGACAGGATTTGATGTGACCTTTTCTTCCAAATTATCAACTTCAATAATCTCCATCCCAGTTAAGTCATATTCGATTTCTGTATACTTATTATTCTTAGTAGTTATGATATCATCACCAATATAAGTATGGTAAAAGACCTGATGCTCTTGACTGATCTTATCTAACTCTAAAGCCAATTCTTGTGATAAACAATTTTCAAAGATTACCTCATCCTTAGCACAATCGATTACAATTGAACCATTATAAGATAAGATATAGCCTCCATACTTCTTAAGTTCTAGCTCCTTAGCAAATTTTTTCATAGCATAAGTAGGACGACCTGAAGCTAACACAACAGTAGTACCAGATTTTTGAGCCTCCATAATGGCCTCTTTAGTCCTCTCTGAAATCTTCTGGTCATCTGTTAATAATGTATCATCCATATCCATAGCAACTATTTTATACTCCATAATTTTCCCCTCTCTGAATCTATCTAACAATTCTTATATTCTTGAATCCTCAATTGATGAGCTATAATTTAATTTTGAATTACCCTTAATAAATATTAGATAAAAATAGATAAATCCCTCTAAAATCAGACAAATTATTTTGATAATTATCTAATCTTAGCTGAGTATATCCACTCCTAAAATAGTAATCTGTTCTATGATAATAAACCTACCATCATTGATACTCCATTGAAATTAATACTAAAAGCTAAAATAATTTTTTGCAATGCATCCTGAAAGTGCTCTTCCTGAAGAAGTAGTCCTGGGCTGAATCTCACGAATTGATGCGAATTAAAATCAAAAGCTTTCAAACCTTTAATTTAGTCTGTTAATATCTCATTCGTGAAATTCGTGTTAATTCGCTGCTAATCTTTAGCTTTTGACTTTTAATCTTTTATTTCACTTTAGACTTAGATATCTATAATTAATAGCAAAATTAGATTTTTATCATATTATAAAATCACCATATAATCCATTTTCTTCTTATAGCATTTTGCAGGTGCTCATATTTTTTTGTCGAATATTAACAATTAGGAGGTGCTCTTATGTTCAAATTAAAATCTATAAAAACAAAGATGTTCTTAATCGTCTTTATACCCATGTTGATCTTACTTGTCTTAAGTATTGCTTCTACCCAATGGACAATGCTAGGTTCACAGCAGATTGTAAGTGAACTAAAAGATATTTCTAATACAGCAAGTTCAAAGATTTTAAATGCTGATCGTGATTATTATCAAGCTCTACTAGCCCTAGAACAGATGTTCTTATTAGATCCAACCACTAGTCAATATCAGCTAAAAAAAGAGGATTATTTGGAAAATTCACAGCAAGTTTGGGACAGAATTATCAGTTCAGAAAAACTCTTAACAGAATCTATCGATCTCAAAAGTATAGCTCATAAAAGTACAAAGAAAAACTTTCAAGAATTATTTTCAAACTTTGATAAACACTATAAAGACTGGAAAGATGAAAGTGAAAGAATAATTAACAACTATGAGAACAGAGGAGAAAAACCAGAAATAAATACAATAATGAAGAGCTTTAATCAAACTAGAGAAGAAGTCAATCAATTAGGAGAATTAGTCGACCAGCTAGGGGCAACTAAAGCATCCAATTATATCAAAAGGGTACATTCCCAAAATATAAAGATATTAGCTGTATTAATATTGGTATCAATATTATGTATAATAATCTCTTACTTGATTGGTAAATCCCTTACAAATTCTATTAAAAAGTTCAAAGAAGAGGGAATTGATAAATTAGCTATTGGTGACTTAAGTAATCAATTAAAAGTCAATAGAGCAGATGAATTAGGAGACTTAGCAAGAAGCTATAACCAATCCCTTGAGAAATTAAGTGATTTAATCATAAATATTATGAATAGTATAGAGGATATCTCAGCTTATAGCCAAGAGTTATCAGCTTCTGCCCAAGAGGGAAATGCAAGTATAGAAGAGACCAATGAGCTGATCGAAAATGTATCAGCAAGTATGCAACAGATTTCAGCTAGTAGTGATGAAATAGCATCTTTTGCTAAAAAATCTGCTAGACAGACTGAAGTTGGTAGTGATAATATCAAATCAACTATAGAAAGTATGGAAGAGATCAATTCTGCAGTAAGTAATACAGTTACGATTATTAATGATTTAGATAATACCTCCCAAGAGATTGGTGGGATTTTAGATTTGATCACCAACATAGCTGAACAGACCAACTTACTAGCCCTAAATGCAGCTATAGAAGCAGCCAGAGCTGGAGAACATGGTCGAGGTTTTGCTGTAGTAGCTGATGAGATAAGAGCATTATCTGAAGAGACCACTAATGCCACTGAAGAGATCGCTAACTTAGTAAAAATAATTAAAAGCAAATCTCAAAATGGTTTAGAATCTATTGAATTTGCAGCAACTAAGGTTAAGAAGGGGCAAGCAATCGCTGAAAAAACAGGTGAAGTTTTTGCAGAGATCAATAAATCTACTGAAGAAACAGTAGTTAATATTGAACAGACCTCTCTTTCTACCAAAAATGTGGCAGAAAATAGTGATAAGTTGATAACTGCTTCTAACGATGTTGGACTTATGTCTGAAGAGGTAAGCAAGTCCTCTCAAGAATTAGCTGAGATGGCACAAAACCTACAGCAACTGGTAATGAAATTTAAGTATTAGACTTTAAGAATAAAGTGAGTTCTTAGTTTCAGTGGGAGTTTTAGAGATACTTAGGTGTCGGATAAATTTTTCTATAAACTTGAAATTTGAAATAATATAAAAGAAGGCTTGCTTAAATTTAAGCAAGCCTTCTTTTATATTAAATTAAGCCACTTTCTGAGCCTTTTGTTCAGCACTTACACTCTTAGAACTGTTTGAAACATAGAAGTAAACTGCTCCAATTAATAATGCTCCTCCTACAATATTTCCTAAGGTTACAGGTATTAAGTTTCGTAAATATCCTGCAACTGTGATTGTTTCAGAATGACCTGGGATGAATAATCCCATTGCTAAAATTGTCATATTAGCAACACTATGTTCAAAACCACTACCAATAAAGGCAAATAAACACCAAAAGATCAAAATCAATTTAGAGATATCATCTTTAGCTCTTAAGCCCATCCAGATTGCTAAACAGACTAATATATTACATAAAACCCCTCTAAAAAAGAGTTCAGAGATTGGGGCATTCATCTTCCCTGCAGTCGCTCCTAAAATCAATGTAGAGGTTGGGGCTTTAGTAATCAACCCAGTCTTAAAGAACAACCATGCTACTCCAATAGAACCAACTAAATTACCTAAATAACACCAAAACCATAATTTCATCATATTCTTAAAAGTAACCTCTCCAGATAGCCAACCAATAGCCATAAACATATTATTTCCTGTAAATAATTCAGAACCTGCAAAGATAACTAAGGTTAAAGCTACTCCAAAGCTTGCCCCCATGATAGTCTTAACCATCGGAGATCCTGCTGCCTTCAATGGTGCTCCAATTGAAAATACTAACATAACTCCTAATCCTACAAAGACTCCTGCTAACATAGATAATACAAAGAATCGTGTTAAATTACTATTCATAAATCCTACTTTCTTCTTAGCAGCTATCGCCACCTTATCAGTTGTCTCTTTAAACATCTTCATCTCTCCCTTATTATTTAATCACTTTGTGAAAATTAACACTAGTTAGATAAAAATTTTAACCTTCTATAATTACATATACTTAATAAAAAATCAATTAGTTCTTGTTCTCACTTTCACCTGTTTCAGTAAGGATGCCCCTTCCAAATCTTATTTTTGATTTGGTGGGGGAGGAATTACTGATTTTTAAATTTGTTCAATACAAAATTTAAAAATAGTTTATATTTTTCAGTAAATAAGATATAATATAAATATAACGTGAATACAGGAGATGAGCTTATGCAATTAGTTAGAACTATAAAATTACAACTTTTTCTTAACGATACTGAAAAAGATTGGTTAGAGCAAACTCTTGATTCTATTAAAAAAGGACTAAATTATACTAGTCAAGTTGCTTTTGAGAATGGTGGATTATCCAGTAAAGCAAAGTTACAAAAGATAGTATATTATCATATTCGAGAACAATTTAATCTCAAAGCACAGATGGCGGTTAATGTCTGTACTACTGTCGCAGGTACTTATCAATCTCAAAAATCTAATTTAAAAAGCAATAAATCTAAGAAAAAAGATATTGTTCTAACTGAATTTGACAATGTTAAAGCTCTATACTCCTATGGTAGAGATTATTCTTTTCTAAAAGATGGTAAGATAATCTCAATTAATACCGTTAAAAAGAGAATTAAGATTCCTTTCAAAGTACCTATCTATTTCCATAAGTATCTTAATGATAATTGGAAATTTGGTGCTATGGAAATTTGTAAATTTGATAATAAATATTTTGCACACATTACTGTTAATAAAGAGATTGAAGAACAACCTCTAGAATTATATGATAATGTAATTGGTATAGATTTAGGTCAAAATTTCTTAGCTACTTTGACTGATAGTAAAGGGTACGTTAAATTCTATAAAGGTAGATACCTTAAAGATATACGTGCTAAGTATAAGCATTTGAGAAAACAGTTATCCCAAAAAGGCACTCATAATGCACATACTAAAATGAATACTATCAATCAACGTGAAATGAGATTTATGACCGACATTAATCATCAAGTTAGTAGAGATATAGTCAATTATGCTAAGCAATTTAACTCTATTATAGTCATGGAGGACTTAACAGGTATTAATCTGTCCTGTAAAGTTAAAAGAAAAAACCGTTATTATCGGGTGTCTTGGGCTTTCAATCAACTCCAAGAGTTGATTGAATATAAAGCTAAAGAAGTCGGTCTTAGAGTAATCTATATAGACCCTGCTTATACTTCTCAAAAATGCCCTAAATGCGGTCATACCTATAAACTTAATAGGGATAAAAAGAACCATATTTTTAAATGTTTAGCTTGTGGTTATACTGCTAATGATGATTATATAGCAAGTCAAAACATTAGAGATAAAGGTATAGAAATTAGACACTTAGAATCTATATTTTAATCTCAAAATAGGTAGTTAAGAGCATGAGGTAAAGAAATCGCCTATACTTGTGAAAGTGCTTAGAGTATCCTCTTAACTACAGGGAGTAGTGATTTAGCACAATCCGTCAACCCCCTAACGATAGTTTATTATAAAACTATCAATCTAAGGCTATATTGATAAGGATACTAGTCTATTCGTCTAATCGCTAGATTGGTTGATAAGTAGTAGCACTTAGCAAGCTCCTTCCAAATCTTGTTTATGATTTGGTGGGAGTAGTTGACAATCTTATCATACCATATATATATATCATCTGTTGTGAGATATATCACAATAATATAATAAAAACTTGACCTGCCTTATTGAAATTTCAATAAGGCAGGTCAAGTTAGCTGAAATCAAACAAATTTAGTCTCTTGAAAAAATATACTACATATTTTTTTGGTTCAACAATGAACTTTGTGATTAAAAGTATAATGCGTTGAATTTAAGTTATTATTAGTTAGCTACGGGTTAAAACCCGTAGCTATGCATGATTATGATTAGCGCCACAGGTTAAAACCTGTGGCGGATTAATAACGAAAAGTCTGTAAGACTTGAAGCAAAATAATAAATAATGCATTTCTACAAAGTTCATGGAAAACCCAAAATTTTTTCTAAATCTAATTACTATCTCTACTATTTATTATGGCTCTTCCACGACTTTTGTGAAAATCATTTAAAAAATATTTTTTGCCACGAATCCTACGAATCTACACGAATAAGTTCAAAGAATTTATTTACTAATTTATTAATTTTTTAGTTCTTTATTCGTGTTTATAATTAGTGTTAATTCGTGGCTGAGAATTCTTTTTCTCATTTTTTATAATTTAAGATTTGATTTTCATCTATTTATTAAAATCAAATTAATCACAAAGTTCATTGTTGAACCTTTATTATATCTAAAACTTTATTCAATACCTGATCCTCTCCATACGCTTTTTTCACTGAATCCACATCAACTTTAATATCTGGAATTACTCCACGTTTACTATTATATTCAGTAGGCGTATAAAAACTAGTACTTGCAATACGAAATTCTAGCCCCGAATTAGGTAATTTATCCCTAATAGGATTTCCGATACAATTAGCTGCATCTCCCGTTTCTTCTCCGACTAATATCCCACTTCCATTTTCTTTAACCATATTAACAAAATCAACGCCAGCCGAAAGGGGTCTTCGCCCAATTAAGATATAAACCTTACCTTTAAAATGATATTTATTTGTATTAATATTTTTAGCAATAAATGTATGTAAGTAAGCTCCTAAGGAATTATCTCCTCCCCCATTATTACGAACATCAATAATCAATACTTTACACTCTCTTTTCTTAATTTCTTTAAAATATTTTTCTATATTCCTTTTAAAATTTAACGTAGAAATATGATTAGGACTGAACGTACTAACTGTCAATAAAGCCACACTATTTTGTAAATAAGATAATTTTAATTTATCTTTTCTTACAAAAAGTTTCTCAAGAAATTTTTTTCTTTCTCTATATTTATCAAGTGAAATTCCAGATAAAGATACTAACTTAATGTCACCTGACTTTGCCTTATACTTAATTGAATAACTGTCTACTCCACCATATTCAAGCCATAATCTCATAGCAAAAAAATCCTCAATTATTTGATAAGCCCAACCTTCTGCGGTATAACTAATTTTATTCCTCATCTTATTCAGTAATTTAGATGTATCAGTTCCATTAATAGCTAAAATCTCAGAACCTATCTCTGGAATATTTTTTTTACTAAGATTAGAAACTACAAATATTCTCCCCTTTCTAACTCCTACTAATAACGGAAACACTTTTCCTCCTTGTTTGCAATATTTATCATAATTTTTGAAAACCACATCACTAAAAAACTTTGTATGTCCATCTCTAAAAACAGCTATAAACTTAGCAACAATTTTATATAATTCTAATTTACTCCACTTTTCTTGTCCTTGTAATTTATCTATAATTTTATTAAAATTATTACTAATTAGTTCTTTATTTATATTATAATATGCTTTAGGATAAATCTGGGTTATTCTATCATATAGATACTTAACATCCTCTATTGCTTGTTGAGCAGTCAATTTCCTCCCTTTAACTACTGTAGAATCTTCGCTTAAAGAAGTTACAACTTTAAATTTCTTAAACTTAAAAGAATCTATCATTTTTTTAGCTATCTTAAGATTTCTATCGTATTGATTATTGCTTGCTCTAAATCCAATACCAAATCGTGTCTGTTTCTTATAAACATATATACCACCTACCTTATTTTTACTGAAAGTAATTATTGCTTTATAAGCTGGCTCACCTTGAAATATAATCTTTTTAAATTCTTCAATTTTACCCTGTGTTTTAATAAAATTTAATTCTGTGTTGACTTTTTTATGAAATTCATCTAGTGAATTTATCTCTTGATCTATCTCAATATAAAATTGAAACCCTTTACCATTAATAAATGTTACTCTATTTCTATATTCAATTTTATTCCAAGCTGCTGGATAATTAATTTTATAGTAATTATTCTCATACTCTTTCCAAATTATATTGTCAGCAGCAGCTTTTACATTAATTCCACAAGTAATTATTATTAATAATGCTATACTCAAAATTGAAAATAAATTAATATTATTTGAATCTGATTCCATTTAATTTTCTCCTATCTATCTTTAAACCCCTTATTTTAAACCTAAATCACTATGCCTTTTTATAACTATACTACTCTCATATCAATCCAACTTTAATTTGAGATAATCAAAAGTTCTTCGCTCAAGAATAACTCCTTTGATAAAGTTAATTAATTTATCATTTTTAGTTATCTTAGCAAACTCACCACTATGTATCATAAACAATAGCTTCTGTTCTAAATCAAAATCTCTTAGATTTCTTCTCCGATTAAAATTCTTCTTTTCTGCTAATAGCCACTTAGTATACCTTTGTAAAGCCCCTTCTAGATTAATTGTATTAATACCCTGCTTAGAGTATAATTCCTTCATATGCTCCAATAAAATATACAGCTCATCATAGATAGGAAATTGATTTTGATATAAATAATGGGGAACAGCCATAGGAAGCTTAGAGAATATTTGATTAAACTCTCGGTTTAACCTATTTCTATAAGAGCTAATTGCTAAACCAGATCGGCGATTCTCTTTGTAGAGGTTTTTAAAAGCATTTAAATATTGGGGAAATTTGTCCTTAATTATACTCATAAAGATATCTTTCTGTCTGCCAGGTCTTAAGGTCAATCCACCAGGTAAGACAAAATCGACTTTTAGTTCTGCTAATTTATCTGCTAGAGACGATAAACCCTCTCTACTATCAGAGATATAGGGAATAAAGGGCATAGCTAAAACTCCCACATAAATTCCTCTTTCCTTAAAAACCTTAATTGTCTCTAATCTCTTCTTTACACTACTGGCCTGTGGCTCAAATATCTGTCGTAGCTTATCATCTAAAAAGGTTAACGAGACCATCAAAGTAACCCCACTCTTTTGATGTAGCTGCTCCCATAAGTCAATGTCTCTCAAAATTAAAGAGGATTTAGTCATAATGGAGACTGAATGATTATAAGTAGTTAAAATCTCTGCTATTTGAGGCATAATTCTCTCCTTAGCTTCCACAGGTTGATAAGGGTCACTAACACCTGAAGAGATGGATATTGTCCCCCTTTCTCTAAGCTTTGGTAGCTGTTCTTGTAGTAATTGAGGAAGATTCTCTCTAATAACTATATCCCTTTCAAAATCTCCTTCTACATAGTACTTTTCAGCTCGTCCATCACAGTATTTACAGCCATGCTGACAGGCTTGATATGGAGAAAAACCATACTTACTAGGGAAATAAATATGGACGAGTTTAGTATTTTTAGAGATTAACTTTAATTTTTTATAATTCCTGTTAATTCTCATAACTTCCCCCTAGTTAAAATAGTTCACTCATTAGTTAATGGTCAAACTTTATAAGGGCAAAGAATATTCTTTGCCCTTATAAAAAAATAACTTTTTCCTTATAATTATTCTTTGATTAGAGATTCATCACCTTTTGAATTTTATAACTGATAATCTACTACTGCTCTATCTTCAGTTACCGCTCTTACAAATTCAGCTACCTTGACATGGTCTGGATGTACTTGATATCTTGCCAAAGCATCCTTATCTTCAAATTCTGAGTATAAAAGTAGATCATAAGCTGCTTTAGAATCATTATAGTTAACTCCTACTTCAAAAGCCTTAATCTCTTCTACCTTATCCTCCAAAGCCTCTAACATTGCTTTCATTTTTGCAATATTCTCTTGCTTACTTGCTCCTTCTGCTTTTTCTTTAAGAGTCCACATTACAATATGCTTAATCATTTATTCTCCTCCTTATTATTTCTTGATCTAGTATATCTAACTAATTATTTGATTATTATTTCTTGAAATCATCTTAATTACCTGCATACTCTTTAATTTAATATTAGATAGCTAGTTTAACTATCGGTGATTGTTAAATAGAAGTTGATATAATGGATAGATAATGCGATACTTTTGGGAATCTGGAATCAGTTATAAACACTGGTTCCAGATTCCTGATTCCCAACACGAAAGTATCGCAATATTCCCAGTAACCTCTACTACTTATCAATTATCTAATGTAATAAATAATTATAGTATATAGATTGAAGTAAATAATTTCATTAATTAAAAATCAATAATTCAACTTATTTAGCAACGAATCTAGCGAATTTAAAACAAAGAAAATTCTAAACTATTAATTTATTCTTTTTGCCTTTTATTCGTGTAATTCG
>Ga0163226_1000035_pt1 | contig 28221 bp, 25 predicted proteins | sample MSEWel2016_07_13_2_FD_113144 | JGI IMG/M metagenome (GOLD analysis project Ga0163226, IMG submission 113144) | Subsurface microbial communities from deep shales in West Virginia, USA - MSEEL Well Study Marcellus 5H_2016_07_13 ...
ACTCTCTCCTACCTTAGGAGAGAGGACTAAAGCATCTTTTATTCCCCTCTCCTGATATGAGGAGAGGGGTTAGGGGTGAGGTGGGTTTTATATTACATTCTAAAGTTGTTTATCTATATAGATGTCCAAGTGTAAAGTGAAACTTAATGGATATATTGCGATACTTCCTTAGAGTTGACGGTTGACAGTGGACAGTTTACAGTAAAAAGATAAAACCTTATACTTTAAGAGGTTTAGTGATTTTGAACTTATGAAGTAAAAGTGTTTCATTATCTCTATATGAAAACATATAAACTTGAATGATTATACTAGATAGATTTATAAGTTTTCAATCTTTAGTATGACTCTAAATATATCTGTTAATCCAAGTTAATCTAAGTTAAGCTCCTTCTGAGTTATAAATAACTCTCCGTGATGACTAGCCTGCTGAACATGACAGATAATTCTATCTAAGTTAGATAATTAGCATATTTTTAATGAGACTCTAATTTTTGATGTTTTGTTGTAAGTCAAGTCCCCTCCGAGTTATAAATAACTCTTCGTGTATGAATTATCTGTTGAACATAACAGATAATTCTATACTCCAATGGTATGATATTTCTTCCTACTTCTTGTCTGATAGAAATGGAACCTTTAGTAGATGTGGTAAAGAGAGCTAGTACATATAATATAATTAAGAGATGATTTCAAGGGGGAGTTAAATTGGCTATTATTAAGCTAGAAAATCTAAGTAAGACCTACTCTAGTCAAGTTGAAGAGGTTCAGGCTTTAAAGAATATAAACTTAACTATTGATAAAGGTGATTTTATTGTAGTAAATGGACCTTCAGGTAGCGGTAAATCTACTCTGCTTAATTTGTTAGCTGGTATTGATGAAGCTAGCTTAGGAGATATCCAGATTAATAATATTTCTCTAAGTTCATTAAGTGATAGAGAACGGACAGAGCTGAGGAGGGATAAGATTGGGTTAGTATTTCAATACTTTGAGTTGATTCCAGTTCTGACAGCATGGGAAAATGTAGAGTATCCCCTGCTCTTACAGAAGGTTAGTAAGTCAGAAAGAAAGAGAATGGTTGATAGAATTCTAGAACAAGTGGGACTTTCTAAAATGGCTCAACGTTTACCTAATCAATTATCTGGTGGACAGAAGCAGAGAGTGGCTATTGCTAGGGCTTTAGTTACTGATCCAGAAATAGTTCTGGCTGATGAGCCAACAGGAAATCTCGATACCAAAACCGGAGAGAAGATAATTGAGCTAATGTTAAATTTAAATAGAGAATATAATGTTGCTTTTGTGATTGTAACCCATGACTTATTTGTCAATAAATATGCGCAAAAGCTGATTGAGATTCAAGATGGTAGTTTGAAGATAAAGGAGGTCAACTCTAATGCTTAAAATAGCCTGGCGTAATATCTTAAGAAATAAGCGACGCTCCTTATTGAGTTTAGTATTGATTCTTATCAGTGTAGCAGTATTATTCTTATTGAAAGGATATTTTTCAGCAACCTATGATGGTTTAGAGTTGATGGCAATTAATCAATATAGCCATTTGCAGATTGCTAAAGAAGGCTTTTGGGATGAGGGAAGTGAAGAGAGAAAAATCTTAAGTAGTCAAGATATCAATAAGATTGCAAAGGTACTTGATGCTAAAGAAGAGGTTATAGACTATACAAATACACTAGAGATAGCAGGGATTTTAGGAACAGAAGATAGGAGTACTATCGTTTCGGGAATGGGAATAGAGACTGATGATGGACAGAACCTTGAAATCAAAAGTGGAACTAAATTATTTGCTGGAGATGAGACTAAAGTAATAGTAGGTGAAGGGGTAAGAAAGAAGCTCCATCTTAAAGTTGATGATTGGGTCTCTATTATGGCTACTACTATTGATGGAGCCTACAATGCAGGTAGTTTACAGTTAAGTGGCTCCTTCTCTGTCGGAAATGATGATGCCGATAGCCATTATATCATGATGCCCCTTAGCTTTGCTCAGACTATGCTAAATACTGATGGAGTAGATAATTTCAAAGTAACGCTAAGTGATACTGACTTAACTGAGAGTCTTATTCAAGAGTTGGAAGGAGAGTTTAAAAGAGAGGGCTTAGCGGTGGAACTTAGAAGTTGGCGAGATTTAGCTAATTTTTATCATCAGGTTAAAGGATTGTATGATACAGCCTTCTTCTTCTTATCAATTTTAGTCTTTATTTTAATCTTTATGAGCATCTTAGAGATTATGTCGATGTCCTTTTTTGAAAGAATGGGTGAAATCGGGACAATTAGAGCGATTGGCACGAGAAGAAGTCAAGTATTTGTCCAATTAATTGAGGAGGCTTTAATTTTGGGAATTATAGGTGGAATTATAGGAGTTGCTTGTGGTTGGGGAACAGGTGTAATTATTAATAATTTAAATATAACCTATACTCCACCTAGTAGTGGTGAGGTTCCTCTCTATATCAAGTTAGCTTTAAATAACGGAATTATCCCTTTTTTAATCGTAATTATGGTGACTACTTTATCGGCATTATATCCTGCATTAAAAGCATCACGCCTGAAGGTAGTTGAGATGCTGAGACACGTTTAATTGATATAAAGCTATGCTTTATATCAATAGTTGACAGTGTATAGTGTACAGTTGACAGTTAAATAAAAGATTAAATGATTATAAAAGCGAGGTGTTTTTATGAAAATTGCTATATTGAATGGAAGTCCTAAGGGGCAGACAAGTGTTACTATGCAATATGTCAAATATTTAGAGGAGAACTTTAGCGATCACCAATTTAAGTACTTCAATGTATCTAATCAAATAGTAAAGCTTGAAGACTCAAAAGAAGAATTCGATACTTTAATGCAATCAATACTTGAATGTGATTTAGTATTCTGGGCTTTTCCTCTTTATGTGTACCTAGTTCATTCAGAGTATAAGAGATTTATCGAGCTGATCTTTGAATCTGCTTATGCTAAAGATTTTAAAGGAAAGTACTCTGCATCACTAAGTACATCAGTTAACTTTTTCGATCATACTGCCCATAACTATATTCAGGCTATATCTGAAGATTTAGAGATGAACTTTATTAGCTCTTTCTCTGCTAAAATGTATGACTTGTTAGCAGAAGATAATAGAGAGAAACTAAACTCTTTCTTTAAGGAGATAGTGAATACCGTCTCTAATAACAGAAGAACTAGCAAGAGGTTTTCAAGAATAGATAAGAAAGTTTTAGAATATAATCCTACTTCACCTATTGACCAGCAAAAAGTTGCTAATAGAACAGAGAAGGTACTGGTAATCTGTGACTATTATGATTCTGATACTAACCTTGGTAGAATGGTGGATAGATTCAAATCTCTCTTTACTCAAAGTCCTGAATTAATTGACCTTTCAAAAGAGGAGATTAAAGGAGGATGTCTTGGTTGTTTAAAATGTGCTTATGATAATAATTGTGCTTATGATAATCAGGATGCTATTAGAGAGATATATGAGGATAAGATTCAGCAAGCAGATATTATTGTGTTTGCGGTTACTATTAAAGATAGATACCTTAGTGCCTTATTTAAAAGGTTTATAGATAGGCGTTTCTTTCAAACTCATCAACCTCAGCTTGTTGGAAAGCAGGTTGCCTATCTCATCTCAGGAGTAATCAGTCAAAATAATAATATAGATGAGATAATTAGAACCTCTACTGAGTTTGATCAAGCCAATCTGGTAGATATTATAAGTGATGAATATAATGATGTGGGAGTAATTGATGAATTATTATCTAGTACAGCAGAAAGGCTTGTAAAATTTTCAAGGCAGAATGTTATAGCACCAATGACCTGTAGAGGTGTCAGTGCATATAAGATCTTTAGAGATGAGATCTGGGGAGAGCTTCGTTTTCCTTTCAGAGCAGACCATATCTATTATAAGAAGAATAAATTATATGATTTTCCTCAAAAAAATTGGAAGAAAAGGTTTATAAATTTATTTGCTAATTTCTTTTACAAGATCCCTTTTATTAGAAGAGAGATTCAAAAGAATATGAGAGAGCATATGATTAGAACTTTTGAAAAGCTATGATTAGCAATCAAAAACAATTGAAGTTGAGGTGTATTTAATGAAATCTATAAATAAAAGTTTAATCTTACTTTTAGCTTTAATTATTTTGATGTCCAGCACCAATCTTATTTATGCCAAAGAGCCTAAAGATATAATCAAATTAGCTTTTCAAAAACAGAATTTAAATCAAGATTCTTATCTGCTTGAGATGGAATGTATAGTAAGTGAAGGTGATAAGAGAGATAGCTCTAGCTTGAAGGTTTATATCTATAATGGTGGAGAACGGCAGATGGTAACTTTTAGAGCCCCTAAAAGATTAACTGATAATAAATTTTTAGTTATTAGGACTAATACTTGGATGTATAAGAAAGGCTTACACCGTCCTATCAGAGTATCAGGAAGTCAGAAGCTATTTGGTGATGCTGGGGTTGGAGAGACTGTAGGAATTGATTATTATAATGATTATCAGATTAAAGAATATAGTGAAACAGAAGATAATTATATCTTTGAATTAGTAGCTAAAGATAGCCAGACGTCTTATCAGCAAGCTAAATTGACTATTAGTAAAGGAGGATGTTATATAAAAAAAGTTATTTTGAAAGCAATAACCGGAATTCCACTTAAAGAATTAACCTATAAGAATTATAGAAAGATAGGAGAGCATGAACTTGCTGATATAGTAATTAAAAATCTCTTGCAGAATCAAGATAGAATTACAGAATTGAAATATATCGATATAGAGAATAAGAAACTATCTGCTAAGGCCTTTCAACCATTAATGATGGGCAAATTTAATCTACTTATCAGAGATTAGAGGAGGGTTAAGGTGCTTAATAAAAGACTCTTATTGATCTTATTATTTATATTTATCTTCAACCTATCAGTTATAGATAATGTTAGAGCCATTGAAATAGACAGTAAATTAACTACTGAATTTAATTACTCCCATATCGATGATGATAGTTTGCCTAAAGCAGTTATCGATGATTTAGAGAGTGATATAGAGAGTACCTTGGAACTTAGCCTTTCTGGGATATATAAGCTTTATCAATATAATATTATTTTAGAGGGGGAAACTGAGGATAGCTCCTTGGATATAGAAGAGGCTACTATCAGTGGGATGATTGCTCATAGTATCTTAGAGATTGGTAAAAGGGACTGGACTTGGGGCAAAGGCTTTGATTATTCCCCAACCTATCCTCTAAATAGTGACGAAAATTATATAGGCAGTGAACTAAGTTTGATGGTTGATTACTCTACCTTCAAAGTAGGTGCTAGTCTAGATAGTGATAATAAGAGATTCTACTGTAGTTGGATAAAGTTTAATTCATTACTAGAAAGTAGTGATTATACTATTATTCTCTCCTATCAACAGGATGATAGTCAATTAGAAGAATTATATCATCCTTTAAAGAAAGCCAATACTTTAAGGAAAGAAGATGGAATTAATTTAGGGGTAAATTACTCTAAGGATTTTCTTAATGGCTTGACGATGCGGGGAGAGTATAATTTACGTTATTGGAGAAGTGAAAGAGAGGAGTTTAGCTATTATCTCTTAGGAGGAGAATATATCACTGAGGGAAGTAAGGTAATTACTTTAGAGTACTATCGAAAAGAGGATGACTATTTGATCTGTGTAATAGGAAATCAAGGTGATTCTTTCGCAGATTGGTCATGGGAATTAGAGGAAGTGTATAATCTCAGTGACTCTGGTCAATGTAGAAGCTTTGAGTTAGATTATACTGGTAGAGATAAGTTTACACCGTCTATTGAAATTATTAACTTCTTAGGACCTAAAGATAGTCACTTTGAAGAGAATCCTAAAGATTGGGCTATTAATTTTAAAGTTGTTATTGATCTTTTGTAAGTGAATTTAATTATTTTGTTATATAATGAGTTGTACTGGTTAAATTTCAATCTGACAATATTTATGGAGATATTAGGACACTTTAAGTTTTAGCTACGGGTTTTAACCCGTAGTGTAACATGTCATCATCACCACAGGTTGAAACCTGTGGCTAGTAAATTTACCATTATAAAAAGTGTCGCACTATCTCTCTATTGTATTACTCTTCTACTAGCATAAAACCTTGATATAAGTAATTCTTATTCCGAAGTTATCCATTGATTTAAAGCTGATGAGTAAAAAGAAGTCGAGAGAAGAATTCTTCTCCCGACTTCCTTTAAATTATGGCTTTAATCTTAGTTCCTTCTCCTAGGGTTGATTCAATAGCTAAGCTACCATTGATATATTTAATTCGTTCTTTCATCCCTTCTAACCCAAAGCTCTTATCCTTATCTACTTCTTGGAGGTTAAATCCTTTACCATTGTCTTGAATATATAATTGAATCTTGTCCTCACTTATCTCTAAAGAAATTTCTATTTTCTCTGCTTGAGCGTGCTTAACAATATTATTTAATGACTCTTGTAATACTCTATATAAGGTCAACTGTACTTTATTATTGATAAAGTCTGTATCTCCAATAACTGAAAAAGAGATAGTTAAGTTGTATCTTCTTTTAAATAAAGAGATCAGATTCTCTATCGCTTCTAAGAATTCTCTTTCAGTCAAATCTAAAGGCTTTAATCCATAAATCATCAATCTCATCTCTGTTTGTACCTCTTGTACCATCTCTTGTAATTGTTTAATCATCTCCTGTGATTTTTCTATGTCATGGTCTAATAGGTAGTTTAGAGTGTTAAGGTTAAGGTTTATTCCAAATAGATTCTGTGAGACGGAATCATGGAGTTCACGAGCAATACGATTTCTTTCTTCGATTATAGCTAATTCTTTATTCTCCTGTTCTAATTTGATTCTTTTCTCTTTCTCTTCAAGGTTAGCATGAAAAAGAGATATCATTACTGAAACTATACCATTAGCCAAAGCTGTATATAATAAAGCTTTTCTAGGAAGCCCACCTAGGTAAGCAAAGGGGAAGCCTATGATGTAGAAGACAGTAGAAGATACCAAATAGGTAACTATTGTTTGAATGAGAGGATTATAGTTTTTATTTAAAAACAAGAAATAATTTACCAGATTATTAGTTAAACTGATAAAAAAACCAACGATACCCCCAAAAACTAAATAACCTATTAACAGGTAAAAATGAACTATTAAGCCATTGGTAGCTATCATAAAAATTAAGGAAATACAAATTCCAATCAGACTAAATTTTTTAGCTGTTTTGAGAATTTCCATAAAATATTCTTTAGGCATTATGATTACCTCCTAACTAAATCTTCTTCAATTGCTTTGATTGCTGCCTGAGTTCTATCTTTGACATCAAGTTTTCTTAATATATTACTCACATGAGTTTTAACAGTCTTGTCAGAGATGAATAAGGCTTTACCGATTGCTTTATTTGATTTTCCTTTGCTTAAGTGTAATAGCACATCCTTCTCTCTAGAGGTCAGTGGTTCTATTAGTACTTTCTTTTTAGTGACTCTTTTCATCAATTTTTTTGCGATTCGGGGATGGAGTACAGGTTCTCCCTCTTTAGCAGCAAAGATTGCTTCTATCAGCTTGTGAGGTGGTGAATCCTTCATCAGATAGCTCAAGGCTCCAGCATCGATTGAAGCTATAACCTCATCATCTTCACAGAAGCTAGAGAGTACTATTATCTGTATGCTGGGATTGACCCTTAGAATTTCTTGAGTTAGCTTAACCCCTGTCATATCAGGAAGGTGTAAATCAACAATGGTTATCTCAGGGTTCTTCTCTTTGATATCTGTTAAAGCATCCTCTCCAGTGCTTGCTTGTCCAACTATATCTATCTCTTCATTGGTACTTAAAAAAGCCTTTAATCCTTGTAGTACAAGAGGATGATCATCGACTAAATAGACTTTAATCATTATACATTCTCCTTTGTAGTTGTTTTAATATCTATCTTCTGAATAATTCTAAAAAATCCTTGTAGTATATAAAATAGTATATCTGATTATAATTTTCTTTTGAAGATGATAAGGTTGTAATTTAACTAGTACGAATGGAGTATATTGTGTTAATTTGGTTGTTAGGTGGATATGTAGTTGGATGGTTAGCTTTGACCTAACAACCTACCCTCAAACTACCTAACACTCAAAAGAAAAAGTATTACATTGTCTCTCTACTGTATTATTTTCTAATATACAAGATATAACTTTAATTTTCAATAAAGGTATTAGTCTAATTTTATCGTATTTTATTAATAGTAATTATTATTGATATAGCTTAATATATATTCATTAATCTAAGTAAGACAGGAGGGAGTTAAAGTTGATTCAGCAGAGTAGAATTAAAACTTTAAATAATAATGAACTTCAGAATGGGAATTATATTCTATATTGGATGCAGGCTTCACAACGGACAGAGTATAATCATGCTCTAGAGTTTGCTATTGATAAAGCCAATGAACTTAAACAACCATTGTTAGTCTTTTTTGGTCTGACTGATAATTTTCCTGAAGCTAATCTTCGCCATTATTATTTTATGCTAGAAGGATTAAAGGAGGTAGCCCAGAGTTTAGCCAAACGGGATATTAAGTTTATTCTTAGAAAGAAGAGCCCAGAGTTAGGGATACAGAAATTAACTCAAGATGCCTCAATGGTAATTGTAGATAAAGGTTATCTGAGAGTAGAGAGAAGCTGGCGGCAGATAGTAGCAGAGAATATTAATTGCCCTCTGATAGAGGTTGAGAGTAATATAGTTGTACCTGTTGAAGAAGCTTCAAATAAGGAGGAGTATGCAGCTTATACCATTAGAAAGAAGATTCATCGTCAGTTAGAGAAGTACTTAGTTCCTTTAGAAACAAGGAGCGTAGATATCTCTTCGTTAGATTTTGACTTGGAGACTTTGGATATCAACGAGATAGATAGGATTATTGAGAATTTAGATATTGATGATAGTGTGGGCAGAGTAGAAGGTTTTCAGGGAGGAACCTCCCAAGCAATCAAGCATTTTGAAGATTTTATGGAGAATAAGCTGGACAAGTATGGGCAGCTACGGAATGACCCTACTTTAGACTACACCTCTAATTTGAGCCCTTATCTCCATTTTGGACAGATATCTCCACTTTATCTGGCTCTAGAGGTGGATGAAATAATTAGTCCAGGCAAAGAGGATTTTTTAGAGGAATTGATTGTGAGAAGAGAATTAAGTATCAACTTTGTCTATTATAATCAAAAGTATGATGCTTCCTTGAAAGATACCTTATCCGGTTGGGCTTATCAGACTTTAGATGAGCATAAGGATGATCTGCGAGAAGACATCTATACTAGAGAAGAATTTGAACAAGGATTGACCCATGATATTTATTGGAATGCTGCTCAGCTGGAGATGGTCTTGACAGGGAAGATGCAAGGTTATATGAGGATGTATTGGGGTAAGAAGATTTTAGAATGGACTCAAAGTCCAGAAGAGGCCTATCAGATAGCTCTTTATCTCAACAATAAGTATAGTCTTGATGGCAGAGAACCTAATGCTTTTGCAGGGGTAGCTTGGTGCTTTGGAAAGCATGATCGGGCTTGGACTGAGCGCGAGATCTTTGGCAAGGTCAGGTATATGAATGCCAATGGCTTAAAGCGGAAGTTTAAGATTGATAAATATGTAGATAAGATTGATCAATTATGCCAAGCTAAAGGGGTAGATGCAAAATTAGCATAACTTATTTTTAAGTGTATGAAGTGATGGTTAATGGGGATATTGCGACACTTTTAAGTTTTAGCTACGGGTTTTAACCCGTAGTGTAACATGTCATCATCACCACAGGTTGAAACCTGTGGCTAGTAAATTTACCATTATAAAAAGTGTCGCACTATCTATTTATTGTATTAGTACAACAGCTTATGATAACTTTATTTTAAGGAGGTATAAATAATGGAGTTTGTAAAGCCTGTTATAGTTGTCAGCAAATGTTTAGAGTTTGCTAAGTGCCGTTATAATGGTGTGATGATCAGTGATGAATTTGTCAAGAAGCTCAAGGACTATGTAGAGTTTATTCCAATCTGCCCTGAAGTGGAGATAGGACTAGGTGTTCCTAGAGATACGATTAGGCTGATTAAAGGGAACGATAAGATTAGATTGATCCAACCAGCTACTAAAAGAGATGTAACCGATGAGATGAAAGAATTTAGTGAAGAATTTTTGGGCTCATTAGATCAGGTAGATGGATTTCTGCTAAAAGACCGATCTCCCTCTTGTGGAACTAAAGATTCTAAGGTCTATTCTGGTATAGATAAAAGCTCGATGGTAATAGAGAAGTCAAAGGGGGTATTTGCCCAAAAAGTTGGAGAAGTATTCTCTTATGCTGTCATGGAAAATGAGGGTAGATTAAAGAACTTTAGAATTAGAGAGGACTTTCTGACAAAGTTATTCTTATTGGCTCGTTTCCGTAAGGTCAAGGAGTCCAAATCTATGAGTAAGCTAGTTCAGTTTCAAGCAGAGAATAAGTTATTGTTTTTTGCTTATAAGGAAGCAGAGATGAGAAGGATGGGTAAGATCGTAGCCAATCAGCAGCATCTCTCTTGGGCTGAATTGATCAAGGAGTATGAAGAGCATCTACATAACCTATTAAAAGGGATGGCTACCTACAAAGCTAATATCAATGCTTTAATGCATGCCTTTGGTTATTTCTCTAAGGAACTATCTAGTCAAGAGAAGAAGTTCTTTTTAGATACTCTAGATAAATATCGTGAGAACAAAGTTCCTTTAAGTGTACCTAATAATATTTTAGAGGCTTGGATTATCAAATATGATAAAAGTTATTTAAAGGAACAGAGCTTCTTTCATCCTTATCCTGAAGAGTTGATAGAGATTAAAGATTCAGGGAAGGGAAGAGATTATTAGTAGAAAGTCAAAGATTAGATTTTCAGATTAAGTGAGCGATTAGAGTACTAGAAGTACTCTAATCGCTTTATATATTTACTTTCGAATTAAATTATTTAATGCCGATGTCTATTATTTAATAAATGAAAGAGTGGAAGGTGTAACTTTTATTAGTGAACCTCTCAAAGAAGGTCTGGAAGTTGCAGGTTATTAGAGCTGGATGGAAGATCTGTTTAGAGATTGATCTAGTAGATAATCGGTGGGTGAAACCTAACTACTAACCCCTACCCACCTACCTCCTAAATATTACTTTTTCTCTCTATAACGTCATGTTTAAATTTTATTCTAGATTCACGAACCTATATAGATATCCAAGTCTAAAGTGTAATAAAAGACCAAAGATCAAAAGCTAAGGATTAGCAGCGAATTAACACGAATTAAAGATTAAAATATTAATTAATCTTTTAGTTTTATTTGCGTAAATTCGGTAGATTCGTTGCTGAAAGTTATCTTTTAAGGTTTTTAGTTAAGAACTTAAAGATATTAAATTATTAGGATATTTAAATTACATTCTAAAGTTGTTTATCTATAATATTTTTGTATTTATTTAAAGTGCTTATCGAAAAAGTCAATTATAACCTTCATCACTTCAGGTTGATTCCAGTAAACCCCGCCATGACCAGCACCTTTGACAAGATATCGGGTAGATTCAATACCTTTTTCTACTAATGCTTGATGTAAAATTTCAGTTTGGCTTGGAGATACAAGTCTATCTTGGTCTCCATGCATCAACAGAAAAGGAGGAGTCTGCTTAGAAATATAGCTAATTGGGTTTGCAGCTTGAGCTTTCTCTTTATTGGCTAAGATTCCACCATCTTGACCTCCAAAGACAGGGCTACCATTGACCCATAGAGCTTCTGTAGCTCCAGCTGATTTATGTGCTTGCTGTACTTTTTGAGAATAATCATCTCCAATCTTTGTTAAATCAGATAATCCATACAGATCAACAACGCCTTGGATATCACTACTCTGCTTTAAATTATCACCTTGATCAAACTGCTTTATTCCATTAGTAGTACCAGTTATTGCAGCTAGATATCCACCTGCTGAATCTCCCATTACTCCAATTTTATTAGGATCTATATTAAACTGCTCAGCATGGGCTTTAAGGTAACGGATTGCTGTTTTGACATCTTCTAAAGGTTGAGGAAAAGTAACAGTAGGAGCAACCCGATATTCAATGCTAGCAACTACATAATCGGCTTGGGCAAGCTTCATTCTCTGTTGAATATAGCTATCTTTATTGGCAGAAATAAAACCTCCACCAGGGATGTAAATAATCGCTGGCATTTTCTTATCCTTTTCTGGTTTTAAGATATCCATCTTCATAGCAACATTATTATAGCCAGCTATAGGTACTTGTTCATAAACAACATCTGAAATTAACTGAATTAAAGGGTCTTTTAGTTGAACATTGAGATTCTGGTTTGTTAGATTATTATTCTGAGCCAAAACATCACCTCCAAAATTTGATATTAATAAGCAGGCTAATATTATTGTTAAAACAATCATTCTATTTAAGTACATTTAGCCACCCCTTCTAATTAGTAGTTTACTTAATTGAATTTTTAAATTAGATATGGTTAGCCACTTCAAAAGCATCCCAGATACCATACATAATATTTGATACCTTTTTAGCATCACCTAATAGATATATCTCTGGGATATCAAATTTTAATTGTTGGTATAAAGAATCTTCTGATTGATAACCAATAGCTAAAATCACACTATCACAAGCAAGTTCTTGCTCTGATTGATCTACCTTAATTTTAAGCTGATTATTTTTATAGCTAGTGGCTGTTGCGTTGGTAATTACTTCAATATTGTGATAAGGAATTAATTCCTCTAGCATCTCACTATTGGCATGGCATAAAGGACCATTGTTTTGAAGTAAATTATCCATTGTCTCTACAATGGTAACGTCCTTGCCTTGTTGAGCTAGCCAGAGTGCTGTTTCACAGCCAACCAGTCCTCCACCGATAATAACTGTTTTATCTCCACAGCCTTTTTCTTTATTTAATACTTCAGTAGCGGTCAAGACCTGCTGATCATTACCTAAGGGGATCACTTTAGGTGTAGAACCTGTAGCGATAATAACTACATCATAGTTAGCAGCTAAGACTGACTCTTTGGTAGCTGTAGTATTATATTTAACAGATACCTCTAGCTTCTCTAATTGATGAGTATACCAATTAGCTAATGCAATATCATCTTCTTTAAAGTCAGGAGCACCTCCAGGGATTAAGTTACCACCTAATCTATCGGTCTTTTCTATTAATTCTACTTGATGACCTCTAAGTGCTAAAACTCTAGCAGCTTCACAACCAGCCACTCCGCCACCTATAACCAAGACTTTCTTTTGCTTTAGAATTGGATTATAGGCTGTCACTCGTTCACGACAGGCTTGGGGGTTGACTGCACAGTTTAAGATTGAATATTCTTGAATCCGACCCATACAGCCTTCTTGGCAAGAGATACAAGGACGGATATCCTCTACCTGTCCGCAACGGAGTTTATTGACATAATCAGGGTCAGCCAATAAAGGACGACCTAAACTAATAATATCACAGGTTCCATCAGCAATTGCTTCTGTTGCCATCTGGGGATTATCCATTCGTCCAGCACAGATAATTGGAACATCGACATTTTCCTTCATTAACTTTGCATATGGTCGATATAACCCTTTCGCTTGATACATTGGGGGATGGCTCCACCACCAAGAGTCATAAGAGCCTACATCAACATCTAAAGCATCATAGCCATAAGAGACTAATAGTTGAGCTGCTTTAATTCCTTCATCTAAATCACGACCCTGCTCTTCAAACTCTTCACCGGGCAAGGCTCCATCTCGTAAACCTTTAATAAAGCTTTTAGGACTATAACGTAAAGTGACTGGAAAATCTTTCCCACAACGTTCTTTAATCTCCTCTACAATCTCTCTAGCAAAACGGAGTCTATTCTCTAAAGAACCACCATATTCATCATCGCGATGATTGAACAGAGAGATAGCAAATTGGTCAATTAAGTAACCTTCATGGACAGCATGGATTTGAACCCCATCAAAGCCAGCTCGTTTAGCATTATAAGCCCCTTCTCCAAATTTCTTGACAATAGTCTGAATCTCCTCAACTGTTAATGCACGACAGGTCTTATCAAGCCATCTGTGTTGAATAGGTGATGGTGCTACTGGAGGGTACTCTCCTAAATTGGTGGGGATAGTCACTCGACCAAAGCCACCAGACAGTTGTAAAAAGACCTTGGACTGATAAGCATGAATTCTTTCAGTCATTTCTTTGGCTGTTCTGATAAAGTGAACAGGATTATGGGTTGGACAAGGAACACTAGGCATTCCATGCTCTTCTATCTCATTATCTACAAAGGTAACCCCTGTAATAATTAGACCAGTGCCTCCTTTAGCTCGCTGAGTATAATAATCAATTCCTCGTTGGTTAAATCCACCTTCTGCATCACCCAATCCTAAAGGTCCCATTGGTGCAAGGGCAAACCGGTTTTTAAGCTCCAAAGAACCAATTTTGGTTGGTGTAAATAAATTTTTATAGTCTATCATTACTTCTCCTTTCTTCTTCATAATTTGTTAAGTATTACTATTTTAACACCTTATAATAAATATATCACGCAAAATCAAACATGTCAATATTGACATGTTTGATTTACATTTTCCTAGTTAATGATATAATATATAGATAGTGCGACACTTTTTATAATGGTAAATTTACTAGCCACAGGTTTCAACCTGTGGTGATGATGATATGTTACACTACGGGTTAAAACCCGTAGCTAAAACTTAAAAGTGTCGTAATATACCCATAGTCTGATAATTAAATATATATAAATTAGAGTTAAAGAAAATAAATATATTGATTTCCTAAGTATTAAAGATTACAGGAGGTATATAATGAGAACATTAAAATATGCAATTTTAGGATTAATTAATCGCCATCCAAGTACAGGTTATGATATTACTAAAGAATTTAAGGCTGAGTTAGGTAATTTCTGGAGAGCAAGGCATAGTCAAATCTATCCAGAGTTAAAGAGGTTAGTCGATGAAGGTTTAATAGAATATGAGACTGTAATTGCAGGAGAATCCCTAGAAAAGAAGGTCTATTCGCTTAAGGATAAAGGTAGAGAGGAGTTATTAGAATGGTTAAATAAGGATGAGAAGATGGTTCCAACTGCTAAAGATAAGTTTAGATTACGAATGTATTTCTCAAGTAATATAGAGCGAGAAGATTTAATTGAATTATTAGAGAGTCAATTAAGGCAAAGAAAGGAGAAACTGGCTACTTTAAAGGAGAAAATGGATGGATATAGTGAAGTACCCCAGTTTGGAAGTCAAGAATTTGGTGATTATCTAGTATTAGAGAGTGCAATTTTACGTGAAGAGGCTTATGTAGAGTGGTTAGAGCGTTCTATCAAACGTTGTAATCAAAGTAGCTAAACCACTATGATGGGGAAAGGTTTTGAAAGTAAGTTTATTAAAGAAGTAATAAAAATCCAAATTAGATCAACTTCAACGCTTTGATAATGATAATCATTTATAATTTTATCCAATCATTGACATAAGTATACCTGATTGGTATAATTTAATTGTCACTAAGTTGCTCTATGATTAAGAAATGAGGTAATTAAATGAGACTAAGTCAGGCAGCAGATTATGCCTTACGTGCTGTATTATATTTAGCAAGGCAAGGAGAAGGAACTATAGTAGATGCACAGACTATCTGTGAAGATGAGAAGATTCCAAAAAGATTTCTCTTAAAGATCTTTAGAGAGTTGGCTCAAACTAGGATTATTGAATCTTATCGTGGCAAGAATGGTGGCTATGCTTTAGCATTAGACCCAGCTAAGATAACTTTAAGGGATGTAATTGAAGCAGTAGATGGACCGATTGTAGTCAATCGTTGTTTGATCGATCCTGCTGAGTGCAATAAGATAAATGGTAATTCATGTGGGACCTGTACAATTCATGGAGCTTTATTTGATGTTCAACAGACAATTGTTAGCAAGTTAGATGAGTATAGCTTTGCAGATTTATTGAAGAGCTAATAGTTATATTTATGCTATTGGCTAAATATTTTATTTAAAAGTATACTAAAAAAGTATATTTATAATATCTATTTTGTTTTTTAACTAAAAGTATACAAGAATAGTATAGTTTATAAGGGGGATTTATAATGGTTAAAGAAAGATGTACTTCTGCTGATTGTAGGTTATGTGACTTTTTAGATAGTAAGCCAGATTTGGAGACTTCATTCAATCGTGAACCACAGCAGTCTGTAAAATGTGGTTTTGGAAAGAAGGGGGTTTGTTGTCGTCTCTGCTCTAATGGACCTTGTCGAATTACTCCTAAATCACCAAGAGGAGTCTGTGGTGCCGATGCTGATACAATTGTAGGTCGTAATTTCCTAAGAAATGTAGCTGCAGGAGCAGCCTGTTATCTCCATGTAGTTGAGAATACAGCTAATAATTTAAGAGAAGCTGGTCTAGGTAATTATGCTACAGAGTTAAAGGGATTAGAGATGTTGGATGAATTGGCTGAGCTTTTTGAAGTTGAGGCTGAAGATATAAATGATAAAGCAGTTCAAGTAGCCGAGAAGGTATTGGCTGATCTATATAAGCCACGTTATCAGAAGATGGAGTTAGTAGAGAAACTAGCTTATGAACCAAGGCTTAAGAAGTGGAAAGAGCTAGATATTATGCCAGGTGGAGCTAAATCAGAAGTTTTTGATGCCCTTGTGAAGACAAGTACGAATCTATCTAGTGATCCAGTGGATATGTTAATGCATGTACTTAATTTAGGAATCTCTACAGGATTATATGGATTACATATGACTAACTTACTCAATGATGTAATGTTAGGAGAGCCAGAAATCACTCAAGATAAGGTTGGATTTAAGGTTGTAAATGAAGACTATATCAACATTGTAGTAACAGGTCATCAACATACTATGATTGCCCATTTACAGGATGCTTTAGTGACAGAGGAAGCTACTAAACTGGCTCAAGAGGTTGGAGCAAAAGGGTTTAAGATAGTTGGTTCTACTTGTGTAGGTCAAGACTTACAGTTACGTGGAGCTCATTATAAGGATGTCTTTGCTGGTCATGCTGGTAATAACTATACTAGTGAAGCTTTAGTAGCAACTGGAGGAATTGACTTAATAGTATCAGAGTTTAACTGTACTATTCCTGGTTTAGAATTGGTAGCTCAAGAGTATGATGTCAAGATGATTGCAATTGATGATGTAGCTAAGAAAGCAAGTGCTGAAATGATTAAGTTTGACCCAGCTAAAGCACCTGAAATTACTGATAAGCTGATTAAAGCAGCAGTAGAGAGCTATCAGAATCGCCGTAGCCAGGTTGAGATTGATATTCCAAAGGATCATGGTTATGATGATGTAGTAACTGGTGTTAGTGAAAAATCCTTACGCAAGTTCTTAGGAGGAAATTATCAAGCATTAATCGATTTAATTGCTAGTGGTAAGATTAAAGGTGTAGCTGCTGTAGTAGGATGTTCTAACTTGACAGCCAAAGGTCATGATGTCTTTTCGGTAGGATTGACTAAGGAGCTTATTAAGCGTGATATCTTAGTATTATCTGCTGGTTGTACTACAGGAGGATTAGAGAACTGTGGATTGGTCTCACCAAGTGCAGCAAGCTTAGCAGGTGATAACTTAAGAGAGGTCTGTGAAGAGTTAGGCATACCTCCTGTATTGAACTTTGGTCCTTGTCTATCAATTGGTCGGGTAGAGCAGGTTGCTGTGGAGCTAGCTAAAGCATTAGAAGTTGATTTACCACAACTTCCAGCAGTTTTATCAGCTCCTCAATGGTTAGAAGAACAGGCTTTAGCTGATGGTGCCTTTGGATTGGCTTTAGGATTGCCATTGCATTTAGCTTTACCTCCTTTTGTTACAGGAAGTGAGATTATAGTTGATACTTTAACTAAGAGTCTACCTGAAATTACAGGAGGACAACTAATTATAGATACAGAGATTGAGAGTAGTGCTGATAAGTTAGAAGAGATTATTCTTAACCGTAGAGTTGGATTGGGATTATAAGATTGAGATAATATAGAGATATTACGACACTTTGTGTCGAGTGTGAGCTATGAGTGTGAGTGTGTGTAAAACTTCTTTTTTGGGGTTTACTCACACTCACACACCCACTCACGCTAATTTTAAAAATGTCGCAATCTACTCATTAAACGATAATTTATATATTTAAAATTAAATTATATTCAAATGAATATTGGGTTCATAATCAGCCAAAAGGGGTGAGTATATGAAACGTATATATATAGATCGTCAATTATGTGAAGCCTGTAAAGGTTGTACGTTAGCTTGTATGGCTAAAAGTAATAATACTGATATTGATAGTCTGAATTTATCAGATACTACTAATCAAAGTGCTAATTTAGTTGAGCAGAGCAATCAGGGGGAACTCTCTCCACTTTTCTGTCGCCATTGTGATCACCCAGAATGTGTGGAAGCCTGTATGTCTGGTGCTTTAACTAAGGATCAAGAGAGTGGAATTGTCTCCTTAGATCAGGATAGATGTGCTGGGTGTTGGATGTGTGTAATGAGCTGTTCCTATGGAATGATTAAGCAGGACACCAAATCCAATGTTGCTTTTAAGTGTGACTTATGCAAGGATAGAGAAGAGTCTGCCTGTATTGAGAATTGTCCTACAGGGGCCATACAATTAATTGAAGTAGAGGAGGGGAGAGTATGAAATATGTAATTGTAGGTGCTAGTGCAGCAGGAATAAGTGCTGCTAAGAAGCTAAGGGAGTTGGATGATGATAGTGAGATAACTATCATCTCTAAGGATACTAAGGTCTACTCTCGCTGTATGCTCCATTATCTAATTGGTGGGCAGAGAGATGTAGATCAATTAAACTTTACTCCAAAGGACTTCTTTATAGAGAATAAAATTAATTGGTTTAAAGGAAAGACGGTTACTTCTGTTCTTCCAAATCAAAAATCACTCCTCTTAGAAAGTGGAGAGAATATCAATTATGATAAGTTATTATTAGCTACAGGAGCAAGCTCCTTCTTCCCACCTATTGACAATTTAGCTGAAACTGAAGATATTTATGGTTTAAGAAATTTAGGTGATGCTCTAGAGATTAAAGAGAAGGCAGAAGAGGTTCAACAAGCGATAGTTATTGGGGCAGGACTGGTAGGAGTAGATGCAGCGATAGGATTGGCTGAGCAAGGAGTTAAAGTAACTATTGTTGAGATGGCAGATAGAATCTTACCATTACAGCTAGATGCTAAAGCAGCTTCTAGATACCAAGCTAGGTTTGAAGATAAGGGAATTGAGATAGTTACTGGTGCTAGGGCTAATAAAGTCTTAGCTGATGCTAATAATTCTGTAAAAGGGTTGGAATTGGCTGATGGGCAGATAATAGATGGAAATTTAATTGTAGTGGCTACAGGCGTTAGACCTAATATAGATTTAATCAAAGAAACAGAGGTTAAAGTAGATCAGGGCATAGTAGTCGATGAATATCAACAGACTAATTTAGATGATATTTATGCTGCTGGAGATGTAGCACAATCTAAGGAGTCATTTAGCCAAGAATTGACCCTAACCCCTATTTGGCCTTTAGCTATTAAGCAAGGAGAAGTAGCTGCTTCTAATATGGCAGGAGTTACTACTAAACTTAGTGATAACTTTGCTTATCAAAATTCTATGAGATTTTTAGGGTTATCAACTATAACCTATGGATTGATTGATACAGATGATGATAATTATCAGGTTCTGCTTGTAGAGGATAAGGATAATTATCGAAAGTTAATTTTACAAGATGATAAACTAAAGGGGGCTATCTTTCAAGGAGAGATTGATGGCTCAGGTGTTTATGGCAGATTGGTTAAAGATGAGATTGGTTTGAGTGATAAATTAGATAATCTCTTCAATTTAAGCTATGCTGATTTCTTTAAAGAGAATAAAGATGGAGTTTTTAGTTATTGAGTTTAGACCTCGAAGCTTTCGAGGTCTTTTTTTACTTGTATTGGATAATAGTAACATAATTTGAATAAACTAAAGATACCTCAAATTATAATATATATAGATTGAATTAAAGAATTTCATTGATCAGAAATTAATAATTCAACTTATTTAACAACTAATCTAGCGAATTTACGCCAATTTAAAACAAAATTGATTTTAAAATATTAATTTAATTTTTTGCCTTTAATTCGTGTGATTCGTGTTAATTCGTTGCAAAAAATATTTTTTGATTCTTTAAAAAAACATTAGTTCAACTTATATAGTCAATTATTAGAAATAAACAGGAGGTTAGTCTGTATTTTGGTCTTTGATACTAATTTACTTTCTATATTAAGTTATCCTTTTTGTAGTCTAGGCACATTAATTATAGAGGGTTTAGGGGTTATTATTTTTGTAGCTTGGATTTCTGGAAATATCGTAAAAATTTCATTATATTATTTTATTAGTATCAGAAGTATAGCTGAGTGGTTTGAATTAAAGAGATGGAAGGGATTGATTGCTCCCTTTTCTATTATGATATTAATGATATCTATCTTTAAAAGTCAAGTTTCTTTGATTCAATTTCTTGGTACCGATTATTTTGTAGTAGGTTATTTAGTAATTCAAATACCAATCTTATTAGTAATAAGCATAGGCTATTTGACATCAAATAAAAAATAGTCTAAATCCTCTGCTGATACTGTTATTTGCACCTAATTCTCTTCTTTATTTTCCTCTATCTAGCTAAACTAGATTGTTTAGCTGAATATTTTAGATTGAAATTCGCTTAAATTTTTGATTATTTAACTTTAAAGAGTTATTATATTAATAAAGGAGGGATTGCGGATGTCAGTAGCTATTGAGATTCAAAATATTAATAAAAGATATGGAGATTTAGAAGCGTTAAAAGATATCAACTTAACGATTGATCAAGGAGAATTTTTTGGTTTATTAGGGCCTAATGGAGCCGGAAAGAGTACTTTGATTGGAATTTTGGGAGGCTTAGTTAATAAGGACTTTGGTAGAATTACTGTTTTGGGTAAGGATATTATCTCTAATTATAGAGAAACTAAGAAGTCTTTAGGGATTGTTCCTCAAGAGGTTACCTTTGATCCTTATTTTAATGTCAGAGAGACTCTTGAGATTCAATCTGGTTATTTTGGAATCAAAAATAATGATCACAAGATCAATGAACTTCTAGAGGCATTAGATCTGACTGATAAAGCAGAGATAGGACCACGCCAATTATCTGGTGGAATGAAAAGAAGGTTATTAATTGCTAAAGCCTTGGTACATGATCCAGAGATAATTGTCTTAGATGAGCCTACAGCAGGTGTAGATGTAGAGCTAAGAAATAGTCTATGGGATTATGTTATCAAGCTCAATCAACAAGGAAAGACGATTATTTTAACTACCCATTACTTAGAAGAGGCAGAGACCTTATGTGATCGAATTGCAATTATGAATAAAGGTGAGATAGTAAAAATTGATACTAAAGAGAATCTAATCAACTCAATTGATAAAAAGTTGGTCAGTGTTAAATTTGCTAATTCAGTTGCTGGACTAGCTGATAAATTAGCAGGAACTAACTGTAAAGTAGATGAAGATGATAATCGAATTGAGATAGAAGCAAGTAAAAATGATTTAAATGATCTGCTTCAATTCATTAATAATTTAGACTTACATATTGTTGATATGAATATAGAAAGTGCAAAATTAGAAGATGTCTTTATCAAGTTAACCAATCTAGGGAGTGAGAGTGATGATAATGAATAGTATTACTTTTTATAGTCTTGTTAAAAGAGAGGTGTCTAGGTTTGCTAAGGTTGCTATTCAGACTATCTTTGCGCCACTAATCTCTACTGGATTATATCTGATTATCTTTTCTTACTCTTTTAAGAGCAGAGAGGTTGTAGGAAATGGAATCCCTTATATCAATTTTATCGTTCCAGGATTAATTATGATGAGTTTGATTCAAAACTCCTTTGCCAATACATCCTCATCTTTAATCGGTGCTAAGTACAATGGCAATATAGTCGATTTTTTATTGGCACCCTTCTCCTATATCGAACTTACTTTAGGTTTTATGATCGGTGGAATTGTTAGAGGTATGCTAGTAGGAAGTGTAATCTATCTAGTATCTATCTTATTTTATGGAGGCAAGGTTGCTCATCCTTTATTGGCAATCTTATTTGCTTTTTTGGTTTCGTCCACCTTCTCTCTATTAGGAATTATTGCAGGCTTATGGGCTGAGAAGTTCGACCATGTTTCGATCTTCTCAAATTTCTTTATTACCCCCTTAACTTTTTTAAGTGGAGTATTCTATTCTGTCAAAGGGCTACCTGGTATTTGGAGTAAGGTCTCCTTATTCAATCCAGTCTTCTATATGGTAGATGCTACTAGATATGCTTTTGTAGGACAGTCTGATATGAACCCAAGCTTATCACTAGTAATAATTACTGTGCTAGCTGTTGGACTATTAATGTTAGTTACTTATTTATTTAAAATCGGTTATAAGGTCAAAAGTTAAAGTAAATTAATAAAGATAGTTGATAAAATTATCAGCTATCTTTATTGATATTTTGGATTAGTAAATGAAATTATAGAGAGATAATGCGATACTTTTAGGAATCTGGAATCAGTAGTCAGGAATCCGTTATAAACACTGGTTTCAGATTCCTGATTCCCGACACGAAAGTGTATATCTACATAGTATTATATTTAAACTGGAATACATAGATAGCTAACTTAGAGCTAAAGGAGGTTGATGCTGTGAAAGAAAAGGTCTTTAAAGACCCAGTACATAACTTTGTTTATGTCTATGATCAAGTAATTTTAGATTTAATTGATAGTAAAGAGATGCAACGGTTAAGGAGGATTAAGCAACTTGGTATAGCTTATGTAACCTATCATGGTGCTGAACATAGTAGATTTGCCCATTCTTTAGGAACTTATGAGGTGATGAGAAAGATTTTATCAAAGCTAGCCCGTAAAGGAGAGCTAGTATTATCTGAGAAAGAAGAGTTATTATGTAAGGTGACAGCATTATTACATGATATAGGTCATGGTCCCTTCTCTCATTCTTTAGAGAGTGTCTTTGGTGGCAACCATGAGTTATGGAGTAAGAGGATTATAGCTGGCGATAGTGAGGTTAATATGATATTAGCAGAGGTTAGCCCTGATTTTGCCGACGAAGTAGTACAGGTTTTAGATGGAAGGCATCCTAATAAGCTGATAGTCAGTCTAGTCTCAAGCCAGATTGATGCCGATCGGATGGATTATCTATTACGCGACTCTCAAGCAACTGGGGTTATTTATGGTGACTTTGATTTAGATAGAATTATTAGGGTAATGAAGCCTACTGAAGATCAGGTCTTATTTAGAGAAGCAGGGATGCACTCTATCGAAGCTTATATTTTAGCCCGTTATGCCATGTATTGGCAGGTTTATTTCCATCCAACCAACCGTAGCGGAGAGATAATTTTAAAGAAGATATTTGAGCGAGTGCTTGACCTCTATCAAAAAGGGGCTAACTTTTATTTACCAAAGAGTTTAAGCAATGTGTTAAAAGGGAAGATGAATATAGCTGATTATCTAAGATTAGATGATTCTTTAATCTTGACCCTCTTTCAAGAATGGAGAGAGTGTTCTGATCCAATTTTAGCTGATTTAAGCTCTAGAATCTTAGATCGCAGACTCTTAAAGAGAATTGAATGTGAAGATAAAGATGGGTTATATGAGAGGTTAGAACCATTATTTGAGAAGGTAGGAATCAACCCTAAATATTACTTAGTTATAGATCATCCCTATCATATCCCTTATGATTACTATCAGCCAGAGGATGAGCATAGCAAGAATCCAATCTATTTACAGAGTAAGAGTGGAAGTATAAAAGAGCTCTCTCAGCTGTCAGATCCAGTGAAGGCTATAGCAGGTAAAAGAGAGGTCATGTATAATCTTTACTATCCAAGGGAGCTTATCTTAGCAGGTCAAGGAAAGGAATATCAAAAGATTCGCGATATATTAGGGGATTGATAAAATAACCTTTTAAATAAAACTTGAATATAATATAATTGATTATATTAACGTGCTGTGCTAATTAAGTCTTAATATAGATAATGTCTTTTTATGAGTATATTGGGACACTTTTAAAATTAGTGTGAGTGGGGGTGTGAGTGTGAGTAAACCCCAATAAAAAGAGATTTTACACACACTCACACCCATAGCTCACACTCGACACAAAGTGTCGTAATATCTTTGTATTGTATCAGTTTTTCTACTAGCACAAAGAGTTAGATTATTAGAGAGGAGTGAGATAATGTTAACTTCGGATCAGAAGATTTTGGCTACTATTGCTCATATAGGAATTTTATTTGGAGCACCTATTTTGGCTCCGTTACTGATTTTCTTTTTAAGTGAAGACTCTTTTGTTAAGGTTCAAGCTAAAGAAGCATTATACTTTCAAGGGGCAATGGTGGTGGCTACAGTAATCAGCGCAGTCTTAACTTTTGTGCTGATTGGCTTTGCATTTTTAGCAGTAATTGGTCCGCTATCGATCATTGCAGCTATTGTTGCTGTTGTCAAAGTATGGAATGATTATGACTTTTCTTATCCAATTACAGGTAAATGGGCTAGGAGATTGTAGTTATAGTAAATTTGACAATGAGATTCTAGAATGTTATCATAGTTAGAGCATATATAAAATAAAAAGGTTTTTGAAGGGGGATCTCTATGTTGAACTTAGGCGAAGCATTTGCCAAAGCGGGAGTTGTTGATGAAAGTAGAGTAGAGAAAGTTAATAAAGAAGCTAAAAAGGAAGCTAAGAAATCTAACAAAGTTAAAGCAAGTAAAAAGAATACTCAAGTAGTACCAGAAGATGCTGGAGAGAGATTGACAGGCACAGTAAAATGGTTTAATAGTGAAAAAGGATTCGGATTTATTGAAAGAGAAGGTGGAGATGATGTATTTGTTCACTTCTCTGCAATCAAAGAGGATGGATTTAGAAACCTTGAAGAAGGTGAAGCGGTAGAATTTTCTATTGAAGAGACTGATAAAGGACTACAAGCTCAGCATGTAGTTAAATTATAAATCTTAGAAGAGTGCTTAGGGGTTTTCCTAGACACTCTTTTTCTTTTTTTGGTAACAGAGTAATAAGAGTATAATTGGAATGGCTAATTCAAAGATAAGTTGAATATAATTTTCAGGTGATTCTTTGAGAAAAATCTGGAAGCTAACGGGGTTAAAAGAGTTAGTGGCGATTATAATTAATGCTAAGATAAATAAAATAAGGACAGGGTTTCTTTTTCTTATTTTGAAGGTGCTTGTAAATGACAATACAGAAGCATAACAGGTGAATGCCAACTTAATAATTCCAGTAATAAAGAGAATAATTGCTACTAGAGGGTCTATTCCATGGATTATTTCTCCTAAATTTATGATAGTGCTGATACTCATAATAGGAATATTGGTCTGTTGGGTTAGTTTAACCCCTAAAACAGTTATCATATTAATTATTGATAGGCAGATTAATATTCCTCCTATAATAGTACTAGTAAAAGAGATTTCATTGAGATAATCTCTAGATTTAATATAATGCCAAATCATCAAAAAAGTTATCATATCTCCAAAAGGAAATGTCAAAATTTGAGAAAATGAAACTTTAATGATAGGTTGTAATCCTTGATTTAATATGGGTTTTAAATTATCAAAATTTAATTGCCCAGAGCCGATTATCAACAAGATTCCCATGATAACTAGTGGAATAATTAAGAAGTATGTAATTACCTCTGTAAATCTAGCCATAGTCTCAATTCCCAAAAAGAGAAGGTAGAGAATAATTATTAAAATCATGATTTGAATTGATGACAATGAAGCATTTTCTAATAGGCGTGAATTTAAGAAAATGCTAATATTAAATAGATTCAATAAAGAGATATAGAGAAAATAGCAGGTATAAAGTAAGCCCAAAGGGGTTGAGATAAATCTTCCTAAGAGTACTTCTATTATCTCAATTAAGTTTTTATCTGGAAAACTAGCTTGTATTTGTAGATAGACTTTAATTAAGATAATTCCCATTAATAATGCCAGTAATACAGCAATCCAAGCATCCTGTTTAGCTTCTATCCCTATAGGATAAATAGTTGAGTTACCTATTATAAAGGTAAGCATTATGGCAAATAATTGATTATCACTGATAAATTTCATATATGAACCCCTTCTTAATTATTAAATGAGTTAATAAATTATTATAGGTATTTGAATTCAAAATAAAACTTAATCGGTATATTAGGACGTTTTTAGGAATCAGTAGTCAGGGACCAGTTATCAGTGAAATAGACTGATTCCAGATTCCTGATTCCCGACACGAAAGTGTCGCAATATATCCATTAAATTACACTTTAGACTTGGATATCTACATTTTTTAAGTTTAGAATAAATTTTATTGATGCTAGCCTGATATTTGTCTTATTTTGTGTATAAAGTGATAATATTAAACATAGATTTAATTTGATAATTCAAAGGGTTTATTGAATGAAAATCCTATATATAGTGGAAGATATATATAGGAGGTGTTAAAATGTCTAATTCAATTACTATAATTAAGGATAGGGTCGAGAGAATAGAGTTAGAAGAGTCGACTGGAATAGTTAAAGATGTTTTTTTAGATATTCAAGCAAACAAGGGGAGTATTCCCAATTTATTTAAGACTTTAGCTCATAAGCCACAAATTCTAAGGGCAACTTGGAATCGAATGAAGTCTATTATGAAGGATGAAAAACTGCCAGCTAAGGTCAAGAAGTTGGTAGCTTTACGAGTATCTATCTTAAATAATGCTGAATACTGTATCAACGCCCATTATAATGGACTACTACATTTGGGGTATCCACCAGAAATATTAGAACAGGTTAGAGAAGGCGATTATCAATTATTGACAAAGATAGAAGCAAGAATCTTAGAATTTGTAGATAAAGCCACCAATAATTTTTGGGAATTGGCTGATGATGATTTTGATGAGCTAGCTTTACAGCAAGAAGAGTTATTGGAGTTAGTAGCTGTAATCGATTTATTTTCAGGGTTAAATCGTGTTACAACAATATTGGATATACAAAAAGATTAACCTCAGTTGGAGGTTAATCTTTTTGTTTAAGATATAGTGCTCTTTAACACTTCTAGTTTTATCAAATGACGTTTCTCTTCAATTATTAGCTTTTCTAAAGCATCAAGGGTCTGCTCATCGGTCTCCATTTCTAATAATTCACTATAAAGTAGCAGAGAGTTCTTTTCAGCCTTAATCCCGACTTCAATTGCTTCAAGTAGATTGTGGGCGATATCATCAGTAACCTCTTCATCATCAGGAAATACCTTAGTATCAACCAAAGCACGTAAGTAGTTATTGACCTCTTGATCATAAAGGTAATCTCTAGTGATATTTGTATCCTCTTCATCAAAAACCTCTAATAATCTTTTAAAGTATTGATAATGCTCTTGTTCATCCTCTTGTAATTCCTTAAAGACTTTCTTTACCTCTGGCTCAGAATTTACTTCTACACATCTTCTGTAGAAAATCTCTCCTTGCTTTTCAACATTCATAGCAATCTTTAATATCTCTAAAGCGTTAAATTGAGTTGACATATTAAAAACACCTCCTCTCTCTATGATACTAAGTTTTAATAACTTTATCAATCATAGTTAATAAAGTAATACAATTCAAATAATTTTAATTGAGAGTAGATAGATATAATCCCCCCTAACTACTAAAGAAAGAAGTCCTATTTTAAAGTTTAGTATATATTATTTTGGATAAGAATAGTTTTATTTACTAAAAATAATAATTATAAGTATAAGATTGATCTTAGCAGATGAGTAAACTAAGGTAATTCAAATTGATTTTGATATTATTGAGAATTGTTTTATTTATTATAATATAGGTATGTGAATTCAAAATGAAACTTAATGAGTATATTGCGACATTTTTAAAATTAGCGTGAGTGGGTGTGTGAGTGTGAGTAAACCTCAATAAAAAGAAGTTTTACACACACTCACACTCATAGCTCACACTCGACACAAAGTGTCGCAATATCTCTCTATAGCCGCATGGTTAAATTTTATTCTAGATTCAAGAACCTATATAGATAAACAACTTTAGAATGTAATATAAAACCCACCTCACCCCTAACCCCTCTCCTCCTATCAGGAGAGGGGAATAAAAGATGCTTTAGTCCTCTCTCCTAAGGTAGGAGAGAGTTAGAGTGAGGTATGAAAGGTTTTGATTTATTTCATTTTAGACTTGGAGATCTATATAGATAAACAA
>Ga0163226_1000036_pt1 | contig 27698 bp, 19 predicted proteins | sample MSEWel2016_07_13_2_FD_113144 | JGI IMG/M metagenome (GOLD analysis project Ga0163226, IMG submission 113144) | Subsurface microbial communities from deep shales in West Virginia, USA - MSEEL Well Study Marcellus 5H_2016_07_13 ...
GCATTAAAGCCTAGATTAACATATCTATATCAACAGTATAGAATGGCTCAAAATTAACAATTTACATTAATTGGTCTAAAATTTGCTCGTTTATAGTTCTAAGTATAAAGTTGAATTTAAGCGAGTAAATCTTGATTATCAATTTACTTATTAAGAATAATATATTATAATATAAATAGTAATTATTACTAATTACTAATTAAGAGAGGGTGATTTTATGTTTTTGGAATGGTTTAAAGGGTTAAATCCTGTTATGCAAGCTTTTTTAGCTACTCTTTTTACTTGGTTTCTAACTGCTTTAGGAGCAGGGGTAGTCTTCTTCTTTAAAGAAGTGAATAGAAAATTTTTAGATGGAATGTTGGGTTTTGCAGCTGGAGTAATGATTGCAGCTAGTTTTTGGTCATTATTGGCTCCTGCTATTGAGATGTCGGAGAATTTGGGGGTTCCTGGTTGGATTCCAGCAGTAGTTGGATTTTTATTAGGTGGATTATTTTTAAGAATAGTAGATAGATATTTGCCCCATCTTCATCCTGGCTTAGCTAAAGGAAAAGCAGAAGGGATTAAGACCAGTTGGGAGAGAAGTATTTTATTGGTACTTGCAGTGACATTACATAATATTCCAGAAGGTTTGGCTGTGGGAGTAGCTTTTGGAGCAGTAGGTGCTAATCTACCTTCGGCTTCTTTAGCAGGAGCAATAGCTTTGGCTATAGGTATTGGTATTCAAAACTTTCCAGAGGGGACAGCTGTATCTGTGCCTTTAAGAAGAGAAGGATTATCTCCAATGAAGAGCTTTATGTATGGGCAGGCATCAGGAATAGTTGAACCACTTGCAGGGGTACTTGGTGCGGCAGCGGTATTATTGATGAGACCGATTCTACCGTATGCTTTAGCTTTTGCGGCAGGAGCAATGATCTTTGTAGTAGGTGAAGAGTTGATTCCTGAATCACATCAAGAAGGTAATAGTCATATAGCTACAGCAGGATTGATGCTAGGTTTTGCAGTGATGATGGCTTTAGATGTGGCATTAGGTTAAATGAGTAAACTATAATTAAGATTTTACCAGGTAATATATAGATTAGTAGTAATAGTGTTAAGTTTATCTTTAATTAAATTAGTAAAGGGAAGTGTGGAAATCCACACTTCCCTTTTGGTTGATTATTTTGTGTTGTACATTCCACGGCTTTGCATATAATTGAAGATTCCTTCTCCATGCTCTTGTTCTTCCTTTTGAATATGGTTTAATACTTGACGAGCTTCAGAGCTAGTAAATTCAAAGATACTAGTATTATAAGTAGAAGATACATATTTTTCTGTCATTAACTGATCAGTACATAGTTTGTAATCAGTAGGATTTCCAGTCTGACCTTGGCTAATTTGGGGTTGGTTATTCTGCTGGTTTTTTTGATTTAGCTGAGGAATAGTACCATTTAACATCTGGTTAACAGTATCAAAATGTTGTTGCTCTTGATCTGCATAGTAATTAAATAGTGCTTGTAATTCTGGATCTTGAGCTTGATTGGCATAATCTTTATACTTCTGAATACAGATCTCTTCATGGCTTTTCTGATCTTCTAGAAGAGTTCTTTCTTTTTGAGTGAGTGTAATTTGTGTGATAATATCGCCTCCTTTGTTAGTTTATTTTTTGTAACTATGGATTTTTTATTCTGATTTTTAAATTTAGATTTAGTTATTAATGTAAAGAGGAGTAGCTTTTATTTTCTTGAATATATAATTATTGAGTTATGCTCATTTATTAATTAAAGATTTACTTTTTATCCTATTTCTCTAGCTAAGAGTTAGGAGTTTTTTTATGTTAAAGCTATTTAAATCTATTGGGAGGTAGAAGTATTGAAATTAAAATCTAATTTGACTATTATATTTTTGTTGGTGTTTGTAATATTTTTATTTAATAATATATCCTATGGGGAAGAGGAATATCAAGAGATTTATTTTCGGGGTAAGGTTATTGAGCTGGAAAATTTAGATTCAGGCAAAGAGGGTGAGATTTTACTAGAACAGAGGTCAAAAGTATTAATAACAAGTGGTAAGTATGAGGGAGAAAAAATTAATATAACCAGTTTTTACAAGGAGAATCATCCTTATTCAAATTTAAAATTAGAAGAAGGGATGAAGGTTCTTCTAGTGACAAATACTAATGAATCAGGTGATGAGTTAGGTCAAGTTTATTTACATGATGTAATCAGAGACCATGGGGTCTATTATTTAATTGCAATTTTTGCAGTACTATTATTAATAATTGGGAGAGGACAAGGTTTAAAGACAATCATCACTCTAGTATTTACGGGAGTAATAATTGTAAAAATGACGCTTCCTCTGCTGTTGCAAGGTAAGGATCCAATCTTTGTAGCAGTTATCTCGGCTATTGTGATTATTGTCCCTACTTTACTGACTATAGGTGGAATCAATTCTAAATCTATTGCCTCAATTATAGGAACTGGCTTTGGTGTAATAACTTCAGGTGTTCTGGCATTATGGATAGGAAAGATTGCTCATTTGACAGGATTTAGTAGTGAAGAATCTAAGATATTAATTTACATGGATAGTGATATCAACATTAGGGGATTATTATTTGCGGGGATTATCATAGGTTCTCTTGGAGCCATAACTGATGTCTGTATGTCTATCTCATCGGCTATATCTGAGATGAAGCAGTTAAATAGATCTTTAGGCTGTAGTGAAATGTTCCAAGCTGGATTGAATGTTGGGCGCGATATTATGGGAACAATGTCTAATACCTTATTATTGGCTTATGTAGGTGGTTCGATACCTCTACTATTAGTTTTATTAGGTGCAGAGCTACCTTGGATTAGGATTATTAATATGGATATGATTGTTACAGAATTTGTCAGTGGACTTGCTGGTAGTATAGGCTTGATTATTTCTATTCCAGTGACAGCCTGTTTTGCTTCGGTATTAATGTGGTTGGATAACTAAGGTTTAATTAGGTTTCGCCTAATAGGCGATTTACTTTTTTCTTGACAAAAAAGTAACCAAAAAGGTCAAGAAAAAATTAAACTCACTCAGCAATAAAATTTTATATTAGTTATTAAATTAGGAGTTTTAAATTAAGATTCAGCTAAACCTTTAGTTTTGGCTATGTTTTGCTTCGTTTAGACAGTAATTTTTTCGAGTTAAGTCAAAAGATTGCGAAACATGCTATGGCTAAAAGTTGAAGTTAATGTGGTTAAAGGTGAATTGGAGATTGTATGGAGTTTAATGGAGGATTGTGAGACCGCTTACGTTTCTTTAAAGGTATAACTGGAGAGAAAATTAAGGATAGAAGAACAATGTTTACTATTTAGAGTAGATACTATGATAAATTGTAAGATATAATATATTGGCAGCAAGTTAGATTTCTAGAATGATAATAATAGTTGCAAGTAATGATAAATCACAATTTTGGTATATTAAAAATCAAAATTGTGGATATTAAATATTTAGTATTTCCATGGTGATAATTACTTTATATTTAAACAATAGAATTTTACATTTATTTGAACTTATTATAAAATATATAGTAGCTAAATAAAGATAAAAACTAGATTATTAGATTGATTTAAAATATTCTGTAATTAAAAAAGGTGGTGATAACATGGGAAGAAGAAAGAGAAATGATATTAAAGAAGAACCTAATAATGTTGAGTACGTAGATATGGAAAAATTGATGAATTCTGATATTACTTATCAAACTGTGAGAACTCCTATAGATACTATTATTAGCAGAATGGAAGCAGGGCATTATTTTATACCAGAGTATCAAAGAAATTATGTTTGGAAAGAAAAGCAGGTAATAGCGTTAATAATTTCATTATTGAGGGATATACCAATTCCTAGATTATATATGTACTCTAATCCTAAAGATGGAAAGTACACAATAATAGATGGTCAACAAAGAATAACAAGCCTATTCTTTTTTTTAAAAGGGGTATTTCCGAGTTCTAAAACTAAAAGACATTATTATAACTTTAAGAAAATAAGCCAATTAGTTGATAAGCATCAACAGGCTAACTCTAAAAAAGAGCAGAGACAAATAAGGAAAGACCTTAGAGAACAATTTGGATTGAAATTCAAAGAATTCAATTATAAGAAAGATAATGGAGAAAACAAAAAATTTACTTATGAGAGCTTCGAGGAACCACAGAAGTTAATGTTTAATAATAAATCCTTAGATTTTAGTATTGTATCTGTTAAAAATGATGATGATTTTTATTCAGTTTATACTGATATCTTTAGATTATTAAATAGTGCAGGAGAACCTTTAAGTAGCCAAGAGATTAGAAATGGAATCTACTATGGCAGTATATTATATAAGCAGATAAATATGTTTAATGAAGAAAATCAAGCTTGGCTAAAAATAAAGAAGAATGAAAATAATCGACATGGAAATGTTGAATTCCTTTTGAGATTATTAGCTTTAAATAAGTATATTGAAATAAAATCTAAGGAAGAATTAATTGATTATGTTATAAATGAGTTTGATGAAAAAGACTTTGATTCTAAAAATTTAGCTAAAATAGATAAGCTAAATGAAGTAATGACTTTAGAAAAATACTCAACTTATTCAAATTTAGTTGATAAATATTCAAAAGAATATTCAGTACATAAGTTTGAAGATGAAGTAGAGAAAGAAATAGAAAAGTTAAGATGTTTTATTGAAGGAGTAGATAAATTTCCAAAAGATGAAAAGCATATTGATAAGTTAAGGGTTGAAGCATTTTTTATTGCTGCTTCTAAACTAGATATAATAAATAAAAATTTTAAAATCTCTTATAATAAATTAACAGAAGAATTAAATTCTAGTGAACATACTTCTAGTAAAAAATCGATATTTAAGAGAATACTACAAGCTATTAAGATTATAAAAGAGTCAGGTGAGAATAATGGATTATAAAGAGTATATTGAAGAGATAAAGGAGATAGCAATGGAATCATTGGATAATGGCTATCATGTCTGTATAACTGGTAAGAATATGTCTGGGAAATCAGATGCATTGATGGCTATTTTAAAAGAAAATATTGAAAAAAATAATTATTATTTTATAGATACTGTCAATCGAGTTCTCTTTAATGATGAGGCTTTGATGGGTTTAGATGAGAAAGAGTTGTCAGAATATCTTGGAAGTCCTAAAAAAATTTTGAATAGAAGAGTTAATTCTAATTATTTCAATAAGATAGATGTTTTTGCTGGAGGGGAACATAATTTAGGAGCATACTATGCTTTTCAATTTTTAAAGATTAATTTACTTAATGGTAAATTTAAAGAGTTGTTATTTGAATTTTTAGAGGATTTTAATATAAATATAGAATTTTTAGAAGATGAAAATAAGATTCTTTTTTCTATAAGGGGTGAAGAAGTTATTGCTTCTAGTGGTTATCAAGCATTGTTGAGAATATTTGTTGAAATATACTATGCTTATCAAAATGACGTAAAAATTATAGTTATAGATGAAATTGATGAACATTTAGATAATCAAACGACTCGGACAATTATTAAAAAATTAAAAGAGATATTCCCAAGTATCAAAATTATTACAACAGTTCATTCTTTAACATTTTTTGAAGAACTTGAGAATACAAAAATAATTGTTCTTGATGGTTCTAATTATTCTTATAAAATCTTAGATTCAAAGGATTTAGGTAGTTTGGAATATATTAACAGAGAAGTGTTTAATAGTTATGTTGAAGAAGATACAGGGATATCTAGAATGGAAGAGTTATACATGAAGGTTTTCAATGATATTGAATTAGAAGATGAGGATAAGAGATATCTATCAGAAGTAAAAGGGTTAAGTCCAAGAGAAAAAAGTATTCGAGATATTATTTTAGAGGAGATTCCAATAGATGTTTGATCCCAAGATATTATTAGATTTTCCTACTAGATTTGAAGATATCAATTATCCTACTAAGAATGTAAACTATTATAATGAGAATGAAGAGAGTAGAAGTCTTTTTGAAAGTTTATTAGAATCTTCAAATCATAGGTGTATGTATTGTGGAACGGATTTAAGTGGTGAAAAAACTTATGGTATTGATGGAGATTATCAAAAAGAACACACAATAGAAAAAAGTCAATATAGTGGTGATGGAAGTAATTTTTTAGAAAGATGCAAATTTAACTTTTCTGTTGCTTGTAATAAGTGTAATAACTATAAAAAATATAAAGTTAAATGTATTGGCAAGGAATTTTCAAAATTAGATTATAATTATTGTACAGATGAAAATTGTTTATCTCATTGTTTTGAAATTGAAAAAGCTTTAAATGAATATTTAAATATAAATAACATAATAATACAGCCTTATGGAACATATCATATTCAAACTGGTTTTCCATTGGAAATACAATATGATGTATTAAAAAAGAGATTTATTCCAAGTGAAAAGTTTAAGTATTTTAAAGAAACTAAAGAGAGTATAAAAAAGCATATTGAGAAATTTAAATTAAATAAGAGGAATTTAAAAATTTTAGATCAAATTATTACTGACTTATATAATGACATGAAACAAAATAAGGAGTTTAGAATATTCACTAAGAAGTCACTATTAAACCCTAATAATAATAGTCATTCAAATGTATTGGATGATATGTTTATTGATTATTTAAATAATTTAAGTGAAAGACAAAAAAGAATGACAGTAAGAAGAATATTTAGGGAATATATCCTTATGAATAACTAAATATAGAAAATTCTAGCTCACAATTTATTTGTATTTTATTGGAATTAATCGAGATTTTTTACTAAATGATAAATTAAAAAAACATATAAATATCTAAAAGTAACTTATGCTACAGACTATTTTTCTGTGAACTAGGTTGCTTTTTTCCTATATCATAAAGTATTAAGAAATTGAACAATAAATAAGTTGATAGTATATAGAACACCAAAAAATTAATAATTAAAGCCTCACTACTATAAGTATTTATTAGTTAGTTTTCCCTCTCATTAGACCAGAGGGTGATTAAGGGGTGAGGTGTGATAATATCTTTTACTAAACTTTTATGACTTTAGAATAAATATGATATAATATTACTTTTTATATAGTGAATTAAAATCATCCACAATTAGCTATAATATATAGCTTTATTATAGGTAGATTGTTTGCGAAAGTTCAAAATAAATGGTAGAATTAAATGTAATAAACCAAGTAGGAAGGTAGGAAAATATATGTTTAAGAGAAATAGAACACTTGGAATAATTTTAATATTATTCATGTTAGTTACTGCAGGATCTGTAGGGTTATTCTTTCATAAAGCCCAAGCAAACCAAGTAAGTGAACTTAATATGTTTAAAAAGCTATTTGTAATTGTGGATTTAGTTAAAAGAAGTTATGTTGAAGAAACAGATATAGATACTTTATTAACCGGTGCTATTGATGGGATGTTGGAGAGTTTGGATGACCCTTATACTGTCTATCTACCACCACGGGATTTTCAGAATATGCAAGAAGAGTTTGACGGTAAGTATGGTGGTATTGGAATAGTTATTACGATGAAGGATAAGCAATTGACTGTAGTTTCTCCAATCACAGATACTCCAGGAGAGCGGGCTGGTTTACAAGGTGGAGATATGATTATGGCCATTGATGGTGTATCGACTAAGAATATGCCGATGGAAGAGGCTGTAGGAATGATGAAGGGTAAGCCTAGTACAAAAGTAACTTTAACTATTAAGAGAAAAGTATCAGAAGAAGAATCTGCTAAGGAGCCTAAAGAATTTGATGTAGATATTGTTCGAGAAGAGATAGAGCTTTCTTATGTTGAATCTGAGATGAAGACAGATAAGATTGGCTATATTCGGTTAGCTCAATTTATTGATGGGGTAGGAGAAGAGATTGCTACTAAGATTGAAGAGCTACATAAAGAAGGAGCCCAAGCTTATATTCTCGATTTAAGAAATAATCCAGGTGGATTATTAAGTGAGGCTGCTAAGGTAGCAAGTAACTTTATTGATAAGGGCTATGTTGTTCATGTTAAAGAACGCCAAGGTGAGAAGACATCTATTCCTGTCTCTAATGAAATTACAGCAACAGATGCACCATTAGTAATTCTTGTAAATGGAGGAAGTGCCAGTGCCTCTGAGATTGTAACTGGAGCTATTCAGGATGATGAACGGGGAGTTATTGTAGGAGAGAAGACCTTTGGTAAAGGTGTAGTACAGAGTGTAGTTCCATTATCTGATGGTTCCGCTGTTAAATTGACTACTGCCAAATATTATACTCCAAAGAATAGATTTATTCATCATCAAGGGATTGAACCTGATGTAGAGGTTAAATATAATCCTGATACTAAAGCAGACGAACAACTAGATGAAGCAATTAAGATATTAGAGGATAAATTAAATTAGAGAGGACTTTTTCTAATGAGTAGAGACAAGATATTAGTCATTTTTGTCAGTTTGACTCTATTATTCTTACTTACATCTTGTAGCCAAGATACTAAGCCAGTGGTCAATCAAGATGAAGAAACAATGGGTCAAGAACCAGTAAATCAAACTATAGAGGTAGATTATAGCAAAACAATAGATGACTATAATAATTATATAGATAGTCTGTTAGAAGATTTAGGATTAAATGATGAAGAGTTTATTGTTCAAGCATCGACAGAGAAGAGGGAGAGAAAGGTTGATGATTATCACTTTACTTGGACTTATAATTATCGTGAGCTAGAAATCCCTCTCTTTGGAAATAAGCTCAAATTATTAGAGACTACTAAAGATAAAATAGTGCATAGACTAGAGGAAGAGTTTGCGATAGTAGAGGTAGATTGGGTAGAAGAGAAAAAGCAAGTGTTAAATATCAAACTTGCTTTTAAACCCCAGTCTACAGGTGAGAAGATAGTTACCCATCAACTTAAATTAGTTCAAGCCAAGCCTAAGGCGAAGTTAGCAATTATACTAGATGACTGGGGTTTTAATCGTAAAGGGACTGAAGAGATGCTGAGCATCAATCGACCTCTGACTATGGCTGTGTTACCTTTCAGACCTCATTCTCAAAAGGATGCTAAATTAATTAAAGAAGCAGGCTTTGAGATGACTTTACATCAGCCACTAGAGCCAATGAATCCTGAGGTCAACCCTGGTAAAGGAGCTATTTATACCACTATGAGTAGTGAAGAGATTAAAGAGATTCTAGAGAAGAACTTAGCTAGTTTACCTGATGTATTGGGAGTCAATCACCATATGGGGTCTAAGGCTTCAGCTGATAGTCATGTCATGACAGAGATTATGAATGTATTAAGAGAAAGAGAGTTGTTTTATGTAGATAGCAGTACCTCTCATAAGTCAGTTGGGTTCGAGACCGCTCAAGAGTATGGTGTTCCAACAGCAGCAAACTATCTTTTTATAGATAATGTTGATGAGAAAGAGGCTGTTGAGAAGATGCTACTTCGTTTAGCTAAAGTAGCCTTAAAGAAGAAGGAGTTAGTAATTATTGGGCATATCCGGATGAATACTGCCTTAGCAATTCAAGAGATGATTCCTACTATTGAAGAAATGGGAGTTAAGCTGGTTTATGTATCTGAATTAGTTAAATAAAACAGTGAAGAGTAATGAGTGATGAGTGACAAGTGATGAATCAAAGCAGCAAGATTAGAAGTTTAAGAAGTTAGGGCACCTACATTTGTGGGTGCTTTTTTAGCTACATTATATTAATTATAATATGAGATATGTGTAATGATAGATAATAGGTATATTGGGACACTTTCGTATTAGTGTAAGTTATCAGTGTGAGTGTGTGTGAAGTGCCTTTATATTGGGGTTTACTCACACTCACACACCCACTCACACTGATATTTAAAAGTGTCGTAATATCTTTCTATTGTGTTATCTTATTATAGATTAATCATTATAAAAAGGTGGGGTGAAGATCATGTCTAAATTTAAATTAGTCTCTGACTACTCTCCAAAAGGGGATCAGCCAGCAGCAATTGAAAGCTTGACTAAAGGGATAAAAGCTGGGATGAAGGAACAGACCTTATTAGGGGTAACTGGATCGGGTAAGACTTTTACTGTAGCAAATGTAATTGAGAAGGTACAGAAGCCTACCCTAGTAATTGCCCATAATAAGACCTTGGCTGCTCAATTATGTAGTGAGTTTATTGAGTTCTTTCCTGAGAATAAGGTTGGTTATTTTGTCAGTTATTATGATTATTATCAGCCAGAGGCCTATGTTCCCCAGACCGATACATATATAGAGAAGGATTCTTCTATCAATGAAGAGGTTGATAAGATGAGATTGGCAGCAACCAGTTCTCTATTTGAACGAGAAGATGTGATTATCGTGGCTAGTGTATCCTGTATCTATGGATTGGGTAATCCGGCAGACTACTTAGATTTGACCTGCCATTTAGAGCGTGGGATGATTAAGGATCGTAGTGATATCATCAGAGAGCTGATAGGCATTCAGTATAAGAGAAATCAGATTGACTTTGCACGAGGAACCTTTAGGGTCAATGGTGATGTAATTGAGATAATTCCTGCTTATGAAGATAAGGCATATCGAGTAGAGCTATTTGGTGATGAGATAGATCAGATTAGAGAGATAAATACTCTAACTGGAGAGATTTTAGGTACACTAGATGAGCTGACCATTTATCCAGCCAGCCACTTTGTTACACCAGAGGATAAGATAGAGCGGGCTTTAAAGGAGATTGAAGAGGAGTTAGAGAAGAGACTTGATTATCTAAGAGGTCAAGGTAAGTTATTAGAGGCTCAAAGATTAGAAGAGAGGACCAAATATGATATGGAGATGTTGGCTGAGGTTGGTTTCTGTTCAGGGATAGAGAACTATTCTCGCCTTTTAGAAGGGCGAGCAGAAGGAAGTCGCCCTCAGACCTTGATTGATTATTTTCCTGATGATTTTCTATTAGTAATCGATGAATCCCATAAGACAATTCCCCAAATTGGAGGAATGTATGCTGGTGACCGCTCTAGAAAGGAGAAGCTGGTAGAGTATGGTTTTAGATTGCCTTCAGCTTTGGATAATAGACCTTTGCAATTTGATGAATTTGAGAGCTTAATCAATCAGGCTATCTATATCTCTGCTACACCAGCTGCGTATGAATTAGACCATAGTCAACAGGTTGTAGAGCAGATTGTTCGCCCAACTGGATTGATAGATCCCGAGGTTGAAGTCAGATCTATCAAGAATCAGATTGATAATTTATTAGATGAGATTCATCAGGTAATAGATATTGGTGAAAGGATTTTAGTAACCACCTTAACCAAGAAGATGGCAGAGGATTTGACTGCTTATCTGGAGCGAGCAGGGATTAAGGTTAGATACCTTCATTCTGATATAGATACTATTGAAAGGTTAGAAATTATTAGAGATTTACGTTTAGGTAAATTTGATGTTTTAGTAGGAATCAATCTGTTGAGAGAAGGACTGGATATTCCCGAAGTATCTTTAGTAGCAATCCTTGATGCTGATAAAGAAGGATTTCTACGCTCTAATCGTTCCTTAATCCAGACAATTGGACGAGCTGCTCGTAATGCCAATGGTAAGGTAATCATGTATGCTGATAAGATGACCGATTCGATGAAAGAAGCAATTGGTGAGACCAATCGTCGCCGTAAAGTGCAGATGGAGTTTAATAAGGAGCATGGGATTATACCCCAGACCATTAAAAAAGAGGTTAGAGAGGTACTCCGTCCTGTAGATATGATTGCTGAAACAAGAGAAGAGTACAAGGTTGATGAAGAGGAGCTAAAGGAGATGTCAGAGGCAGAAATCTTAAGAGAGATTGCTGACTTAGAAGAAGAGATGGAGGAAGCAGCGGCAAATCTAGAATTTGAGTTAGCAGCTCAAATAAGGGATGAGATAGAGGAATTGAGAGATAAACTGTAAATTTTGATAGCACGGAGAGTTTTGGATTTTTAAAAACTCGTAGGAAGGACCTTGAGTTTGAACTAGCAGCTCAGATTAGAGATGAAATTGAAGAGTTACGTTCTAAATTATGATGATAGCACTCTTACGAAGAGTCTTGGGGGTTTAAGACTCAGAGGGTTAATCTAGAATTTGAGTTGGCAGCACAAATCAGGGATGAGATAGAAGAGCTAAGAAATAAGATATAAAATTTGATAGCACGGAGAGTTTTTTGATTTTTAAAAACTCGGAGAAAGAACCTTGAGTTTGAACTAGCAGCTCAAATTAGAGACGAGATTGAGGAATTAAGAATTTATAGGTTTTATAGATATATATTAAAAATTATTATAAAAAATAAAGTTAGCCACGAATTAGCACTAATTAAACACGAATAAGATATTAAAGAAATTAGTTTATAAATAAAATCTTTTGAATTATTCATGTAGATTGGTGAGATTCGTGGCAAAAAATAATTTGATTTATATTTTTGTAGAAATATTTAATCTAAATCATGTATTTTATCGACATTATAATCACCAATTCGTTCTATAGCTTCCTTTATGTCTTCATCTTTCATCTGGGTTCTCAGTGTTGCAGTTACACTTTTTTCCTTAGCATTAATATTAACAAATTTAATACTATCTATTTCCTGTAACTGAGTCTTAATTTTATCGGTAGATTCTTCATCAAAGGAACCATCAATGTATAACTTCTTTTTCATTTTAGCACCTCCTCTTAACTAGTTATCCTTAGTATAACCGATATTTTAATTTTGAATTTAAAGGGATAACTAGATTTCTAATTAGTATAAATTGATAAAGGCTTAATTAAAAAGCGCTTAAAAATAGATTAAAATTCAATTAAAAAGCAGGAATTGTTATAGTTATAGTCTAAATAGAATAAAGAGAATTGGATAATGTGAAATTATTAAGGAACTGTGAAGTATAACCTATATCTGGTCACCTTGGGTTATATGGAGTTAATGGTGAACCCACCCTATATTATATTTATAATATAGGGTTTTATTTTTTTGATTATAATTTAAGTTTTAAATAGAGAAGGGGTGATAAAATGATTAAGTGGAGTAGTGAGTTAGAGCTTGGATATCCAGAAATTGATATTCATCATCGGGTATTTTTAAAGACGATAAATAAATTTTTACAAGAATTAGATGGAGGAATTGATGATTTAAAAGAAAACTTAGAAAATCTCTTATATTTTCTAACTGATTATGTAGAAACCCATTTTTCTGAGGAAGAGGCAATTCAAAAGAAGATTAATTACTCTGCTTATGCTGAACATAAGCAGACACATCAAAAGTTAAGAGATGAGTTAGAGGGGTTAAAGAGGAAATACTGGGAATTAGTACATGATAGCTCTGATCTCTTTTTACTTAAATTATTTATAAGCAATTTAAAAGAGGATTTAATTAATAGATGGATAAAGCATACCAAAAATGAAGACCAACTTATATTTTTAAATTATGATGAGGATGCTATTTAAATTAGATTATCTATTTGAGAATCTTATTAATTTAAAATAAAAATTAATAAGGTTATTTCTTAAATTCTTCCCTGTGTGACCGAATTCACAGAACTAAGATAAGAAAGAGATTATAATTTAATTAAGCTAAGAGCTAGAGTTTAATGGCTGAGGTCTTTATATAAATAAAATTACAAGGGGGAGATTTAAATGGCTAAAAGACAAATTATTACGATTGATGAGGATAAATGTAATGGATGTGGATTATGTGTAACTGGATGTCATGAAGGAGCTTTACAAATAGTTAATGGTAAGGCTAAGTTGGTCAATGAGAGCTTCTGTGATGGATTTGGTGACTGTATTGGGGAATGTCCTACTGGAGCATTGGTAATTGAAGAGCGAGAGGCTAAAGAGTTTGACTTGGATGCAACAGCAGAGCATGTTAGAACTTTAAGAGGTGATGAGGCAGTTGAAGAGATGATGAAGGCTCAGGAGGTACATGAAGCTAAGGAAGAAGCTCCTAAGCATAATCATGGTGGAGGCTGCCCTGGAAGTAGAATGAGAGTAATGAAAAAACCTAGTGGTGGCTGTCCAGGAAGCCAAGCTAAGAGCTTGAAGAAAAATGATAATAATGGGGATTCTGATATAGAGGTTCAATCAACATTACAACAATGGCCAGTACAGATTAGCTTATTATCACCTTTTGCACCATACTTTAAGAATGCTGATCTATTGATCACAGCAGATTGTGTACCTTTTGCTTATGGAGATTATCATCGTAAGTTATTAAAAGGAAAGGCAGTGGCAATTGGCTGTCCAAAGCTAGATGATGGTGATGCTTATGTAGATAAATTGGCAACAATTATTGCTAATAATGATTTAAAGAGTATTACTGTAGCTAGAATGGAAGTGCCTTGCTGTGGTGGAATGGTTAGAATTACAGAGGAAGCAGTTAAAAGATCTGGTGTAGATATAGAGGTTGAGATTGTAACTATTGGAATTAATGGAGAGCTTAAATAATTCAATAAATTGTATTCTTAAACAGGCTGAGAAGCCTGTTTTTGCTTTGAGATATAATTATATTTGTTTTTGTTTGAAAGGAGATTAGCAACCTAACTAATAATGTTCTTTTTATTATTGGAGGAGCTTTAGGAATAGATATACAATTTGCTAGAATCTTCATGGTTAAACTGACTATTTTAATAGTCAGTTTTTATTTTGTTTCATAATCGAAAAATATAGGAGGTATAATTAAAGGTTGCTGAGTTCTTTGAGATGAGAAGATGATTTAAGATAAATAAATTAAAAATTTTAAGTTCTCTCTGTCAATTATTTTGAAAAAGAGAGAGAACACTTGACATCTAAAAATTTACATGATAGATTAAAAAAGTAATAAAAAGACAATATAAGTCCTTTGATAAAATTATATACAATAAAAGGAACCTTTTGTAGTATAGGTGTTGACTTAAATTAAAAAATATAGATATGATTTTGAAGATAAGCTTAAGTCTAAGTTTAAATATAAGTAAAGTATTAAAATAATATTTTATGTTTTCCTCAAGCTCAATCTTATACTTAGAATCTTACTTATCTATAGAAAGGAGAGATTATGGAATATATTCAATTTGCTTTTACTGGGATTAATATCTTAGCTACAGTTTTTTTAATTATGGTAATGAGCTACTGGGTTTTAATAATATTGGGGATCTTTTCTTTTGATGTTATTGAATTTGACTTAGATATAGATTTCTCGTCTAATATGTACTTTGATGGTGGAGTTGAGACAGAAGACCCAAGATTAGAGATTGGTCCAATCAGATATTACTTTCTGCGGATATTGAAATTTTTAAATCTTGGTTCTGTACCTATTATAATTTATGGGACTATTTTCTTTCTTCTATTATGGGTTTTGAGTATGTTGCTGTATTATAGCAATATTTCTCCAAGATCTATTTGGGGGCTCTTAGCATTTATACTAAACTGTATAATCTCAGCTTTTATAACTAAAGGGCTGACAGAACCTTTAAAGAAGTTTTTTAGTTCTATGGAAGATAGAAGTGATATTGAAATTATTGGACAGAGTTGTATCTTAAAATCTAATTTAAGTTCAGCAAATATTGCCCAAGCTGAGATTATAGTCGATGACTATCCTATTATAATAAATGTAAAATCATTGGGTGAGAGTATTATAAGAGGAAGTCGAGCAATTGTAATCTCTAAAGATAATAAGAAAGATATTTATATTGTAAGAGAGCAACTATAGTTATCGACTATAAGTTTATAGAAACTTACATAAGCTATATATGAGAATATTGTATATAAAGAAGTATAAAGCTTCTTTTATATAAAAAGATAATTTAAGGAGGAATATTAATTGGAAATTGGAATTTTGGATATGGGAATGTTAGAAATGATATTGTATGTAGTGGCAGGAGTTGCTTTTCTTATATTTATAGGATTTCCTATATTATTGACACTATTTTATAAGAAGGTTGATCAAGGAACTGCTATTGTTAAGAATGGAATTGGAGGGTCGAAGGTCTCCTTTACTGGAACTTGGATTATCCCAATCTTACACCATTGTGAATTGATGGATGTATCGATTAAAAGAGTAGAGATTGAAAGAAGTGGTAAGGCTGGCTTAGTATGTAAGGATAATTTAAGAGCTGATATTAAGGTTGCTTTTTTTGTAAGGGTAAATCATACTGAAAAGGATGTATTAAGGGTAGCTAAAGCTTTGGGGACTAAAAAAGCTTCTGATACTAATACTTTAATGGAGTTTTTTGATGCTAAATTTTCTGAGGCTTTAAAGACAGTTGGTAAGAAGTTTGAGTTTACTCAGCTTTATACTGAAAGAGATACTTTCAAGGAAGAGATTCTTCAAGTTATAGGAACTGACTTGAATGGTTATGTCTTAGATGATGCTGCGATTGATTATTTAGAACAGACAAATATAGCAAATTTAGATGAGAATAATGTACTTGACTCAGAAGGTATTAAAAAGATTATTGAATTAACTGCTGAGCAAGCAATCAGAGCCAATGAAGTTAAACGAAATAAAGAGAAAACGATTGTAAAACAGGATGTAAGTGCTAGAGAAGCCGTATTAGAGCTTCAAAGACAACAGGCTGAAGCAGAAGAGAAGCAAAAAAGAGAAATAGCTAATCTGAAATCAAGAGAAAATTCTCAGATAAAGATTGTAGAGGAAGAAGAACGCTTAAAGGCAGAAAGAACAAGAATTAAGACAGATGAAGAAATTTCAATTGCTGAAGAGAATAAAGATAGACAGATTATTATTGCTAGAATAGCTAAAGAGGGAACGGAGTCTGTAGAGCAAGAAAGAGCACAAAAAGAGACTGAGATAGAGAGAACAGAGAGAGAAAAGATAGTTTCACTAGCGGAGATAGCCAAGGAGAAGGATTTAGAAAAAGAGAAGAAGAGTATGCAAGAGGTAGTCAGAGAGAGGGTAATAGTAGAGAAATCGGTAGCTGAAGAGGAAGAGAAGATAAAAGATACTAGAGAGATAGCTCAGGCTAATAGAGAGAAGACGGTAAGTGTTACAAAGGCTGAAAGTGATGCCGAGGTTAAAGCAATTGATAAGATCAAACTTGCGGAAGCAGAGAAGAGAAGTGCTCAAGAATTAGCTGAGAAAGAGGTTATCATGGCAGATACTGAATTAAAGACCTCCCATAAAAAGGCTGAATCTATCAAGATCATGGCAGATGCCAAGGCTGAGGAAGCTTCTGTACAAGGAATCTCTGACTCTAGAGTAATGAAGGCACAAGCAGAAGCCTTTGAAGCAGACGGTGCTTCAAAAGCTAAGGTTGAAGAGATGCAAGCAGCAGCAGAAGCTAAAGCAATTAAGATTAAAGGTGAATCAGAAGCTCAAGTAACTAGAGAGAAGGCATTAGCAGAGGCAGAAGGAATCAATAAGAAAGCAGAAGCAATGAAGAAATTAGATGCTGTAGGAAAAGAGCATGAAGAGTTTAAATTAAAGCTGAATAAAGATAAAGAGGTAGAATTAGCAGAGATCAGCATTCAAGCCGAGATAGCCAGAGCACAGGCAGAAATAATGAGAGATGGCTTGAAGAATGCTAATGTTGATATTGTTGGTGGAGATTCTATCTTCTTTGATAAGCTAATAAATTCGATCAGTACTGGAAAGCAAGTTGATAGATTAGTCAACAACTCTAATGTTTTAACAGATGTAAAGGATACATTTTTTAGTGGTGATATAGATAATTTCCAAAAGCAATTAAAGACTTTAATTGATAGCTTTAATGTAGATTCTGAAGCTATCAAGAACCTTACAATTTCCAATGCTATAATGAAGTATATGGACAGTTCTAATGGTACTCCAAATACAGTTATTAGTAGAATTTTGGACAAAGCTAAAGAGCTTGGAGTAGAGAATGATCCAATAAAATCGATAATTGGGTAAGGGGATAGATATGAGCAAAGAGAGTAAAGAAGAGAAAAAACAAGAAGGTATTGCGACCTATAATGTTATTAAAAATAGGCTGCTAGAAAGTTCAGCAGAGTTGAAAGATAAGTTAGAAAGATTGAATCAAAAAAGAATTGAGATCTATGGGGAGACTAAAAATACTTTAAAGAAGAGTGAAGCTATAGTTACAGAGAATAGCTGTATACCTAGGGATATAGTTCCTGTAGGGAATAAGGTTATATTAGGGTATAATGTACATCTTGGATTAAAATCAGAAACTAAATTAAGTGATGTCTTCTCTGTATATACTTATAATGGAAGTAGATTTGCTAGAGAGGAGTACTCTTTATTAGATGATAAGCAGTTTAAAAGTGATTTTAGAGAGCTATATCAATATTATAAAGAGAGCTTTTTTGCTAAATTTCATGAGAAAGATAATTTTATTTATATGGTCTTTCAAAATGGGGAAAAGGTAGATGATATTAAAAGCTTTAAATGGCTGCTAAAAGAAGATGGTACTATAGAATATTTAGGAAATAGGTTCAGCCATGAAATTACATATCCTACCCAGCAAGAGATTGAATGGAAAGAGACTACAAGAGAAGACCAGGTTGCTGGTCTTCATCCCCATATCTCTATTGAAGATCGTGTATTTGTAGAGACAATTGGTGGAACCTTAACCTTAAAGATAGAGGACAATACAAATTCTGGAGAAGGAATTTATGCAGAAGAGGTAGAGCAGAAGGATCAGAAGCTTGATGATGCTGATGTCTTTTATGCTATAGTAGGAAATCTTATCTTACTTAAGATGAAGCCTTATCAAGAAGATAATTATAGATATATTGTTTTCAATGAGAAGACAAAAGAGGTACAACGGATAGATTCTATCGGAAAATCGGTAGTATTACTTCCAGAAGATCATGGAATAATCTTTCCTGATGGAATCTTCCTGCAATCAGGAGGCTTTAAGAGGTTTGAACTAGACTATCAGAATATAGTCTTTCAGAATAAAAAAGCTTCAATCAATGGTGAAGACTATCAATATATCTTTTTTGATAAGGTAACAGGTGAGTATTATATTCATAATTATAATATCATTCATCAAGAGATTGAGACTCCAATAATCTGTAATGGCTATTCCCATTTTGATAATGGAGAGATGGTTATCTTTAAAGCAGGGCAAGAGCCTAAAAGAAATCATACTATCCAAATTTGGCAGACCTCCTTTGCTAAAGATATAGTCAAGGCAAAGGAAGAGGATAAAGATGGATTTTTATATAATATAGGAAATAAAGAGATAGTTAGATTGATGGCTGACTGTTATTCTCTCTATAATTTATCTAAAAAAGATGATAGCTACTATGGGTTGTATATAGATATAGTAAGAGATGCAGAAAAGATTATAAATAATTATTTTTGGGTAGATAAAGAGGAAGCTTTTAATCTAAAACAGTCTTTGCTTAAGATTAAAGAAGCAGGGGCAATTGCAATTAAAGAGTTTGATAAGGTTACGAAGATAAAAGAGAATACAGCCAATCAATATGAGCAAGTAAGAGAGAAAGTAGAAGATATCACAAAAGCAATTGGCTACAATACCTTTGAAAATATAAATGATTTTGTAAAATATTTGACCAAAATAAGAAAAGTAAGAGGAGAAATTGCTGGATTAAAGGACTTACAGTTTATTGATGAAGAAAAGGTTGAAGCTTTATCCTTAAAGATAAAGGAGAAGAATGATAAATTATCAGAGGATTGTGTAGAGTTTTTATTAGCTGATGATAGTTTAAACCCCTATATAGAATCGGTAGAAGAGATAGAGCTTCAATTAAACAATATTGAAAAAGTTATTGATGGAAGAGAATTGAATGAGAAGATAATAAAGGTATCAGAAGAACTAGAGCTCTTAATCAATATAGTAAATAGTTTGAAGATAGAAGATGCCACTAAGACTTCTGAAATAATTGATAAGATCTCTCTGCTTTTTTCTAATTTGAATCAAAGTAAATCAAAGTTGAAGAACAAGATAGATAATTTAAATGCTAAGGAGAAGGAGTCTGAGTTCTATTCTAAACTAAATTTATTGACTCATTCTGTATCCAACTATTTAGATCTATCTACTACTGTGGAAAAAACCGAAGACTATATGTCTAAGATAATAGTACAAATTGATGAATTAGAGAGTAAGTTCTCTGATTTTGATAATTTTGTAGTAATGCTAACTGAGAAAAGAGAAGAGATCATATCAACCTTTGAATCAAAAAAGCAACAATTACTGGAGAAGAAGAATAGAAAGATAGACTCTTTGGGCAATGCTGCTAAGAGAATCTTTAAAGGCTTAGAAAATATGGTCAAGTCTTTTGAAGAAGTAAGCTCGATCAATGAACTTCTTTCTACTAGTCCCATGGTAGATAAGATCAGAGATATTATAGAACAGCTAATAGAGCTTGGGGATAGTACCAAGGCTGATGATATTGAAAATAAGTTGAAGTCCTTGAAAGAGTCTAGCATCAAGCAGTTAAAGGATAAAAAGGAACTATTCTTAGATGAAAATACTATCAAATTTGGAGATAATCATTTTCTAGTCAATAGTCAAAAACCTGAACTGAGTTTGCTAAAAAAAGAAGATGGATTTTACTTTCATATCTCGGGTACCGATTTTTGGGAGAAGGTAAATGAAGAGGAGTTTACTAAATATAAAGAGGTTTGGGAGCAGAAGGTTATATCTGAAAATGATGATGTCTATCGGGCAGAATTTTTGGCCTATAATATCTTCAAGGGATATCAAGAGGATAATTCTTTAGAAGAATTATATCAGAAAGATGAGAAGGTTTTAAGTAGTGTAATAAAGGAGTATATAGAGAACCATTCTAAAGAGTATTATACCAAGGGTGTCCATGACCATGATGGAACAAAGATATTAAGTGCTTTGGTCGATACCTATCTAGAATTAGAGTTGGCTTCCTACAATCCCAAAGTTAGGGCCATTGCAAATCTATTTTGGGAATGCGAATTAGCCGAAGATAGAAAAGAAAAACTAGAGAATAGATTAAGGACTGTCAATCTTATAGCAAAATACTCTAAGCGGGGATTGGTAGGGGGATTTATTCCAGCGTTGGCTCAAAAGATAGGAGCCTTTGTAGCTAAGAATCCTTGGATAGAGTCCCATCAATTTACTAAGGTGGCTGAGTACCTTGCTAAAGAGATAAGTCAGCATGAGAGTTTTGTAGTAAGTACAGAAGCAGCAGAAGTATATGAAGATTTTAATAACTTCCTTGTGTCAAAGGGGGCTAAAGGAGATTTTAAGAAATCTTTAGAAAATTTAAAGGATGATTTAGAAGGAAAATATATTTTAATCAACGAATGGGTTAAGTCTTATCTGTATGAGAGGAAATTAGAGTTTAATGATTATCTTTATGAAGTGATATCTATTTTAATCTTAGGTGACTATGATAAGCGGAGAATAATCAATAAAAAGTCTGAGATAATCATAGATAAGTTGGTAGGAACTCATCAATCTATTGAGAATGGTAAGTATAAGGTAAATGTTGTAGAGTTTTTTGATAAGCTTGATAACTTTAAAGAGAATATTATTCCTCAATATGAAGAGTTTCAGAAATTAAAGATTAAGAAGATTGAAGCTATCAAGAATCAGATTAACTTTAAAGCACTACAACCAAAGGTATTGACTTCCTTTGTAAGAAGTAAATTGATAGACCAGGTTTATCTGCCTTTAATTGGAGATAACTTGGCCAAACAGATAGGTACAGCAGGAAAGAGCAAGAGAACTGATAATATGGGAATGCTACTGATGATATCTCCACCTGGCTATGGTAAGACTACTTTGATAGAGTATATTGCCAACAGATTGAGTATGATGCTGGTTAAGATAAATTGTCCAACTATCGGTCATGGCGTTACTTCCCTTGACCCAGCTGAGGCTGAGAATGCCAGTGCTAGAGAAGAGTTAAAGAAGTTGAATTTAGCCTTTGAAGTTGGAAATAATGTGATGATTTATTTAGATGATATTCAGCATTCAAATCCAGAGTTTTTGCAGAAGTTTATATCTTTATGTGATGGGCAGAGAAAGATTGAAGGTGTTTATAAAGGAGCCAGTAAAACCTATGAATTTAGAGGGAAGAAGGTTGCTGTAGTAATGGCTGGAAACCCTTATACTGAGAGTGGAGATAAGTTTAAGATTCCTGATATGTTAGCAAATAGAGCCGATGTATATAATCTAGGAGATATGTTAAGGGAGAATGAAGAGGCCTTTAAGCTAAGCTATCTAGAGAATGCTATTACTTCAAATAGTTACTTGAACAAGATATATATGAAGTATCCTGAGGATATCTATAAGTTAATTCAAGCTCTTGCTACAGGTGATAGAGGTGATATTAACTTAACTGGTAGTTATACTGAAGAGGATATAGAAGAGGCTTTAAAGGTCTTAGAGAGTTGTTTGAAGATAAGAGATGAGATATTAAAGGTGAATATGGAGTATATCTATTCCTCTTCCCAAAGTGATGAATATCGAACAGAGCCTCCTTTTAAGCTCCAAGGCTCTTATAGAAATATGAATAAGATTGTGGAAAAGGTAGTCCCTATTATGAATGATAGTGAGATAGATAGGCTAATAGAGAATAGCTATAACAATGATGCCCAGACGTTAGCAACTGAAGCGGAGGCAAGCTTATTGAAGTTCTATGAAATTACTGATAGAATGAGTAAAGAAAGAAAGGCAAGGTGGACAGAGATAAAGGAGATTTATTTGAAGAAGAAATCAGAAGAAGGCGGTCAAAGGATAATTGAAGTGATAAGAGAGTTGAATAATATAGGAGAAAATCTGAAATTAATAGGAAGTAGTATGAAAAATAGTTGATTTTTCTTAAAGTAAGATAATAAAGAAGAATATCAAATAGTAGTTCAAATTTTAAGGGTAAAAAATAACTAATAGTAGAGAAATAAAGAGATGACTCTTCAAAAATGAAGAGTCATCTCTTTATTTTGGTGTTATAAATTTTATTTTTTCAAAAATAATTGACAAAGTATTAAAAGAGGAGTAAAATAATAAACAAGATATGTAATAGTTATAACGGTTACAACTATTACATATAATAAATTAAGAGGAGGGCGAATAGAATGGATGGCAAAGTCAACTTAATTGGACAGTTTGCAACAGATTGGATTAAATATAGTGATTATGAGATTAAGGAAAACTCAGCAGGCCAAATTTATATTACTCCAGCTAAAGAAGCTAGTTTTACTATGTATAATCCCTTTAATGTCGCAGAAGATTTAATTTTGGATTTAATCAATCTTGGTGATAATGCTCTAAATTTAGAAGAAGATAATCAAGAGAAATTAAATAATGATATCTTGATATTTGCTAGAAAATATGGTTTATTGGGTTTGATAAGTGCTAGTGTATATAATCGAAATATTATAGGTGATAAAAAGGTCTTATTGATTGAAAATAACTTGGTTAGTAAAGAAAAGATGATGGATGAGAGCGATTATTTAAGTCAATTTATTCCTTTTACTAAAGAAGGTGATATTGTAATTAAAGAGTATAGAAATAGTGTTGATGTAGTAAAAAGAGAGGATTCACCTAAGTACTATGGTAAGCGTCCCCTTGTCTTAGACCTTGTTTTTTCAAGATTTTATTCTGAACAGCTTAAATGGATAATAGATTTTGCTAAGATGATCTCTTCACATTTTAATCAATTATTAATATATCAAAATGAAGCTGGCAATTTAACTGAAAATGTTACAATTATGGCTGGCAAGTTTCAAGCACATAAGATTGGTTTTACAATAAATCAATTGGATAATACCAATATTGCTTGGCAGTTTGATTCACTAAAAACTGCTATCGAAACAATTTACGCCTTTGCAGTTACTGATGAATCAACATTGATTAATAGATGTAAGTACTGTGATAGTGCCTTTATCTCTAACAATGCTAGGACTAAATATTGTAGTGTATCTTGTAGGAATTGTGCTAATGTCCAAAAGAGTAGAGAGAGAAAAGCTAAGGGTTCTTAAAGAATAAGGGAGATAGATGTGTCAATTTAAGATGAAACTTTATGGGTATATTAAAACACTTTCGATATTAGGTTGGTAGGTGGTTAGCTAGTTGGACTTTCCTAACTTCTATCCACCTACCGCCTAAATGTCGCTTTTTACCTGTTAAACATAGAAGACTTATTCACTACGCTTTGAAGAATAATAATAGGGTGGCGTTTTAATCCATCCTCTTTTTCTCATTAATGAATTGAGCATAGCACCAAACTTAACTCTAGTTAAGAGAAAATTTAACCAAATAGTGCCTATATCGGCTCTAATTGCTTGGCTGATACCTGAGGCACATAGAGTAATTGCTGAGACAGTTTTAAGTGATAGTCCATTAGCAATCTCATCATCAGTCAACTTAACTCCGAGAGGAATATCGTCAGGGTTAGAGTGTGGTTTGGGGGTTGGAGTGGGTGGTAGGGAAATACCTTCTTTTTTAAAGAGTTCTTCTATTTTTTTAATCTGCCTCTTACAATCTTCAAAGCTATGTTTTAAGGTAACTATCAATTCATCATCAGTAGTTGTATTTAGGGCTATCTCTACATAGCGATTTGCTTCAGTTAGTGTACCATGGTAAAGCCATAAATTCATTACCTCTCCTATATGCATTGGACTTTTAGGCTCATCATCTGTTACGTTGCTTAAGATTCCTGTTAAAGCATCTTTGATGCTGGTCATCTAAAGTTCACCTCCTTGTATCTATTCTCTTCAAGGAATTTTTTATTATTCATTTACTTTGTTTTAGTTTTTATTAACGAAATTTATTCAAAGTTTTTTAGCTAAAAAAGTAATAATTTAATACCTTAGTAGAGTAATGTTGTATTTGATGGCTTTAGAGTATAAAATAATTATAACAAGCTAAAAGAAAGGAAGAATATATGATGAAATTAGAGATTAAGATAGGTGATTCAATAAAAGTAAAATCCAATGTAAAGTGCCCAGATGATGAAGAAATTTCAATAGGAGGATGGCAGGGAAGAGTACTAAATATATTTGAGTTCAAGGAAGAAGATACTTATAGTTGTGCTGTTCAATGGGATAGTATTACTTTAGAAGAGATGTCTGAAGAGTTTATTATTACTAGCAAAGAAGAAGGCTTAGGGTATGCCAAGATTAATCTTGATGTTAAGGATTTAGAGAAGGTTGATCCTAGAGATAATAAAGAGGATGTAGAAAAGCTTATTAATCAGATTGAAGAAGAGTATGATTGGGTATTTTGGGGGCTTGGAGAGCAAGGGAAAAGGATTAATCAAGTTCTAAAAAATATTAAGAATAGAGGTATTATGGCAACTTTAGATGTATGGGAAAAACATTTAGAAGAGGTTCTTGATTTTCCTTTTGAAGCTGAGGTTTTTGAATATCAAGAACCAGAAGGTGCTTTAAAGCAAGGTGACAGATTAAGTGTCAAGAAGATAGAGATGATAGATGACTTATATGGAATAATTATAAAAGCTAGAAAAGGTAGAAAGAAATATCACTTTCCTCTATGTGATTTAGAAGCTATTGATAAGGAAAGTTCAAATTATAAATACTTAGATGATTATGCAGTTTGGTTTGCTAATCGTTAACTTGTTGAGTAATAATTTATATTCCCTTAAAACTGGCTATTTTAATAGTTGGTTTTTAGTTTTTAATACCATAAAAATTAGGATATAATAAAATTGAGGTGATAATAATGAAGCTACCCTATGGAATTTCTGATTTTAGAGCCTTACGTGAAGAAGGCTATTTATATATTGATAAGACAAGTTATATTGAGAAATTAGAAAACTTATCAGCTAAGTATCTCTTTTTTATTAGACCAAGAAGATTTGGCAAGAGTCTCTTTTTATCTACTTTGGAGCATTATTATGATATTAACCAGAAGGATAATTTTGAGAAGCTATTTGGTGATTTATACATAGGTCAAAATCCAACTAAATTAAGGAATAATTATCTTATTTTAAAGTTAAATTTTTCAGGGTTAAATACAGATAATGAAGATAGATTAGAGAATTCCTTTAGATTAAGTTTAATTGATTCAATTTTTGATTGTTTAGATAGGTATAAAAAATATTTTGATAATGGATTAGAAATTAAGGCTAGAATAAAGGATATTGAAGATATAGGTGCTATTTTAAGCATTTTCATCACAGCAGTAAAGAAGTTAGAGCAAAAAGTTTATTTAATAATTGATGAATATGACCATTTTGCTAATGATATAATTGCTATGGGTGAAAGTAAATTTTATAAAAATATTATCAGAGCAACTGGTTTTGTCAGAGATTTTTATGAGACAGTTAAGATAGGAACTGAAAATGTAATAGATAGAATCTTCATTACTGGAATTTCTCCAATTATGCTTGATGATCTGACTAGTGGCTTTAATATAGCTAGTAATTTGACTATGAATCCTATACTTAATGAGATGCTAGGTTTTACAGAAGATGAGGTAAATAGAATTATAAGTGAATTTAATATGATTGATGACAAATTATCCTTAGTTGAATTGAAGAATAATTATAATGGTTACTTATTTAATCATCGTGGGAAAAAGAGGGTTTATAATCCAGATATGGTCTTGTACTTCTTTAATCAGTGGCAGATGACCGGTTTTTATCCAGAGGATTTAATAGATGAGAATGTAAAGACCGATTATGGTAGGCTAAATCGCTTAGTTAGCAATGAAGAGAATAGATGGGTCTTAGAAGAGATTATCTTGAATGAAGGTATAGTAGCTGACCTTGTTACTAAGTTTTCTTTCGATAGGATGTATGATGATGAATACTTTGTTTCACTCTTATTTTATATGGGATTGTTGACAATAGATAGGCGAGAGAGGATGAGACTCTTTTTAAAGATACCTAATTATGTGGTTAAGACTATCTTTTGGGAATATATTGAGAAGAGTTTAGAAAGTAGGTTTGAGATTAGATTAAGTACCAACGAATTAAGAAAATCTATAGAAAATTTGGCTTATGATGGTCAGATAATGCCTTATATCGACTATATAAGTGAGAATGTTTTAAAGAGGTTATCGAATCGAGATTTACAGAACTTCGATGAGAAGTATATTAAGGTAATATTATTTTCCTATCTTGTTGATAGTAAGGCGTACAAGCCAGTCAGTGAAAGAGAGGTAGAGAAGGGTTATATTGATATCTACTTAGAGAAGGATTTAAGAATGCCAGATGTGAAGTATGAATGGATTATTGAGTTGAAGTATTTGAAGAAGAGTGCGAAAGATCGGTTAGATGAGGTTAAGGAAGCGGGGCTAAGGCAGTTAGAGGATTATGCAAAAAGCAAGAATTTTGAGGATAGGGAGAATGTGAAGAAGGTGTTGTTGGTGTTTGTAGGCAAAGAAGAGTATTATTTAATTGAGGATTGAGAATGGAGAATTGATAATTAGGAAACAACAAAACTACATAAACATAGTGTATATTTTTGAAATGGTTTAGAATAGTTGTTATATATGGGTGTGTTGATTTAGAATAAAATTTAATTGGATATTGCGATACTTTTCACTTTGGTAGTTAAGGGTTAGGTAGTTGGATTTTACTAACCCCTACCCACCTGCCTTCTAAATGTCACTTTTTCTCTATATAGAATCATAGTTAACTTTTATTCTAGACTCACATATATAGATATCCAAGTCTAAAGTGTAATAAAAGACTAAAGATCAAAAGCTAAAGATTAGCAACGAATTAACACGAATTAGAGATTAAAAGATTAATTAATCTTTTAGTTTTATTCGCGTAAATTCGGTAGATTCGTTGCTGAAAGTTATCTTTTAAGGTTTTTAGTTAAGAACTTAAAGGTATTAAATTATTAGGATATTTAA
>Ga0163226_1000037_pt1 | contig 27515 bp, 26 predicted proteins | sample MSEWel2016_07_13_2_FD_113144 | JGI IMG/M metagenome (GOLD analysis project Ga0163226, IMG submission 113144) | Subsurface microbial communities from deep shales in West Virginia, USA - MSEEL Well Study Marcellus 5H_2016_07_13 ...
ACAAGCAGGGGGTCACAGGTTCAAGTCCTGTTTCGCCCACCAAACTAACAAGTTAACGGTTAACAGTTGACCGTTGACAGTTAAAATCAAGAGCTTTAAGTTTTAGATTCTTTAACTGTAAACTGTACACTGTAAACTGTCAACTATCAATGTGGGGATGTGGTGGAGTTGGTTACCACGCCGGCCTGTCACGCCGGAGGTCGCGAGTTCGAGTCTCGTCATCCTCGCCATTTTAAATTCAATTGACAATGTACAATTGACAGTTGACGATTAAAATCAAGAGCATTAAGATCTTGAACTTAATTGTAAATTGTACACTGTAAATTGTAAATTATCTTTTCAAGGCGAAATAGCTCAGTCGGTAGAGCAGAGGATTGAAAATCCTCGTGTCCCCGGTTCAAGTCCGGGTTTTGCCACCATTTCAAGACTATGCGAAAGTAGCTCAGCTGGTAGAGCATCTCGTTGCCAACGAGAAGGTCGCGAGTTCGAATCTCGTCTTTCGCTCCATCGAAAATCTTGATTTAAATACGCAAGATAGTTTTTAATGCTAGGTCATCGAGACCGTCGCATCTTTAACTATTTTTTCAAAAAAAGTATGGCGGCATAGCCAAGTGGTAAGGCAGAGGACTGCAAATCCTTTACTCCCCAGTTCAAATCTGGGTGCCGCCTCCATTAAAAATAGTTAACAGTTGATAGTTGACAGTTAAGTTCAAAAGCTTTTAAGGTCTTAACTGTAAACTGTACACTATACACTGTCAACTAATATTATGCCGAGGTGGCGGAATAGGCAGACGCACCGGACTTAAAATCCGGTGGGATTTAACTCCCGTGTCGGTTCGAGTCCGACCCTCGGTACCACTAAAAATCAGTTAACAGTTTACAATTGACAGTGAACAGTTAAGTTCAAAACATTAAGAAGTGAAAGACTTTAACTGTAAACTATACACCGTACACTATCAACTAAATACATGGGGATATAGCTCAGTTGGGAGAGCGTTACGTTGACATCGTAGAGGTCAGTGGTTCGAGACCGCTTATCCCCACCATTAATTACAACACTCAATTAGGAGTGTTTTTTTATTTTTTGTGGAAGTATAAAGATTGGAATCCAAAAGTAATAGTATGATAAAAGGAAAATTGATTATTTTAGTGAAGTATAGTAAATAAGCTAGACAAGGGATATAAAGTCAATTTTATAATAAGGAGGTTGATTGAGATTATAAAATTAAACAAAAATAAATTAATAGCTAAAGCTTTAGAAGTAGGTGCTAGAGCCCATTATGGAGATATGAGAAAAGGAAAAGAAGAGACTCCTTATATTATACATCCTGTAGAAGTTGCTATGATTCTTCAAGAAAATAATATTGAAGAAGATGTAATAGCAGCTGCTTTATTACATGATACTCTTGAAGATACTGATTTAACTGAAGGGGATTTGAGAGGTATCTTTAATGATAGAATAGCTAAATTAGTTATAGGAGCCTCAGAAGAATTAGAAGGGAGAGAGAATACTCCCTGGGAAGATAGAAAGGAACATACAATTAATTATTTGAAGGATAGTGCTGATATCGATGTGAAATACATTGCTTGTGCTGATAAATTAGCTAATATTAGAAGTATGATTAGAGATTATGATGAGATTGGTGATGAACTCTGGACTATCTTTAATAGAGGTTATGAGAAGCAGAGATGGTATTATCAGAGCTTAGTTGACAGTTTGAGTGAACTTGAAGGGGTTAAGATGTATGAGCAGTTTAAGCTAGCTGTTAACTATCTTTTTACTTGAGAAGGGGTAAATGTTAATTTTAGATGGGTCAAATTATGGGCATGCTCTAACAAAAGAGTATGCTTTTTTATCCTTAAAATTATTGACAAAAAGAAATATAATCTATATAATTATAGCGTATTGACAAAGTAAGGGGCTTATAATTTTTTCAATAAAAGTTAAGTGTTTATAAATGCAGTAATTTTTTTAGTTTAATTGTAATAAAAAAAGTTACAGTTAATTTTACTGGTTTAAAGTTAGTTGAAGTGAATAAAATTTCAGTAATTTTGTTAGGCTATTAGTAGGTTTGTTAGTTTTACATAATAATTTCAGTTTATTCATTATAAAGTTATATATTAAAAGGGCTCAACAATGAACTTTGTGATTAACACTAATTATAATAGTTTAGTAATTAGGAATCATGAATCTGGAATTGGTTAAATTTATTTAATACACTGATTCCAGGCTCCTGATAATCGACTCTTTGTACTTTATATCAGTTATTAATCTAATTTAATTTTCACAAAAGTTGTGGAAGAGCCATTAAAAATAATATAAAGGGGAGAAAAGTTATGAATTTTTTAGAACTGGCTAAGAAGAGATATTCTGTAAGAAAATATAGCTCAAAAAAGGTTGAAGAAGAGAAGTTACTTAAGATATTGGAAGCTGGTAGAGTTGCCCCTACAGCTACAAATGGTCAACCTCAGCGCTTGATTGTAGTACAACAAGAGGATGGATTAAATAAACTCAATAAAGGGTCCAAAATATTTGGTGCACCCTTAGCTATAATAGTCTGTGCCGACCATGATAAGACTTGGAAGAGACCCTTTGACAATATGGATACGGCAGATATTGATGCTAGCATAGTTACTGATCATATGATGTTGCAAGCTACAGAGCTTGGGCTAGGGAGTGTATGGATCTGTTATTTTGATCCAAAAATTATTAAAGAAGAGTTTAATATTCCAGAAAATATTGAACCTATTAATATTTTGGCTATAGGTTATGCCCAAGGAGAAGAAAAATCATCTGATAGACATAGTCAAGCTAGAAAGCCTTTAAAAGAGACTGTCTTTTATGAAAAGTTTTAAGGTTTAAAATTATTATTTTAAAAATTGATAAAAATATTAGATATAACTGGAGGTATAACTTATGAAAGTAGTAGCTTTTAATGGAAGTCCTAATAAGGAAGGAAACACTTACCATGCATTAAAAATAGTTGCTGATGAGCTTACTCAAGAAGGGATAGAAACTGAGATTATTCAGGTTGGTAACAAGTCAATTAGAGGGTGTATTCACTGTAATCAATGTTTTAAAAATAAAGATGAAAGATGTGTACTACCAAAGGATGAAGTTAATCAGTGGATTCAGAAGATGAAAGAAGCAGATGGAATACTTTTAGGTTCACCTGTACATTATTCGGCAATCGCGGGGACTATGAAATCTTTCTTAGATCGAGCTTTTTATGTAACAGGTGTTAATGGGAGTATGTTAAGGCATAAGGTCGGGGCAACAGTTGTAGCTGTGAGACGCTCAGGGGGAGTGCCAACTTTTAATCAATTGAATAATTATATTAATTACTCAGAGATGCTGATGCCAACTTCAAATTACTGGAATGTTATCCATGGTACACGACCTGGGCAAGCTTTAAAGGATAAAGAAGGGGTGCAGATTATGAGAGTACTTGGTCAGAATATGGCTTGGCTTATGAAGTTAGTTGAGAATGGAAAGGATAAAATTCAAGCACCTAAAAGAGAAAAGAAAGAGTTTATGAATTTTATTAGATAAATATGATAGTAGTGAATTTAATTAGTAAGATTTAAAATATAAAAGGGTTGATCTCTTCTAATTTTTATACCATTTCTTATGGCAGTATATAAGTATTAAAAATAACATATAATATTATAGATTTGATTTTTTAAGGGAGTGGTATAATGCCTATAATTGAAATAGGTACTAGTCGTTATAGAGATTGCCTAAAGGAGAGGTTGACCTTTGAATTAGATTTTTTAAAAGAGGATGGCATCATAATTGAAATAGACGAGTTTGGTCATGGAGATCTCTGTATATTTACCTGTAAATGTTCTTTTGCTAAGGGTGAATTAGATAACCTTGTTACTATATTTAAAGAATATGTTGCAAATGTCTTATCAGATGTAATAATCAATGATTTAGAAGAAGAGTTATTGATGAAGATATTAAAGAGCAACTATAGAGATTTTTCTAGTAATGAACAAAAAGATATCTTAAAGATGGCGATAGATAGATTGAATTTTTTGGTCTCTAAGGAGGAAGAAGATATAATCTCTAAAATACAACGTAAGAATCGTATCTTACTAGAGATTTTAGATTATTTAGAAGAGACAAATGAGATTACTCTGGAAGGTTTTATTCGATTTAGATTAAGAGATTATTTAACTGAACTAGAAGTTGCTATTGATAGAGCAGTAGAAGATTTTATTGTAGAAAAGGAGTATGAAGAGTTTATACACTTATTAAAGTATTTTATAGATAGTCAAGAGGCTAAAAATAAGTTAATCCATGTAGTAAAGATTAATAATGGTCACTTTAAGTTGTTAGATGAAGATGAAAAGGTTGTTGAGAATACATATTTAGATGAGCATATCTTAAATATGGTCGATTGCGAATTGGATTATGAAGATTTATTGATTAGTGCTTTAATTACTTCTGCTCCAGAAGAGATTATTCTCCATTTTAAAGAGCCGATTTCCTTGTTAAAGACCTTACAGAATGTATTTACTGATAAGATATCTATTTGTTTAGGATGTAAATATTGTCAAATGGGTAGTTTGAATGAATCTGAATAAAGACCTTGTCAAATTAAAGATCAAATTGTATAATTATAATTGATTTTATAAGAAGGCGGGGGATTATATATGACTTGGAAACTGTTGTTATTACCGATTATTGGAGCATTAATCGGTTGGATTACCAATTATTTAGCTATCAAGCTACTCTTTAAACCCTATAAACCTATTAAAATACCTTTACTAAATTTTAAATTACAGGGAATACTACCAAAAAGGCGTGAAGAGTTGGCTAAAAAGGTTGGAGAGATTGTAGAACAAGATTTACTTCCTAAAGAAGAGTTAGAACGGGAATTAGCAGGTCTAGAGGTAAAAGATGATATTAAAGAGGCTATTGTAAAAATAATTGATGAAAAGGCTGAAGAGAAGATACCTCCATTTATTCCTGATAATTTTAAGGTGATGATTATAAACTTCTTAAAAGAGATGGTTAATAGAGATTTAGATCCATACCTTGATCAACTTATGGATAAATTTAAAGACAAGGTTGTAAATGAGGTTGATATAGCTAAATTAGTAGAAACAGAGATTGGTAATTTTGAGATGAAAGAATTAGAAGAGCTAGCACTAGAAGTTGCTAGTAAGGAATTAAAGCATATTGAGGTTTTAGGAGCCATTTTAGGCTTTATAGTTGGAATTGGACAAGCATTAATTGTAGCTAATTTCTAAATTTAACTTGACATTAAATTTCATTAGATTTATAATCTTATTAATAAGTTAATAACAATAATAACTATGAAGAGGACGAGTAAGTTAAACTTTTCTTAACAGAGAATGGAGATTATCAGCTGGAAATCTCCTAAGAATATTTATCTGAAAACCACCTCTGAGTTGACACCTGAACCTTAAAGATTAGTATTAGGGTGCTCCGGTAAAAGCCGTTATCTTAAAAATGAGTGAAATTTATCTATTCTCTATTTTCTTTAGGGGTAGTGTAAATTTAATTAGAGTGGAACCACGAATCCTACGTCTCTAAATTTAGAGATGGGGATTTTTTTGTTTTTATAATAGAAAAGTGTGAGTGTCAGTGTGGGTGTGAGTTATTTATTTATATGGTCATATAACTATAGAATGGAGTTTAATGGAAATATTGAGACGCTTTTTACTTCAGTGTATAGTTGATAATTGATAGTTAAGTTCAAAACCATTTAAACAGAAGTTCTTAGTCTTTTAACTATCCACTATCAACTGACACAAAGTGTCGCTTTATCACTCTTAAATTTTACTTTATGGTTGTTTTTCTCACACTCGCACTAACCACTCACACTAAATATAAGGAGGAATTAAAAATGAGTCAAGTAAAAGTTACTTTACCAGATGGTTCAAGTCGGGGGTATGAACAAGGAACTACAGTCAAAGATGTTGCTTTTGATATCGGTTCTCGACTAGGAAGGGCTTCGATAGCAGGAAAGGTTAATGGAGAGACTGTTGATGTTTCTTATCAGATAGAAGAAGATGTTGATTTAGAGCTGATTACTCTTGGGTCTGATGAAGGGTTAGAGGTTTATCGTCATACTGCTGCTCATGTTTTGGCTCAAGCGGTAAAGAGATTATATAAAGATGTTAAGTTGGCAATAGGACCTACAATTGATGATGGTTTTTATTATGATTTTGATCTGGAAGAGAGATTATCGGAAGAAGATTTTGATAAGATAGAAAAAGAGATGAAGAAGATCATCAATGAAAAGAATGAGATTGAAAGAAAAGTAGTTTCTAAAGAAGAAGCAATTAAGGTGATGAAGGAGCTAGGCGAAGATTACAAGGTAGAGTTGATTGAAGACCTAGATGATGAGACTGTAACTTTATATACTCAAGCTGAATTTACAGACTTATGCCGTGGACCTCATCTACCATCAACAGGTAAGCTTAAGAATAATGCCTTTAAACTATTAAGTGTAGCTGGTGCTTATTGGCGAGGTGATGAGAATAATAAGATGTTACAAAGAATCTATGGAACTGCTTTTTATAAGAAGGATGAATTAGAGGAATACTTAGAAAGACTAGAGGAAGCTAAACAGCGTGATCATAACAAGCTAGGAAGGCAGTTAGAGTACTTTACAACTGCACCTGCTATCGGGCAAGGCTTACCTTTAATTATGCATAAAGGAGCAAAGGTTATTCAAACTTTACAGAGGTTTGTAGAGGATGAAGAGGAGAGAAGAGGTTATGAATTAACTAAGACTCCTTATATGGCAAAAAGTGATTTATATAAAATTTCTGGACATTGGGATCATTATAGAGAAGATATGTTTGTGCTAGGAGAGGAAGAAAAAGATGATGATTTATTAGCGCTTCGTCCAATGACTTGCCCATATCAGTTTATGATCTATAATTCCAAGCAAAGAAGTTATCGTGACCTTCCAGTAAGGTATGCTGAGACTTCAACATTATTTAGAAATGAAGCTTCTGGAGAGATGCATGGTTTAATTCGGGTAAGACAGTTTACACTTGCTGATGGTCATATTATTTGTACTCCTGAACAATTAGAAGAGGAGTTCAGGGGTGTTGTTGACTTAATCAATTACATGATGGATACCCTAGGAATTAAAGATGATATCTGGTATAGATTCTCTAAATGGGACCCTAATAATAAAGGTAAATATATTGATAATCCCAAAGCTTGGGAGAGCACTCAAGAGCAGATGAGAAATATCCTTGATAAATTAGAGATTGATTATATAGAAGCAGAGGGTGAAGCTGCATTTTATGGACCTAAATTAGATGTTCAATTTAAGAATGTTCATGGTAAAGAGGATACTGTAATTACTGTTCAAATCGACTTTGCTTTAGCTGATAAATTCGATATGACTTATATTGATAAAGATAATGAGAAAAAACGCCCACTTATTATTCATAGATCATCTATTGGTTGTTATGAAAGAACATTAGCAATGTTGATTGAAAAATATGCTGGAGCTTTGCCAACTTGGTTAGCTCCAGTACAGGTGCAAGTTATTCCAATTTCAGATAATCATATTGATTATGCATATCAGGTTAAAGATCAATTGATTAAAGAGGGAGTTAGAGTTGAAGTTGATGACCGGCAAGAGAAGGTTGGATACAAGATTAGAGAAGCACAGGTCCAACAGGTTCCTTATATGTTAATTGTTGGTGATAATGAAGCTGAAGATAAGACAGTATCTGTTAGACATCGTCGTGAAGGTGATAGAGGTGCTGTTAAGGTTGAGCAGTTTAAAGAAGATGTTGTAGAAGAGATTAAGAATAAAGAATAAATTTAAATTCAATAGTTAGTTTTTAGAATCAGAGAACATTTTTGTTCTCTGATTCATATATTAATAGGCTAAATTATATACTATTGATAAGAGTTAAACTTAATAAATTTTCCTTGACACAATTTTTAATATATAGTATACTGTTAGAGGAAAACAAAGTAGAAGTCATCCGCTTCTCACCTAGAGAATAGAGTCTTTGGGTTAATAGAGTTAGACATATTAGTGCTTTAATTTATGATATTAAGGTATTTTCATGTTTAAATCTGTCAGCGGGATGACCATATGGGTCATCTTTTTTCTTTTTTAAATCTTAGGAGGTGCATATAAAATTAGTACGGATTTAAGAACTAATGAGCGAATTCGTGCTCGCGAAATCAGAGTTGTTGGTAATGATGGTGAGCAGATAGGAATTATGCCTTTAAAACAGGCTTTGAGTATTGCTGAAGAGAAGGCTTTAGATTTGGTAGAGGTAGCTCCTCAAGCCAAGCCACCAGTTTGTAAGATAATGGATTATGGTAAGTATAAATATGAGCAAGCTAAAAAAGCTAAAGAAGCTAAAAAGAATCAAAACATTATGAAAGTTAAAGAAGTCCAAATGAGTGTAAAGATTGAAGACCATGATTTCAATGTTAAACTTAATATGGCAAAAAGATTCTTAGAGAATAAAGATAAAGTTAAGGTTAGAATTCGCTTCCGAGGAAGAGAAATCGCACATAAAGATATTGCTTATGACTTAATGAAGAGGTTTGCAGAAGAGGTTAAAGATTTAGGTCAAGTATCTAGTGGACCAAGTATGGAAGGTAGACATATGTTAATGTTTATTACTCCAATAACTGATAAGTAATCTCGTAGTAATTGTTGCAAATAACCGAGAGGAGGAAATAGATATGGGTAAAATGAAGACAAGAAAAGCAGTAAAGAAGAGATTTAAGAAGACTGGAACAGGTAAATTCAAAAAGACCAAAGCTTTTGCTAAGCACTTAATGAGCAAAAAAAGTAGTAAGAGAAAGAGAAACTACAGAAAAGGTGAAGTAGCAGCTAAAGCAGATGAAAAAAGAATTGCAAGAGCATTACCATACGAATAGAGAGAAAGATTAAGGAGGAAATATAATGCCACGAGTTACACGAGGTAATAGAAGAAGAAAAAGAAGAAAGAAGATATTAAAATTAGCTAAAGGTTATTTTGGTTCTAAGAGTAAGTTATATGTACCAGCTACGGAGCAGGTATTAAAATCTTTAAACTATGCTTATAGAGATAGAAAACAAAAGAAAAGAAACTTTAGAAGACTATGGATTACAAGAATCAATGCTGGTGTAAGACCACACGGACTTTCTTACAGCAAATTTATCTATGGTTTAAAACAAGCTAATGTTGATATCAACAGAAAGATGTTATCTGAATTAGCTATCCATGATAATGATGCATTTGTAGAATTAGTTAACTTAGCTAAAGAGAATATATAGTTATTTCAATCCCTAGAGATTATTGCTCTAGGGATTTTTCTTATTTATAGTAGTTAGGTTTGTTATAAGTAGTGTCTTTTTATGGAGATATTGCGACACTTTAAGTTTTAGCTACGGGTTTTAACCCGTAGTGTAACATGTCATCATCACCACAGGTTGAAACCTGTGGCTAGTAAATTTATCATTATAAAAAGTGTCGTATTATCTCTATATTATCTCACTTTTTATATGGTTAGAAGATATAATCTTGAGATATTTATCTTGACATTTGGCTAGATTAATGGTTATAATAACAATAAATCCAAAACTGAATAGCTACTTTAATCGCTGAGTTCTATATTAAGATAGAAGCGGGGGACCCACTTTCTTTTGGGGCGAATCCAATATTGAGTTTCAGTTTAAATCTAGATTGAGTAAAGAACTTAAAGTTCATTTACTTAACCTTAAACTAAAGCTAAGACTCAAATGGTAAGGTTACCTTTAACCTGAGTCCGACAGCTAACCTCGTAAGCGTTGAAAAGGGGTAGGCCGTAGTATATCTGAAATACTGATCTAGTATATTTCTATGCATTTATTTTAACTAAATTGCATGGATTATACTCATTAAAGTTAGCTTCAGATATATCATTTTATAGACTTCAAAAGGCTATAGCTACCTGCTATAGCCTTTTTTAAATTATAAAATAGATTGATTTTATTTAGTTAATAATAGCCTTGTGAGGTGGTGCAATGATTAAAAATTTGAGTTTAAAGACTAAAATTTTATTAGGATACATAGTTATTATCTTGATTACAATTGGTGTTGCTCTTTGGTCTATCAATAATTTTATGACCTTAAATGAAGCGATACATGATATTATGGTTGAAAATTATCGGAGTGTTATTGCTGCTGAGAATATGGTAGAATCCCTTGAGAGACAGGATAGTGCCGAGTTAATCTTTATCTTCGGACAGAAGGAAAGAGCCTTAAATATTTTTCGAGAAAATCAGATGCAATTTATGAAGTATTTATCAAGAGCTGAAGATAATATTACAATTTCTGGTGAGGAGAAGATTATCAATAATATTAATAAAGATTATCAAGTTTATTTAGATAAATTTTGGAATTTAAGGCAGCTTTCTAACCAAGATAATCTGCAAAAGATTCAAGATTATTATTTACAAGAGTCCATGCTTCAGTTTCAGACAGTAAAAAATGAAGCCAGAAAGCTATTAATGATCAATCAAGAACATATGAAAAAGTCTCAGCAGAAAGCAAATAATAATGCTAGCCAAGCAATTTATTCTACAATAGTATTTTCTGTACTTGCAGTAATTTTAGCTATTGTACTTGGAATTTATATCTCTAATCTGATTATTAGACCGACTAAAAGATTGACAGAAATAGTAAAAGAGGTAGCTGATGGAGATTTAGAACAGATTATTGAAATTGATACTAAAGATGAAATTGGAGAGTTAGCAGCAGAGTTTAATAGCATGACTCAAAGGCTAAGAGAGTATGAAGAGATGAATGTGTCTAAATTGATTGCTGAGAAAAATAAATCAGAAGGTATAGTAAAGAGTATTTCTAGCCCTTTGTTGGTGACCGATGATGATAATAAGATACTACTAATTAATCCTCGTGCTGAAAAGTTATTTAAGCTAGAGGAAGAAGATGTATTAGGCAATCATTTCTTAGAGACAGTTAAGGAAGAGAGAATCTTTAATTTAATTACTGAAACCTTAAATTCAGGCTCAGAACAATCTGGTAAAGATAGTAGAGTAATTAAGTTTGAACAGAAGAATGAAGAGCTATATTTTAGAGTTAGCACAACCCTAGTAAAGGATAAAAGTGGAGATACTAAGCTAGTAGTAACCTTACTTGATGATATTACTCATCTTAAAGAGGTAGATGAGATGAAGTCGGAATTTGTTTCTATGGTCTCCCATGAATTTAGAACACCATTAACCTCTATGAATATGGGTATCAGCATGCTCTTAGAAGGCAATATTGGTGAGGTTAATGATAATCAGCAGGAGTTATTAGAAGTAGCTAAGGAAGATTGTGAGCGTTTAAATAATTTAGTAGATGATTTATTAGACTTATCAAAGATAGAGTCAGGAGAGATAAATTTAGAATTTGATAATATACAAGTAGAGAAGATATTTGAGGCATCAATCAAACCTTTTGTTGATCAAGCTAAGAATAAAGGGGTAGAGTTGGTAGCAGATAATATAGATGATTTAGCGGTTCATGCTGATTTAAATAAAATTACTTGGGTAATTACTAACTTAATAGGCAATGCTCTTCGTTATACCAACTCAGGTGATCAGATTAAGCTTTTAGCTGAGAAGAAGGGTCATAAAGTTCATATTTCTGTTACTGATACTGGTGAAGGAATTCCAAAAGAATATCAGCATAAAATCTTTGATAAATTTGTCAGGGTAGGAGGTGATAAGGATAAAGACACTGGTTCAGGCTTAGGTCTGGCAATTTCTAAAGAGATGATTGAAGCCCATGGTGGTAGAATTTGGGTTGAAAGTGAAGTGGGAGAGGGTACTACATTTACCTTTACTCTTAAATTACCAAAGTAGGTGGTTGAATTGAATAAAATATTAGTTGTTGAAGATAGTAAGAATATTGTAACTGTGTTAAAGATCTGTTTAACTAATGCTGGATATGAGGTTAAGATTGTATCTGATGGGGTAGATGCCGTTGATACAGCCTTTGACTGGGAACCAGATTTAATCTTATTGGATATTAAGATTCCTAAGATGAATGGTTTTTTGGTCTGTGAGACCTTGAAGAAGGATGAATCGACAGCTCAAATACCGATTTTAATGATGAGTGCTAAAGCAGAAGAAGAGGATATTAAGAAGGCTTATGATTTAGGGGCTGATGATTATATTATCAAGCCAGTTGAGCCTAGTAAGTTATTAGAGAAGATTGCATCCTATCTATAAATAAAAAGGGGAGATTTATAATGGATAAAAAGAAGATTTTGATTATTGATGATGAGAAGAATATTAGAATTACTTTAAAGCAATGCTTGAATCAAGATTATGAAGTGGTTACAGGTGTCAATGGTGAAGATGGATTAGAAAAGTTCAAAGATGATGATTTTGACCTTGTATTACTTGATATGAAACTACCAGGAATTAATGGAATTGAAGTCCTAAAGAAACTGAAAGATTTAGATAACAATGTTAGTATCATTATGATTACAGGCTTTGGAACGATAGAGACAGCAGTGGAGACTATGAAGATGGGGGCGGTAGATTATCTCAGAAAGCCTTTTGCTCCTAATGAAATTCGAGAGATAGTCAAAGAGGTACTAGATAGGCAGAACTTAGCAGTATCTGATGAAGAATTGAATAGCTATGAAGATTATTTAAGTTATGCTAAATCTGCTATTAATAAGCGTGACTTTACAAAGGGCTATGATTACTTGCAAAAAGCAGTTGGTCTAGAGGCTACTAAGCCAGAAGCCTTTAATTTGATGGGGGTAATTATGGAGTTGCAGGATAATTTATCAGAGGCTCAAAAGAATTATAGAGCTGCTTTATCTTTAGATCCGGCTTATCGTCCAGCTCAAGAGAATTTAGAGCGAAGTACTCAATTTGATTATCAGAAGGAAGGTATCAATCTAGGTGAGGAAATTGATAAGGAAGGTGAGTAATTATGTATATTGTAGTTATAGGCTGTGGTAGGAGTGGCTCTTATCTAGCTAATCAACTATCTAAAGCAGGAGAAGATGTAGTGGTGATAGATAAGAAGTTTGGATCTTTTGATAGATTATCAGCAGAATTTACAGGTTTTACAATCAATGGAGATGCTACGGAAATAGAGATATTAAAGTCGGCTAAATTTGATAAAGCTGATGTGGTAGTAATTACTACTGATAATGATAATGTTAATGCCATGATTGCTCAAATAGCTAGTGAATTATATCAAATACCAAAGGTGATGGTTAGACTCTTAGATCCAGAGAAGGAAGTTATTTATCGTAATTTAGATGTGATTACAATGAGTCCTACCAATTTATTGGTAGATAAATTTACAAGAGAGATTATTGGATAATAGGGAGAGATTAGTATGAGAATTATAATGGTTGGTGGAGGAAAGGTAATTTATTACTTAGCTAAGAATTTCTTGGCTAAGGGATATCAGGTCTCTATAATAAATAAAGATGAAGAGTATTGTCAGCTTTTAGCTCGGGAGCTTAATTGTTTGGTGATTAATGGTGATGGTTCTAAGCCTGATTCTTTAAGGCAAGCAGAAGCTAATAAAGCAGATGCAATTCTATCCTTGACAGGAAATGATCCAGATAATTTATTTATCTGTCAATTGGCTCAGAGAGAATTTGGTGTACCTAAGACCTTCTCTGTGGTCAATAATCCCGATAATGAAAAGATATTTAAAGAGTTAGGGGTAGAGACTATCTTTAATACTACCAAGCTAATTTCTTTATTGATTGAGCAGAGAGTAGAAGTGGCTGATGTCAATAATTTATTATCGATTGAAGAGGGGAGAATTAATATCTCCCAAGTTATTTTACAAAATAGTTCGCCGGTTTTAGGTAAGACTTTAAAGGAGATTGATCTTCCTCGGGATATAGTTTTTGGTTGTATTATTAGAGGGGAAGAGGTCGTTATTCCTAAGGGCGATACTCAGCTATTAGAGGGAGATAAGGTATTAATTATTACTCTACCAGAGAATCAAGGAGAGGCTTTTGCTGTATTATCTGGTGATTGACAACTCCACGTCCGTTCCTGTAGTCACGAACAGGGATTCTTAATAGTTCAAGACTATCTTTTCTATTGACATTACGCTGGAATATCCCGACTGAAAGGTCTAATATTCCATTCAATAGAACAACTAATGGAGTTAGAATTATACCTAATTCCAAAGGGTGATGTCAATTCACCTTCTAACCTAGAGGACTTATCTAAAGTCCTTCTAGTATACTTTCTATAAATATTAATAGCGGCAATACTATCTCTATGATATGAAAAACCACATTGACAGATATAGTTTCTATTATTAGGTTTATGTCTTTTGTTACATTTGGGGCAAGTTTGACTAGTGTAGCTTTCTTCTTGATAATCCACCTTAATACCTACTGATTGAGCTTTATACTCTATCATATCTGTTAATTGCCTATATATCCATTGATGAAGTTTTTGATTAGTCTTAGTACCAAAACTAATGTTTTCTCTAATACCTTTAATATCACCAATCACAATAGTAGAAACATTATTTTTAATACAGTAGCTAATAAGATGTGATGAATATTTTTGCAAAACATCATTAATCTTATTTCTACTTTTAAGCATAAGTTTCTTTTTACCACGATTGGACTTGTTCCAGCGATTAGAGTATTTTTGACACTTAGACATTTTATTTTGCAATTTGGATAACTCTTTATTTCTAAATCTAATAAATGAATTAAGTTTTCCACCATTATAAATAAAACTTTGTTCTCCATCAAAAGTTACCATTGGGTGAATTTGACCTAAATCAATAGCTAAAACCTTATCATTGTCATAGTTTATTTGTTTGTTCTCAATATCAACTACAATATGAAGTTTATAGACCTGTTCCTTGTGATGATAAATAATTTCAGCATACTTAGGTTTTTGATTTAAACTTTTGGTCTTAATTTCTAATGGTGTAGTACCTCTACCATTAGATAATTTCAGAAAACCATTTTTTAGTTTAATAGCAGACTTTTTATAAATTACCTTATTAAATTTTCTAGTCCGATATGGTGGATTAGCATTATCGGTTTTATCCATTGATTTAAAGAATGATTTAAGATTAGTATAATATTGTTGTACTGCTCCTTGCTTAGATTGTGAGTGCATAGCAAATCCACTAGCATATAGTTTAATTAATTTCTCCATATCATTTTTATTTAACCAAATATCTTTAGATTGCTTTAATTTAAAAATAGTAGATACAGTTTTAGAGTATATTCTACCACTTAATTTAGATAATCTATGTGCTAATTCTTGTTGTTTAATAGGCAGTATATAAGTTTTATTCACGATTAACACCTCCTTTCAACTTAATTTAATTATATCGCAACATTCTAGAACTTGCAAGTTGTTTCTAGAAATGGCATACTTAATGTGGAGGTGATAATATGTCATTAAAAAATAGAACTAAAATAGGTACTACTTTAAGCAAGGAAATTAATGAAAAATTAGAAAAGCTACATCAAGCAACACATATCCCTAAGTCTAAATTGTTCGACGAGGCTATTAAGGATTTATACGAAAAGTATAAGAATAATTTTAATTTTCAGATTGACTAAAAATTAAAATAGCCAATTTACCCCCGCCCTTAAAAACATAAGGGTAAGGCTTTCTTGGCTATAATTTGGTAAGAAGCGGAGGAACTTAAGATGAGATATAAAAGTATTATCAGAGAACGGTATAAGTTAATAACAAAATATATTGGAATCCTAACGATGGCAATTGGTGGATTTTTATTACTACCACTGTTGGTTTTACCTTTTTACCCCAAAGAAATAGTTTATATAAAGGCATTTTTAATTCCAGCTGCTATCTTCTTTGGGGTTGGACTTTTACTGTGGAAATTAACACCTGTCAAAGATGAAGTTACCCTTTCCTTAAAGGAAGGTGGGATTATAGTTTTAATCTCTTGGATTATAGCTATTATAGCTTCTGCTATACCTTTTATGATAACAGGAGAGCTAAACTTTACCCAAGCCGTCTTTGAGGCTACTAGTGGTTGGACAACGACAGGATTATCGGTAGTTGATGTGACTAAGGCTTCTCATGTCTTTTTGATGTGGAGAAGTATTATGCAGTTCTTTGGAGGGGTAGGATTAATAGTAGTAATGTTATCTTCTGTTTTGCATCCTTATGGCTTTGGATTATATAATGCCGAGGGTAGAAGTGACCAATTATTACCCCATGTTAAGAAGTCAACTAAGGCTATTATGTATATCTACCTTGGATATATTATTGGAGGGACTATTTTATATGTGATAGCTGGAATGGGAGTCTTTGATGCGATCAATCACGCTATTCCTGCATTATCGACAGGTGGATTCTCAACTAAGGTTGACAGTATAGGTCATTGGAATAGTCTTCCGATAGAGATGGTAACTTGGTTATTGATGATCTTAGGAACGATTAATTTTGCTACCCACTTTGCCTTATTAAAGGGGAAGTTTAAGGTTTTTTTTAAAAATGGTGAGATTAGATTATTATTATTCATCATCGCTATCTTTACTCCAATTGTCAGTTATTTTTCCTTAAATGGCTTATATACAAGTCTGCCTGCTACAGTCAGACGAGGATTTTTTGAAGTAGTATCTGCTATTTCAACTACAGGATTCTCTTTAGATACTTTCAGTAATTGGAATCAATTTGGTGTTTTAGCGATGGTTTTATTGATGTGGATTGGTGGTGGAACTGGTTCTACAGCAGGTGGTATTAAGCTATATAGGATTTATCTAATGATTAAGTCGGTCTGGTGGGAGTTAAAGGGATATTTCTTACCTCCAAATTCTGTAGTAGAGAATTATATCTGGAGAGGAGAACAAAAGTTATACATTAAGGCAGAATATATTCGTGAAACTGCAAATTATATTTATCTTTATATGGTTACATACTTTATTGGAGTTTTAATTTACTTAGCTTATGGATATGGTTTGGCAGAATCGATGTTTGAATTTGCTTCTTCTTTAGGTACTGTTGGACTATCAATTGGGATTACCAGCCCTGATGCTCCAGCAGGAATCTTATGGACTCAAACAGTGGGAATGTTCTTAGGAAGACTGGAGTTTTTAGTAATCTTCTTTGCTGTTGCCAAGATAGCTAAGGATGTTAAATATTTAGCTACAGAATAGTGTTAATCATCGTTTTAAGATAGATTAGTAATTAGCACTCTGTCTTTACAACAATTTTAAATTATAGTATAATGAACAAAATAATTAAATAACAAACGCTTAATCTTAAATAAGAGCGGGGGAACCATCTTTTGGGGTGAATCTAATAGTAAGTTTAAGTCTAAGGCTGAGTTTAAGTAAAAGATTTAAAATAATCAGTATTTCATAGTTTACTTATGTTTAACCTTAAACTTAGTCTTAGTATTAGTAGGGCTATCCTTTTAGCCCGAATCCGACAGCTAACCTCGTCAGCGTAAAAGGGAGGCCGATTAAGTATCTACATAGGGTGTCCTATGTCTTTTTTTATTTTCTAGATAATTTTTAAATTTAAAATAGTGGTGATTGTTAACAGAAAGAGAGGTTTAAGTATGAAAAGAAGATTGAGTATCCATAATTTAACCCCAGCTCAGATATTATCTTTGGGTTATTTGATTGTAATATTATTAGGGGCTATATTATTGACTTTACCTATAGCAACTACTGATGGGGAAGGGATGAACTTCTTAGATTCGGTCTTTACAGCTACTTCAGCTACAGCTGTGACTGGATTGATTGTAGAGAATACAAGTACCTTCTTTACTATGTTTGGACAGATAGTAATTCTATGTCTGATTCAAATTGGTGGATTAGGAATTATGTCTATGTCTACTCTATTTGCACTTTTGTTAGGAAAGAAGATTACTTTAAGAGAGAGGTTAATTATTCAACAAGACTTAGATCAATTTGAATTATCAGGGATTATCAGGATAGTAAAGTATGTAATTGGTGTAACCTTTACTATTGAAGGTATAGGTGCATTTATTCTATTTATTAGATTCTTATTTGAGATGCCAGTAGGAAAGGCGCTATATTTTGGTATTTTTCATTCCATTTCTGCTTTTAATAATGCTGGGTTTGATATTTTTGGAAATAGTTTAGAGAATTTCACAGGTGACATCGTCGTTAACCTAGTGATTACATCTTTGATAATTATAGGTGGAATCGGTTTTGCTGTGATTGCAGAGGTCTATTCAGGTAAGAGATTTAAGAACTTCTCCTTACAGACTAAGCTAGTATTAAGTGTAACAGCTATTTTACTTATTGTAGGAACTATTATCTGTTTTGTTTTAGAGTACTCTAATCCAGCAACTATAGGGAATCTTCCTTTAGGAGAGAAGGTGATAGCTTCTTATTTCTTGGCGGTTACTCCAAGAACAGCTGGTTTTAATACTGTTTCAACGGGAGCTTTGAGAGGTTCTACGATATTCTTTACGATTATTCTGATGTTTATTGGTGCTTCGCCGGGCTCAACTGGTGGTGGAGTCAAGACAACTACCTTTGGAGCCTTGGGGGCAGTGTTATACTCTAGAGCAACAGGTAGAGATGATGTTGAGCTCTTTAAAAGAAGGTTAGGTAAAGAAACGATTTATAATGCTTTGTCTATTGTATTGATTGCATTATTGTTAGTAGTGACTGTAACTATGATTTTAACTATAACTGAGAATGGTGAATTTTTAGATTTATTTTTTGAAGCAGTTTCGGCCTTTGGTACTGTAGGACTATCTACTGGGGTAACTGGTAGCCTATCTTTGATAGGTAGGATTGTAATAATTCTTACTATGTTTGCAGGTAGAGTAGGTCCATTGACAATAGCCTTGGCTGTTGGTGAGAGAAAGGATAAAGTTAATATTAGATATCCAAAAGAGAAGATTTTAGTTGGATAAGGGAGGTCTAGATTAATGAAACAATTTATGGTTGTAGGTTTGGGGAGATTTGGTTCAAGTGTAGCTACTACATTAGCTAGTAAGGGTTATGATGTATTGGTTGTTGATTCAGATGCAGATAAGGTTCAAGAGATCAGTAGTTTAGTAACCCATGCAGTACAGGCAGATGCTACTGATGAAGATGCTCTCAAGACTTTGGGAGTCAATAATTTTGACATTGCTATAGTCAGTATCGGGGCAAATATTCATGCCAATATCTTGGCTACTCTGATATTAAAGGAGCAAGGTGTCAAGTATGTTGTGGTAAAGGCTCAAGATGGTTTACATGGTAAGTTGTTAACAAAAGTAGGTGCTGATAAGATAGTCTATCCAGAGCGTGATATGGGAGTAAGGGTAGCAAACAATTTAATTTCTGCTAATGTCTTAGATTATATTGAGCTGGCTCCAGGCTACAGTATTGCAGAGGTAGTAGCTTCCGAGAAGTTATCGGGAATGACTTTGGCTGAAACGGATATTAGAGGAAAATTTGGAGTGAATGTAATAGCTATTAAGAATGAGCATAAAGTTAATGTTTCACCAGAGGCGACTGATGTAATAGATTCAGGTGATATTTTGGTAGTTATGGGTCATGAGGATGGCTTAAAGCGTTTAAAAGAATATTAGAGAAAAACTGACCAACGTCTGTTGGTCAGTTTTTTGTATTTTTAGTAGTTAAAAAGGGGGATGATGGGTATATTGCGACACTTTTAAAATTAGCGTGAGTGGGTGTGTGAGTGTGAGTAACCCCCAATAGAAAGGCACTTCACACACACTCACACTCATAGCTCACACTCGACACAAAGTGTCGCATTATCTCTATTAAGCGATACTTCAATATAAAATTAAACTAGCATTATCAAAATAAATTTATAGTAAAGTTATAATCTTATTCGATTTAGGTAATATTAAGGGCAGAGTATTTAACAGGAGGTGAGATTAATTCTTGCCAAGACAAAGTGGCTAACTCCAGCTCGTTTTTTGACTATGGGTTATCTGATAGTCATTAGTATAGGGGCATTTTTGTTATCATTACCAGTGTCTACTGTAAATGGACAGGGCTTAAATCTAGTTGATGCATTGTTTACATCCACTTCAGCTACAGCTGTAACTGGTTTGATAGTGGTTGATACAGCTACCTATTTAACTACTTTTGGACAGGCTGTAGTATTGGTGCTTATTCAAATTGGTGGCTTTGGTTTTATGACTACCTCTACCTTATTTGCATTATTATTAGGAAGAAAGATTACCTTTAGAGAGCGGATAATTATTAGAGAGGAATTGAACCATTTTAGTTTAGCTGGTGTTATTAAATTGGCTCGTTATGTGATTTTATTGACTTTGGCTATTGAGTTAAGTGGTGCATTACTGCTTTTTTTCAAATTTAAAAACTCTTTACCAATATCCAAGGCTATTTTCTTTTCAGTCTTTCATGCTATTTCTGCCTTCTGTAATGCGGGATTTGCTCTTTTTAGTAACAGTTTAGAGAATTTTATTGGAGATTACTATATTAACTTTGTAATAACTACTTTATTTATTTTAGGTGGCCTTGGCTTTGCTGTTATTGCTGACTTATATCAAAAGAGAAGGTTCAAATCTCTATCATTAAATAGTAAGTTAGTGTTAGTAACTACTTTAATTTTAATTTTAATCGGTACCATAGGTATCTTTCTATTAGAGTTATCCAATCCTGATACCTTTGGAGGGTTGACTTTAAAGGATGAACTAATCTCTGCCTATTTCCAAGGGGTTACTCCTAGAACAGCAGGCTTTAATACAATTCCAATAGGTAAGTTAACTCAGGGGAGTCTATTTTTGATTATTATCTTAATGTTTATTGGAGCTTCACCTGGTTCGACAGGTGGAGGGTTAAAGACTACTACAATTGGGGTATTAATAGTGGCTACATATTCATTGATAATAGGTAAGCGAGATGTAGAGTTATTTAAGAGAAGATTATCACAGATTACTGTCTATAAGGCTTTAGCTGTCACGATAGTCTCTTTGTTGGTAATTATTATAGCAACCTTGATCTTATCAATTACGGAGCAGTTTGATTTTATCCATGTGTTTTTTGAGACGGTATCTGCTTATGCTACAGTCGGTTTATCTACAGGTATAACTGGAGACTTAAGTACTATCGGGAAAATTTTAATTACAATTATAATGTTTACTGGTCGGGTGGGTCCGTTGACCTTGGCTATGGCACTTGGAGAGAGAGATAAGAAGAATAAGATTAAATATCCAGAGGAGAAGATACTAATTGGCTAGTTAGGGGGGGATGAATTTGAGACAGTTTATAGTTGTTGGTTTGGGAAGATTTGGATATAGTGTTGCTAAAACTCTGGCCGATAAGCATTATGATGTTCTGGCAATTGATACTGATGAGGAGAAGGTACAAGATATAAGTAGTATAGTCACCCATGCTGTACAAGCAGATGCTACCGATGAAGATGCTTTAAAGACTTTGGGGGCAAGCAATTTTGATGTAGCAGTGGTGAGTATCGGAGAGAACATTCATGCTAATATCTTAGCTACTTTGATTTTGAAGGAGTTAGGTGTGAAAAGCGTCGTTGTCAAGGCTAAAGATCAGTTGCATGGAAAGGTATTAGCTAAGGTTGGGGCAGATAGGATTGTCTATCCAGAGAGGGATATGGGGATGAGGATAGCAAATAATTTAATCTCTTCTAATGTCTTAGAGTATATAGAGTTGGCCCCTAATTATAGTGTTGTAGAGATCGCAGCTGATGAGAATATGTATGATAAAGATCTATTAGATTTGCAGTTAAGGAGCCGTTTTGGAGTTAATGTAATGGCAATCAAAAGTGAAGAAGGTATAAATATTTCACCACGAGCAGAAAGTAAGATTAAAGCAGGTGATACCTTAATAGTAATGGGGGATAATGATAGCCTTGATGAATTAAGGAAGATGTAGAAATGGAGAAGCAGAGATGGGAACGTTAGAAGAAGCAAATCAATATTTAGATAAAATAAAGATTGATAAATTAGAATTATTAGAGTGCTAATCACTATTTGTATTAATATAATAAATTATGATATAATAACTCGTGTTATTATCAGAAGGGAGTTATTATAGAATGAAGATATCTAGTTTTACAAATAATAGAATTAAATATTTGCGTTCTTTATATCGTACTAAGTATATTAGACAAGAGGGTAAGTTTGTTTTAGAAGGCGTTAGAATTATCGAAGAAGCAATTAAGGAAGATGTAAATATAGAGCAGGTCTTTTATTCAGATTACTTAATTAGAAATCAGCGGGGAGAAGAGTTATTAGCTGCCCTAAAAGATGGCGGTATAGATGCAATCGAGGTTGATGATGAGATTATTCAGCAGGTTGCTGATACCGAAAGTCCTCAAGGGATAGTAGCGATTGTAGAACAAGTTAACTATAGTCTAGCTGATATATTAACGGGAGATAATAAGCTGATCTTGATAGTTGATCAAGTACAAGATCCAGGAAATTTGGGCACAATCATTAGAACTGCCGATGCAGCAGGAGTAGATGGTGTGATTACTACTAAAGGAACGGTAAGTCTCTATAATCAGAAAACCATTCGGGCTACTATGGGTTCTTTATTCAGAGTTCCTATTTATAGGGCAAGTGATTTGGGTGAATTGAAGAATATCTTAGATGATAGTGGTGTTAGGGTTGTTGTTGGCGATATTAATGGTGATAAATATCATTTTGAAGCTGATTATTTACCTTCTACAGCGATTATTGTAGGCAATGAAGGTCAGGGTCCAAGGGATGAGTTGATAGAATTTGCTGACCAATTGATTAAGATACCTTTAGTTGGTGATGCAGAATCTTTGAATGTAGCTATGGCTGCTGGGATAATGGTCTATGAGGCTATCAGGCAGAGAATAGTGATTGAGTAATCAGTAAGCAGTCACCATCATTTTAACCTTGTGATTATTAGAGAGCTATGATATAATTTTAAACAAATTAAATTGATAATGCCTTTAAAGTTACATAATAAATTGAATATGACTAAAAGCTGTGAAGGAGAGAGTAGTTTAGAACTTATTTTATCAGGGAGTGGATACCATAGACTGAAAGTATCCTTAAAATGAGACTAAGTGAAGTTCACTCTGGAGCTACTGGCTGAAAAGCAATTAATAAATACTAAATAATAATTAATAAATAGAATTTAAAATATTTATTATGTATTCTTTGTTATTTATTATTTAAATAATTTCAAGTAGGCTATGTCGGTCTTCTGCCGTTATCAGAGATTAAGAGAATCTAGTGTAGTTACAGCTTGAAAGCTAATAAGCAAGTAACTATTTAATGGATTAAGCAAGGTGGTACCGCGGAAGATAAACTCTTTCGTCCTTAGTTAAGGATGAAAGAGTTTTTTTATTTGCTTAAAAATATTAAATATTTTATAAGGAGGAATTAGAGATGGAAGAGAAGATAAAAGGATTGCAACAAGAAGCCATTGAGGCTATTAAGTCTGTCGATAATCTAGAAAATCTAGAAGAATTAAGAATTAAATATTTGGGTAAAAAGGGAGAATTGACTCAGATTCTTAGAGGGATGGGTAGTTTGTCTCCAGAAGAGAGACCGGTAGTTGGTAAGCTGGTTAATGTAGTAAAAGGAGAGTTGAATAAGCTCCTTAGTGAGAAAGAAATTACTCTAAAGGAAGTTGCTAAACAGCAACGTTTGAAGTCAGAAGGTATTGATGTTACCTTGCCAGGTAAAAGGAGAGAATTAGGAAAGCAGCATCCTTTAACTTTAGCGTTTAATGAGATTAAAGAGTTATTTTTAGGTCTAGGGTTTGAAATTGCTGAAGGACCTGAAGTAGAGAAGGATTATTATAATTTTGAGGCTTTAAACTTTCCTGCAAATCACCCAGCAAGAGATATGCAAGATACATTTTATGTAGGTGGGGATGTGTTGTTGAGAACTCATACCTCTGGTGTACAGGTTAGAACTATGGAAAAGGCTGAGCCACCAATTAGAGTTATTGCTCCAGGTAGAGTTTATCGCTCTGATGAAGTAGACGCTACTCATAGCCCAGTATTCCATCAAGTTGAAGGGTTAATGATAGATAAGGATATATCCTTTGCTAATTTAAAGGCTATATTAATTAAAGTAGTACATGAGTTATTTGGTGAAGATAGAGAGGTTAGATTTAGACCAAGTTACTTCCCATTTACTGAGCCGAGTGCTGAGGTTGATGTATCTTGTGCCAGTTGTGGTGGAGAAGGATGTAGAATTTGCTCTGGTACAGGCTGGTTAGAGATTTTAGGTTCAGGTATGGTTCATCCTAATGTATTGGAAATGTCAGGGATAGACTCAGAAGAGTATAGTGGATTTGCCTTTGGTATTGGAGTAGAGCGGATTGCTATGTTGAAGTATGGAATTGATGATATGAGATTATTATATGAGAATGATATTAGATTTTTAGAGCAATTTTGATATAAAAAATGACCAAGTTCAATTTTTATAGTGTCGGTGTGAGTGGTTAGTGTGAGCAAGTTCTAAAGACTTAAAAATTTTTAGTATTGTTTATCTAGATAGAAACAGTGTAATTTAGCGATAAGTTGGTGATAGTTTAAACTGGTTACAGGAGAAGAGGATTAAATAATTTTTTTCACCAATCACCAATCACTAATTAATAGTAACTAATATAAAGGGGGATAACGATGAAAGTTTCATATAAATGGTTGAAGGAATATGTTGATTTTGATTATACGCCAGAAGAGTTGGCTGAGAAGTTGACTTTGGCTGGATTAGAGGTTGATGGGATTGAATATAAAGGAAGAGAGATTCAAGATATAGTAGTAGGACAGATAAAAGAGAAGGTTTCTCATGAGAATGCTGATAAATTATCAGTCTGTAAGGTTGATGTAGGTCAAGAAGAGGAATTACAGATAGTTTGTGGTGCTAAGAATATGGATGTTGGTGATAAGGTTCCTGTAGCAGTAGTTGGAACAACTATGCCCAATGGTATGAAAATTAATAAGGCTAAGCTAAGAGGTGTGACCTCTTTTGGCATGATGTGCTCTACTAATGAGTTAGAGCTTCCTGATGACGGAGAAGATGGTTTATTTATTTTGCCAGAGGAAGTTGTTATAGGTAATAAGTTGGTTGATGAGCTTAGTATTAATGACATAGTAATTGAATTGGATTTAACACCTAACTTTGCTCATTGTTTAAGTATGATTGGAGTAGCAAGAGAAGTCTCAGCAATGACAGGTAATGAATTGAAGTTACCTACAGTAGAAGTTGCAGAGATAGAAGAGGAGATAAATGATTGGGTTAAAGTAGAGGTTGAAGAGAATGAACTTTGTCCTCGTTATGCAGGTAGAGTAATTACCGGTGTAGAGGTAAAAGAGTCACCATTATGGTTGAAGAATAGATTAGAGTCTGCAGGAGTTAGACCAATTAATAATATTGTTGATGTAACTAACTTCATTTTAATGGAGCTTGGTCAACCATTACATGCCTTCGATTATGCTAAACTAGAGGGGGATAAGGTTGTAGTTAGGACTGCCAAAGCTGGAGAGAAACTGACTACTCTAGATGATGAAGAGAGAGAGTTAAATGAAGATGTGTTGGTAATTGCCGATGCCCAAAAAGCAGTCTGTGTAGCAGGAGTAATGGGTGGAGCTAATAGTGAGGTAACAGATGAGACTACTACTATCTTTTTAGAGAGTGCTAATTTCAATCCAGTATTTGTCCGAAAAACATCAAAAGAGTTAGGTATACATAGTGATGCTTCTCATCGTTTTGAACGTGGTGTTGATATCAATATAGTAGAATTTGCTTTAGATAGAGCTGCTCAATTGATTGCAGAGTTAAGTGGTGGTCAAATAATTAGAGGTAAGCAAGATATCTATCCTAATGCTGTTGAAGAGAAGGTTATTACAGTTAGACCAAGAAGAGTAAGTAAGTTATTAGGTGCAGAGTTTGCTAAGGTTAGAATTAAGACTTTATTAGAAAAGCTACACTTTGAAGTTGAAGATAAAGGTGATGTATTGGCAGTAACAGTTCCAGCTTTTCGTGTAGATGTAGAGCAAGAGGTTGATTTAGTTGAAGAGGTAGCTAGATTGTACGGATATGATAAGATAGAAGCTGTACAGCCAAGTGGCGGTATTACTCAAGGTAAAAAGACTTGGAAACAGAAGGTGGAGGATAAGACTAGAGAACTATTAGCTAGTTTAGGATTGTTAGAAGTACAGAATTATTCTTTTATAAATCCTGATTTTTTTGATAAAATAAATTTACCTGGAGATTCTTTTTTGAGGAAAACAGTTCAATTAAGTAATCCGATTGGTTATGAGTATAGTGCAATGAGAACTACATTGCTTCCAGGAATTTTGGAAAATGTCTCTTTCAATGTTAATCGTAATGCTGAGAATATAGCTCTATTTGAATTGGGTAAAGTCTTTATTCCTATAGATGATAAGAAATTACCTTTAGAGAAATTACAATTAACAGGGGCTATTATGAATAAAGATTTAAAGGATCCGTGGAATTTAAATGCACCAGGCTTCTTCTATTTAAAGGGAATATTAGAAGAGTATTTTGCTGCTTTAGCTGTAAATAATGTAGAATTTATTGTTGGAGAATATCCAACACTTCATCCAGGAAGAACAGCTCAGATTAAGATAGGGGATAAAGTGGTTGGATATCTAGGGGAATTGCATCCGGATGTCCAAGAAAACTATAAGTTAGAGGAGAGAGTTACAATTTTTGAGTTAGACTTCTCTGCGATTATAGATAATGCAACTTTTGCTAGGGAGTATATCTCACTACCTAAATATCCTGCTTCAACTAGAGATATTGCATTATTAGTTGATGATAAAGTGAGTAGTAAAGATATCGAAGGTATTATAATAAGATTAGGTAAGGATATTTTAGAGTCAGTTGAATTATTTGATCTATATCAAGGGGAACAGGTTCCAGCAGGATATAAGAGCTTAGCTTATTCATTGATTTATAGAAGGGAAGATAGAACATTAACTGATAAAGAAGTGAACAAAGTTCAAGCTAAAATTGAGAAAGAACTATATAATAAATTAGGAGCAAAGATTAGAGAATAGATATGATGATTCTGGGGTATCATATTATTGTGGTACCCTTCTATTAATTTTCTTGACAAACATTGAACTAGATGTTAATATAATAAACATTGCTTGAGAGGAAAAAGAAATTTTAAACTTTTCTTGACAATTATGATTAAAGATGTTAAATTATTAGTTGTGTTACGAGAAAGTGTTTTTTATCTTTAAGTTTTTTTGACGAGATTTAGTGATTTTGATATACTACATCTTGTCGCTTGTTAAGAACACTTTAAAAACTTCTTGACAAGGATTTTTTAAGATGTTATGATTAATGATGTTGTTGCCAAAAAACTTTCAAAAAGTTATTGACAACTGAAATGAGATTTGATAAAATATTAAATGTCGCTTATGAGAGCGACTCTAAATTTGGTCTTTGAAAACTAAACAATGCAAGTTTTGACCAAGCGTAATATAGAGCTAATCAAACTTTTGTTATTAAATGTGTATTCACATTTAAATAAATCTTTATTGGAGAGTTTGATC
>Ga0163226_1000041_pt1 | contig 26686 bp, 21 predicted proteins | sample MSEWel2016_07_13_2_FD_113144 | JGI IMG/M metagenome (GOLD analysis project Ga0163226, IMG submission 113144) | Subsurface microbial communities from deep shales in West Virginia, USA - MSEEL Well Study Marcellus 5H_2016_07_13 ...
ATGCATCCAAGTAATTAGTCCTATACAATTTTCAGCACTATTTGCTTCTAAACACATCTTTCTTATCTCTTCTGGTCCTGTTAAAGTTGTTTTATAAACAACCTTTACTGGAATATCATCTGAGTCATTAAAGTATTGAGCAATCTCCTTAGAATTTTTTGCAACCTCTTTTAATACATCATCACCATATAAATGTTGACTTCCTGTTAAAAACCATACTTCTAAATTTTTAAATGGTTTCATTATTTATCCTCCCCTTATAATTAAATTTAAAATTAATCAGCTAACCTTTAGAACTTACTTTGCTTATAAATAGTACAATAAGTATATTGTAATGTTGTGCGTACAACACTTATAAATAAAGAACCCACATTTAGCCAAAGTGATTCTAATTTATCTGCTCTTGCTAGTAATGTGGGCTCTTATAATGATTGTTATTAGATTTTAGCCACCTGTATTTTATTGTATTATACTAACTATACTTATTTTAGAAGCTCACCTAAAAAGATTGTAATGTTGTACGAACAAGTTGTTGAAATAAAAATTCCCACATATAGCCTAAAGGAATCATAATAATACTCCTCTTAGCAATTGTGGGTTCTTGTAATAGTTGTTATATAGCTTATAACCACCTATATTCAATTATATAGTTATGGTAATTCTCTTACAAAATGATTGTTATACTAAATTTATTCTCTTATTACAATCATGTTGTATGCACAACCATATCTATTACTTACATAATACATTATATCAATTTCATTGTCAAGAATAGATTATAAATATTCTAATAATGATAAAGACTATATTATTTATAGCCATATAAATTCGTGAATCTAGAATAAAATTTAACCATGATGTTATATAGAGAGATTACGACACTTTTAGGAATCTGGAATCAGTAGTCAGGAATCAGTTATAAACACTAGTTCCAGATTCCTGATTCCCGACACCAAAGTATCTCAATATCCCCATTAACTTTCACTTTGGATTTAGAATCTATAGAGATGTTTCAATACAGATTCTTTTATTTTTCAAATAATCATCTACTCTTTTATCTCTTTTACAGAGTCCCGTTCAACAAGTTTAGGATTAAAGATAACGTTTTCATTCAAATCAAAAGCCTCACTATTAATCTTATCCAGTATAATCTTTCCTGCTTTTTGTCCAGCTTTCATCTTAGGATGAGTAATAGAAGTAATGGATATATTCTTTAATTTTACCAATTTAGAGTCATCAAAACCTATAATAGACATATCTTCTGGTATTTTATAATTCAAATCATTTAATATCTCTTTTAATAAAACAGCTATTTGGTCGTTAAAGCAGAATATGGCTGTTGGAGGAGTTTGGAGTTTTATCAATTCCATTACTAAAGACCTTATCTCCTCTTTGAATTTTTGGTGATTTTCAAATTCAGAGATATAGTATTTTTTAATATAGTCATTATAAACAGGAATATTATTCTCTTTTAATGCTTGTTCATAGCCTTTAAAACGGTTAATAGATGGTTTGTGAAGACCTTTATAAATAAGAGCAATATTAGTATGCCCCCTATCTATAAAGTATTTTATAGCTAGATATCCACCTTTTTGATCATTTACTGTAACATAATTGAACTTATCATTCTCAAAATTACTATCAATAATTACTACTGGTATATTATTGTCTACAAAACGCTCTAATAGATCAATATTTGGATAGTTATAAGCACTTTTAGCAGGTTCAATAATTAATCCATCAACATCCTTTTTCAAAAATTCATTTAAGATCTCTCGCTCCCTACTTTGATCATCCTTAGAATTACCCAAGATTATTTGATAGCCATTTTCATGTAATATACTATCAATTCCAGATAAAATATCAGCAAAGATATAATCATGTAAACTGATACTGATAAAACCGATATTATAAGTCTTCTGCTTTCTATTTTCACAGCAAAAAGTCCCTAAACCCTGCTTTTTATATAACAAGCCATCTTGCTCTAAGATATCAAGTGCTTTTCTTACAGTGTGCCTACTAACACCATACTCTTCACATAAGTCACTCTCTGTAGGTAATTTATCCCTGGGCTTTATCTTACCACTCTGAATCAATTCTTCAATATTATTCTTTACTTGAATATATTTAGGTAAACCATTAACATTCATTATTATCATACCCCTTCCTTTAATAACTCAAAGTTTTTAACCTGCTTTTAGCAATTTTCTTACTTACTTAATTATATATTTAAAGATACTAATGCTGTTATCCGTACAATTTTTAGCAGATTAGGATAACAAACTTTTAAAAGTTCATCTATTAAATTTATCATTTTAAATAGTCTGACTTGTTCTGCTCCATTATAAGCCTACTTAAAAAATATCTACTTCAGATATATAATTGTTCTTTTAATAATCTGGGCTATAAAATTATCTAATTATATTAATCATACCATATTAACGCTTTTTTGTCTAAATCTATTAAAATTCTTATAGACAATATGTTATATCATTCTTGTAGTATTTATTGAGCTACTCATCTCAAAATCAAAGTAATATTATATCTCCAATTCAAATATTAATAAATAAGGAATCTCAATAAAGGAGGGAGCCCTTTGACAAATGATATTAATAAAAGAGCAATCAATACAAAGGCTCTAATTGCTATCTTATTTACAATCTCTTTAATTATATTTTCAGAACAAGCCTTTGAAGCTGCTGTAAATGGCTTGCATACTTGGTGGGAAGTTGTATTTCCAGCACTCCTACCTTTCTTTATTATGGCAGAAATTTTAATGGGGTTGGGTGTAGTACATTTTATGGGGACATTATTAGAACCCTTAATGCAACCTATCTTTAAAGTTCCTGGTGTTGGAGCATTTGCTTTTGCTATGGGTCTAGCTTCTGGATACCCTATCGGTGCTAAAATTACTGGTAATTTAAGAAGAGAAAAGCTCTGTACCCAAGCTGAAGGGGAGCGATTGGTCTCATTTACCAATACTGCTGACCCGTTATTTATGATCGGGGCTGTGGCTGTAGGGATGTTTGGTAATGCTAAGTTGGGAACCACTTTGGCATTGGCCCACTATATCTCCTGCTTGATTGTTGGTATAGGTTTAAGATTCTATAATCCCAAAGAGAATAATCAAGATGTAGTGCGTAACACCAATACTGAAGGGAATATCTTTACTCGAGCTTTCAGTGAGCTATATCAAGCTAGAAAAAGAGATGGTAGAAGTCTAGGACAATTGATCGGCGATGCCACTAAAGAATCTCTTAATACATTATTATTGATTGGAGGATATATCATCTTATTCTCAGTCTTAACCAGGGTTTTAGCTTTAGTTGGATTTACTAAATTTATAACTGCTGGAATAGTATTTGTCTTAAAACCCTTTGGTTTTGATCAATCCCTTGTCTTACCTATTATCAGTGGATTATTTGAAATAACCAATGGTTCACATTTGGCTAGTCAGACTATGGCTCCATTAAGCCAGAAGCTAATCATCACTAGTGGAATTATTGCTTGGAGTGGATTATCTGTTCATGCCCAGGTTGCTACTATGATCAATGGTACTGACTTACGGATGAAACCTTACCTTTGGGCCAGAGTCTTCCATGGAATAACTGCTAGTCTTGTTACTTACTTTTTATTTGAGCCTTTAGAAGCTATCTCTTCTAATTTAGTTACCCCGGTTACTTCAATAGCCAATAGAGTCCATTATACTATCGGCTATTGGGACCATTTTGCCAAAATGTCCAGTGGATTATTATTATTTTTAGGATTTTTAACCTTTACATCACTGACTATCTATTTTCTTAAGAAGATTAAACTTGTCATGTTCCATTATTCAGAATGATTAAAGCAGAGCATAGAAACTCTGCTTTTTTAATTATTTATTTAAATAAATAATTAAAAAATGAAGTACCACTTACTTCCCCAAACCATAAAAAATAATTATTCAACAACCTATAATCTACTTTCCAGCAATAATAGTTGAAAAGAGTTAGTAATTTTTATAATATATATAGTGAAGATATATTATTTTTTAGATATTCACTAGTTACTATTAAGTATTAGTTAGGGGAGGTATTATTATTAATGATATCATATAATTTGATACTAATAGCAATTTTATTTATAATTTTAACTGTTATAATGATGAATTTATCAAAGAATAAAGAAACGGCGCAACCTCAAACTATTAGCAGTTCTAATAATCCTAAGAAAAAATATTCTACATATCAGAAAAATATCAGCTATCATGGTAACTATATCGATATAGATTCAATAGACTTCTTTGGACAATTCAACAAATCCCCTAATGAAATATATACAGTAGCCTATTCAGAGAGTCCTGTAAATAAATATGTCCTTTTAAAAGGAGAGAATATTGTAGTTAATGGAGATATAGATCGACCTAGTTTGGCCAATGTAGCCAATAATGGAACATTTATTATTAATAATTGGGGAATATCCACCAACCTCTTTGGTCTCTTTACTGCTTTTACTAAAGATGGGGAGATTATAATCAAAGAAAAACTAAAAGCAAACTTATGTAATAATAGCATCTCCGCTGATGGCAATTATGCTATCTGCCAAACTTATAAAAGTAAGCATAAGCAAGATTCTAATAAATTATTATTCTTTGATTTAAAAGAAAAGAAGCTACTTTGGAAGATCAATCCGCTACCTGGAATAGCAGACTCTTATAGCTTTAATCTAGATGAGAAGATATTAACCTTGCATTATCCCGATAATAGCTCTTATCGTTATAATTTTAAAGGAATATTTTTAGATGAAGAAGATTGGAAAAAAATAAATAATGGTGAGACTGATATTAATAAACACTCAAATCAGGACTTAGATAAAAATGAAGATTTAGATAATAAATTAGATGATGAATATATTGAGATAGAGCAACCTTCGCAACTTTTTGAAAGCTTAGAAAAAACTCATAAAAAAGACCTCAAAAATTTATCTAAAAAAGACTTAACCCTTCACCTAAAAAAGTTATCCCTCCTCTTAAACTTTGAAGAGATAACCACTGTTAAGTATAAGCATGCTAGAACCTATAGGTATCTAGGGGAGAGCTATTTAGAATTAGATAAAAAAAATGAGGCTTTACAAAACTTTAAGGAAGCTCTAAAGGTTAGCAAGCGAGTCGGAGTCAAAAGAATTACTAAACAGCTTGAAGAAGAATTATCAAGCTGTTTAACATAGGCTAAAATAAAGCTTAAGACTAAACTTAAGTAAATTAAAAATATAATTTAGTCTGCTTTAACTCAGACTAAGACTTAAACTAAAAACAAGCAGAAAGGGATTTTAATCCCTTTCTGCTTGTTTTTAGTTTATATCATCTTATCCTCTTCTGTCAACCTTTTAATCAACCTCTTTATCACATGATCTGGTACAAGACCTTCAATACACCCACCAAAGCTGGCTACTTCTTTAATAGAACTAGAGCTTAGATAAGCATACTTGGTACTTGTCATCATAAATAAGGTCTCAATATCAGGAGCTAACTTCTTATTCATCGAAGCCATCTGGAACTCTGCTTCAAAATCAGAAACAGCCCTTAGTCCTCTAATAATCACCCCTGCCTTCTGGTTATTAATATAATCAATTAATAGACCTTCAAATCCATCTACCTCTACCTTATCAAAGTCTTGTACAGCCTCTGCTAACATCTCCATTCTTTCTTCCATAGTAAAGAGAGGATTCTTATTAGGATTGTGAAATACTGCCACAATCACCTTATCAAAAGTTCTACTAGCTCGTTCAATAATATCTAAATGTCCATTGGTTACAGGATCAAAACTACCTGCATACACAGCTATATTACTCAATCTTATTCCTCACCTTCCCTTAATTTTAATAAAGTAATACCACTTTTACCATATTTCTTCTCCTTTATTATATCATATCCTTCAGGTAAAGCTATAGTATCCTTAGAAAAATGTTCAATAATTATAATTCCAGTTGGGTGAAGTAACTTATATTCCTTAATCTTATCTAAGGTCTGAGTATATAGATCAAGCTCTTCATAGGGAGGATCCATAAAAATTAAATCAAAATCTCCTGTCAATCCCTCTAAGGCTTTGAGAACATTATTGTTAATCACTAAGCTCTCATTCTCATAGCCAACCATAGATAAATTTTCATTAATAATTTTAACATTACGTCGATCCTTCTCTACAAAAACCACCTCTTCTGCTCCACGGCTTAAGGCTTCAATTCCAATCCCACCAAAGCCTGAAAATAAATCCAAAAATCTAACGCCGACTATATTAGGACCAATAATATTAAATAAAGACTCTTTAGTCCTATCAGTAGTAGGTCGGACATCTCCTCTATCTATAGATTTTAATCTTCTACCTCCATCTCTTCCTGCAATAATTCTCATTAACACACCCCCGAAAGTTCAGTTTACAGTTGATAGTGTACAGTTAACAGTTAAGTTCAAAACCTTTCGTGCCTCATTCCCTTTACGAGTCTCAAAAAACTTTCTATGGTTCTTATTCTTTATTAAAAAAATAATAAAGAATAAAAATTCCCAGCAAAAAATCATAAATTAAAATAAATTCTAAAATATTTTCCTTTTGAACTATAACTATACACTATCAACTGTACACTATACACTGCTTTATCAGCTTATATCTATCAATTCAAAGTCATAGTTAAAATTCTCTGTTAAGATACTCTTTAAGAGTTTATTCTCTCTATTTTCTAATTTAGGGTCAGCCTTAATTAAAGCAAAAGCATCCTCTCTTGCTAACTCTAATAATTTATGATCCCGTAAGATATCTGCTACCTTTAAATCTGGCATTCCATGTTGGCGAGTACCAAAGAACTCTCCAGGGCCTCGTAGATGCAAATCCTCTTCTGCTATCACAAAACCATCGGTAGATTTAGTCATAATCTTCATCCGTTCTACCCCTTCATCTGTTGATGGATCTGAGACTAAAATACAATAGGATTGGTATTCTCCCCTTCCCACCCTTCCTCTTAATTGATGGAGTTGGGCTAAACCAAAGCGCTGTGCATCTTCAATAATCATTACTGAAGAATTGGGGACATTAACCCCTACCTCAATAACAGTAGTCGATACTAAAATATCAGTATTTCCTATCCGAAACTCTTCCATAACCTCTTCCTTCTCTATTGCTTTCATCTGACCATGTAACAGAGCAACCTTTAAATCTGGAAAATATTCATTTTGTAATTTAATAGATAACTCAGTGGCCGATTCTATATCTAACTTCTCTGACTCCTCTACCAAAGGACAGACCACATATGCTTGTCTTCCCTTATCTATCTCTTCTCTTAGAAAAGAATAGATTCTATCCCTTGCTTGCTGTGTCCTCCATTCAGTGATAACTGGCTTTCTACCTGGTGGCAATTCATCAATCACAGAGACATCCAAATCACCATAGACAGTCAAGGCTAAGGTTCTAGGAATAGGAGTGGCAGTCATAACCAGTACATCAGGATTATCACCTTTTTCCTGTAAAGTGGCTCTCTGCTTAACCCCAAAACGATGCTGTTCATCTATAATAGCTAGACCCAAATTAGAAAAGTTGATTCCTTCCTGTATTAAAGCATGGGTCCCAATAACTATATCTATCTCTCCAGCTTCAATTCTCTTTATTAACTCTCTCTTCTCTTTAGCCTTCAAGCTTCCCACTAGAAGACCTAATTTAAGCCCTAAAGGCTCTAAATCATCCTTTAAGCCTAAGTAATGCTGTTCTGCTAAGATCTCTGTAGGAGCCATCAATGCCCCTTGAAACTCTGACTGTACTGTCTTTAATAATGCCAAAGTAGCTATAACCGTCTTCCCTGCCCCTACATCACCTTGTAAGAGACGATTCATATTCTTATTAGACTCCATATCCCCTTTAATCTCCTGCCAAACCCTTGCCTGAGCACTAGTTAATGCAAAAGGGAGTATATCCAAAAACTTATCAACTAAGCCATCATCTTTAGAATGCTTAATTCCCAGTTTATCACTTTGAGCTTCAGACTTTCTTAATGCCAAAATTAGTTGCAAGATAAAGAGTTCTTCGTAGGCAAACCTTCTTCTTGCTTCCTTTAATATCTCTTTTGAATTTGGAAAATGAATCATTGAAAGAGCATAATTTAAATCTAAAAAATTATGCTTGTCAATAATATCTACAGGAAGAAATTCCTCAACATCCTGTAAATACTTATCAAAGCTATTTTTCACAATCCTTCTTAACTTCTTCTGACTGATACCTTTAGTTGTAGGATAGACAGGAACTATGCGACCAGTATGTAAATTATCTTGGAAATCGACCTCTTCAAAATGGGGATTATTAATCTCAAAATTACCATAGCTATACTTAACCTCACCGCTAAATAAGAAAGTATTACCTTTTTTGAAGGTCTTTTTAATATAGCCTTGATTAAACCAGACACCATGTAATATCCCAGTCCCATCACTGATAGCCACTTTAATAATCTTAAGTCCTGAACGGGGTTTAATCTCATTGATATTTACCACCTCACCCTGAACAGTGACATTCTCTCCAGTCCTTAACTCTCTAATTTTTTTAGTCTGGCTCCAATCATTATAATCTCTAGGAAAATAATAAAGTAAGTCCTTTAGCTCTTCAATTCCCAAACGTTTTAATCTTTTTGTCCAATAGCCTCCTACACCTTTAATATATTTGATAGGTTGATGCCAAAGGCTATCTTTCCCTTTTGTTACTCTAGTCTTCTCTTCTCTATTTTGTAGCTGTTGCTTCTTAATTACTTTAGTTTTATCCTTCTTTTCAATTACCTGCTCTTGTTTAAGCTCTTTATCTTTATTAAAATCCAGCTGTAAAGAATTCTGGGGACCCTTCTTCTTTCTTTTAGCTTTCTTCTTAACTGGTGTATCTTTAATTATTCTTAATCTCTTATCATTTAAATCAAAAACTGGTCTTCCCTTTATTTTTTGACCTAATTGATTGAGCAGTCCAATAGATTCCTTTAACTTCTGATGTCTCTTCTCCAAAGCTACCTTCTCATAATCTATAAACAATACATACAAGTCTTGGGCAAGACTCTTAAGCTGTTCATTCTCTGTATTTGCCTGTAACTTATTGCTCCAATTTAAGATATAATTATCAAACCCCCCAAAAACTGAGGTATTTAATCCCTTACCTTTAATCTCTATTGGAATCGGTTTTATAAGATTTTCAAATATATCTTCTATCTCCTTCATACAATCACCTCATCATTTAAACCCATTAATTCTGGGGGAAATATAATATTAACATAAGTAAATTTAAGATATTAAAAACCATAATTTGCTTAAACTTAACCTTAAACTTAGACTATATAAATTGAACCTATAGATTCGTAAATCTAGAATAAAATTTAGCCATGACGCTATAGAGAGATATTGCGACACTTTTTATAATGATAAATTTACTAGCCACAGGTTTCAACCTGTGGTGATGGTGATATGTTACACTACGGGTTAAAACCCGTAGCTAAAACTTAAAGTGTCGCAATATATCCATCAAGTTTCATTTTGAATTCACATACCTATATTAAAATATAGATAGTTTAATCAAAGTAATCTCAGAAACAATATTATTAGTATTCACAATCTTTATTAAAAAAAATTCCTAATACTATTTAACTTAGCATTAGGAATTACCAACTGACCTTTTATAATACACAAATTATTTATAAATTATCATTCCAAAGGGAGTTGGTCCAACATGTGCTCCTACTACAGAACCAAATTGAATCATATCTATCTCTTCCCATTCAAACTCTTGGGTTAACATCTCTTTTAATTGATTAGCCTTATCTAAGTATTTGCCATATATTATTACCAGCTTATTACCTGTATTGCCCTCTAATTCTTCTTTAGCCAATCTCATAAATTCTTTATATAATCTTTTCTCTCCCCTTAATTTCTTATAAGGAGTAATCTCGCCCTCTGCAATTGTCAACATAGGTTTAACATTAAATAAATTCCCTATAAAAGCGGTAGCCTTCCCGATACGACCTCCCCGTTCCAAATAAGTTAAATCATCTATAGTAAAATAAATCTTAATACTCTCTTTTAATTGAGCTATTAAGTTTATCAGTTCATCAACATCCTTACCAGCTTTAACAGCTTTAGCTACCTCTACCACCATAACTCCTAGAGGTACCGTTACAGTCTCTGAGTCTATAACTTTAATATCTATATCTTCTAACATATTACTAGCTAAATAGGCTGTTTTAATGGTTCCACTTAATTTTTCAGAAAAATGTAATGATAAAATTTGGTCATATTCTTTTGCCAAAGATTTATATAAATCCAAAAACTTACCGATAGGTGGCTGTGATGTAGTCGGCACTTGCTCACTTTCTTCTAGCTTAGTCAAAAACTCTTCTCTACTAATATCAATACCATCCTCATATTCCTGCCCATCTAATCTGACCTTTAAAGGAATTACATTAATATCGTACTCTTTTATAAATCGCGACGGTAAATCTGCTGTACTATCTGTTACAACTGCTATCTTACCCATCACTCAACACTCCTACTCTACAGAAATAATATAATAATAAATAGGTTGATATCCATCATAAATCTCAATGTCAAAATCTTCATATAGCTCTTCTAAATTATGTATTAGTGCCTCTTTATCCTCTGAAGATACATCTTCTCCTACATAAATAGTGATTAAAGAATCATCAGCTTCAACCATATCTTCTAATAAGTCTAAGGTTGCTTGATTATAATCAGAGGATACAATCTCTATATTCCCCTCTATCAACCCTAAGATATCACCTTTATTAATCTCTAACTCATTAATCTTAGTATCTCTAACAGCATAAGTAACCTCTCCTGTCTTAACAAACTCAACTTCTTCTTTCATCTGGGAAGCAACTTCTTTTAGGTTACCTTCTGGGTTAAAGACCATCATCGCTGTTACACCTTGAGGAATAGTCCTAGTTGGAATAACCTCAATCTCTTTATCTGTCAACTCTTTGACCTGCTCAGCAGTAGAGATAACATTCTTATTATTTGGTAGAATAATAACTTTATCGGTATTAATCTGCTCTACAGACTCTAATAAATCCTGAATACTTGGATTCATTGATTGTCCACCTAATAATACATTAGCCACTCCAAGCTTATTAAAGATAACTTCTAATCCTTCTCCAGCAGCTACTGCTAAAACTCCTATCCCATCTATCAATTCTTGGTCTTGCTTAAGTTCTTGCTCTGCTTGAATTTCCTTCTTTAATCTCTCCTCATGCTGTTCAGACATATTCTCAATCTTAATTCGAGTCAATTGTCCATACTTTAACCCTTCCTCTAAGACTGCCCCTGGATGCTTAGCATGAACATGAACTTTTAAAATATCATCAGATTTAACAGCAATAATAGAGTCACCATATTCACTTAATATCTCCTTAAATTTATCGGCTTCAACCTTCGCATTTTTAACAATAAATTCAGTACAATAACCAAACTCCTCTGTTGGTGATAAATCTAATTTGGCATTAGTTTTTGATCCAGGCTCTTCTCTGATAACAATTGGAGTATCAGAACTTAATCCTTGCAAGAGCCCTGTTAGAAACATTTGATAACCCTTACCTCCAGCATCTACTACACCTGCTTCTTTTAAAGTATCTAATAAATTAGGCGTGTTAGCTACAGATTTTTCTGCCTCCTTTACCGACTCTTTTAAAAGTTCAGCTACAGTTAACTCAGAAGCTAATTTCTTTGCTTTCTTCCCTACATCCTTAGCTACTGTTAAGATCGTTCCTTCTACAGGCTTCATTACAGCTTGATAAGCCTTATCAGCAGCTTTTTGCAATCCATTAGCTAAGACTTCTGATGTCAATAACTTAGTATTACCAATCCCATCAGCCAATCCTCTCAAAAGTTGAGATAAAATCACCCCTGAATTCCCTCTAGCACCCATTAATGCTCCCATTGCCAAGCTATTGGCTACAGCACCTACTGAATCCTCTGTAGTAGACTCTATCTCTTCTACAGCATTTGATAGGGTCAGATACATGTTAGTTCCTGTATCTCCATCGGGAACAGGAAAGATATTTAAATCATTGATTTCATCTTCTACCTCTTTTAAGGTATTGGTTGCTACTAATAGCATTTGTTTGAATTTAGCTGAATTTATCTGCTTTATCTCCTTAGTAAATGAATCAGGTAGCATTATTCACCCTCACTCCTTGTACATTAATATTAACTTCTAAAACATTTACCCCTGTCATCTCTTCTAATGTATATTTTACTCTATCAATTATATTATTAGCTACCTCTGAAATTTTTGTTCCATACTCTACAATAATATATAGATCAACTCTTACTCCTTCTTCAGTAGTCTCTACTTCGACACCTTTACTTAGATGATCATTTCCTAATAACTTAGCTAGACCATCTTGAATACTTTTACTGGCCATACCTACCAGTCCATAACATTCCATTGCAGCTAAACCCGCAATAATTGAAATAACTTCCTCAGATATTTTAACCATTCCTAATTCATTTGTCAACTCTTGCCCCATTGTCATACTTTATTCCCCCTTGTTAAATCAATTATTCTGAATAAAATTATTTAATTCCTCTAATAGCAATTCTAAATCTAAATTATTAGCCTTAGCTACTGTTTCTAAGTCTTCATAGTCGGCAGCTAAACACTTAGCACACCCTAAGCCATGAGCTTTAAAAATCTGATTAACTTCTGGATATTCCTGTAAAATTTTTAATACAGATGTCTTTTTACTAAGTCTCATATTTGACCTCCTACCTGATTATTATTCAATAGAAGTCAATAAAATCCTTCTTTATAAGATAAAATACAAAATTAACCTTGCCACTTACCCACCTTTTATGTTAAAATGTTTAAGTGGTTCTAGCTAAAACATAAAATATTGATATAGATTAAAGGAGGTGCAACAAATGGCAAGGATTTGTGAAATCTGTGGAAAAGGATCTAACAGTGCTCGTAGCGTTACTCGTAGAGGTAAAGCTAAAAAAGAAGGTGGTGTTGGTCGTAATGTAACTGGTAGTTCAAAAAGAACTCAACGACCTAACCTACAAAAAGTTAAAGCTGTTGTTGATGGTACTACTAAAAGAATTAAGGTATGTACTTCTTGCTTATCAGCAGGCAAGGTAGAAAGAGCATACTAATTCAATATAAAGCAAGGAGATTGATATCAATCTCCTTGCTTTTTTTATTTAGTATTCTTTATTTTAATTAAGAAAATTCTTTTTGCAACTCTTCTTCACTAAGAACTCTTTTAGCCAAACCATCAGTTATAGCCCTTCTAGCCACCTCTAGAGCTACCCTATTTACTACTTCTTTATTAAAAGGATCAGGAATAACATACTCCACTGATAACTCATCATCACCAATTAATTCTGCTATACCATAAGCAGCAGCAACCTTCATCTCTTCAGTAATCTCCCTTGCCTGTACCTTTAAAGCACCCTTAAAGATTCCTGGAAAAGCTAATACATTATTGACCTGATTTGGATAATCAGAACGACCGGTTCCTATTACCTTAGCACCTGCTTCTTTAGCTAAAGCTGGATCGATCTCTGGAACAGGATTTGCCATAGCAAAGATAATTGGATCTTTAGCCATACTCTTAACCATATCTTTGGTCAAGATATTTGGTGCAGAAACACCAATAAAGGCATCTCTATCGACGATTACTTCATCTAGACTACCTGTCTTACCTGCTGGATTTGTTATATCTGCTAACTCTTGTTGAATATCATTCATCTCTTCAACACCAGAAGCCAAAGCACCAAACCTATCAACTAAGATTATATCTTTAATTCCCACATTCAATAGTAATCTAGCAATAGCCAATCCAGCTGCTCCTGCTCCATTGACCAAAACCTTTAAATCCTCTAACTCTTTACCTACAGTTTTAACTGCATTAATTAAACCTGCTAATACTACAATTGCTGTACCATGTTGGTCATCATGGAAGACAGGAATCTCTAACTCATTTTTTAATCTCTTTTCAATCTCTATGCAACGTGGTGCTGAAATATCCTCTAAATTTATTCCACCAAAGGTAGGCTCTAACCTTTTAACAGTCTCTACAATCTCATCAACATCTTTAGTATTTAAACAGATAGGAAAAGCATCAACTCCAGCAAATTCTTTAAATAAGACTGCTTTTCCCTCCATAACTGGCATCGCTGCCTCTGGACCAATATCTCCTAACCCCAAAACAGCAGTTCCATCAGAAACAACTGCTACTAAGTTTCCCTTTGCAGTATAATTATATACCTCTGACTTATCCTTTACAATTTCCAAACAAGGTTCAGCCACCCCTGGACTATAAGCTAAAGTCAAGTCATCTCTATTCTTAACCTCTACTTTGCTATTTACAGATATCTTTCCTTGATTCTTCTTATGTAATGATAATGCTTCTTCTCTTAATGACACTTGCTACTCCCTCCTCTATTTTACTTCTATTTTCAATTCTATATCTATTAGATAAACTCCTTTATTTATCTAGTAAATATTCATTGTTTTTCAATAATTTATGTAATGCTCTTTAAATATATACATTGTAGCTAAGCAGATCTAAAGTGTAATTTAATGGATATATAGTGACACTTTTAAAATTAGCGTGAGTGGGTGTGTGAGTGTGAGTAAACCCCAATAAAAAGAAGTTTTACACACACTCACACTCATAACTCACACTCAGCACAAAGTGTCTTAATATCTTTCTATTGTTTCATTCTAAAGTTATCTGACTAAACAAAATAAGAGTGAAGATTCTCTGCTAATCTCCACTCCTATAATTAATCAAATTAATTTAAACTTTCTTTCTCCTGCTTAATTACCCGTTCTATCTCTGCTCTAGCAGGACCACCTATCGTATTACGAGCATCCACACAGGTCTCAATAGCAATCGCATGATAGATATCATCAGTAAATACTTCAGAGAAACCTTGCCATTCTGCCATAGTTAATTCTGATAGCTTCTTATTATGCTCTATACAGTAAAATACACTCTTTCCTACTATCTCATGGGCCTCTCTAAAAGGAATCTCCTTATCTACTAGATAATCAGCTACATCAGTAGCATTAACAAAGCCACCTTCTGTAGACGCTTTCATCTTATCAGCTTTAAATTTAGTCTTAGCCATCATTCTTGCAAAAATTTCTAAACTCTTCTTCACTGTCTCTACAGTATCAAATAGACCTTCCTTATCCTCTTGCATATCCTTATTATAAGCTAAAGGTAAGCCCTTCATAGTAACTAATAATTGCATTAGATTCCCATAAACCCTTCCTGTCTTACCACGAATCAGCTCAGGGATATCAGGATTCTTCTTCTGTGGCATAATACTACTACCAGTACAAAATGAGTCAGAAACCTCCACAAAGTCAAATTCAGAGCTAGTCCAAATAATTAACTCTTCACTGAAACGACTTAAATGCATCATAATGGTAGAGGATGCTGCTAAAAATTCTATTACAAAATCACGATCACTAACTGCATCTAAACTATTCTGACTTACCCCTGCAAAGCCTAACTCTTTAGCTACAAACTCTCTATCAATTGGAAACTTGGTTCCTGCCAAAGCACCAGAACCTAACGGTAAGATATTAACCCTCTTATAGCAATCTGTTAACCTATCATAGTCACGCTTTAGCTTCTGCTGGTATGCCAATAAATGATGAGCCAATCTAATCGGTTGTGCTCTCTGCAGATGGGTATAACCAGGCATAATAATATCGATATTCTCTTCAGCTAGCTCTAACAAGACCTGTTGTAATTGCTTAACTAGCTCTTTAACCTGTTCAATCTGATCGCGCAGATATAACCTTACATCTAAAGCGACTTGATCGTTTCTGCTTCTAGCTGTATGTAACTTCCCACCAACTGCACCAATCTTATCAGTTAGCCTTTTTTCAATATTCATATGAATATCCTCTAGCTCTACTGTAAATTCAAACTCTCCTGCCTCAACTTCTGCTAATATCTCTTCTAAACCCTTTATTATCTCTTGACTATCATCTTCTGTAATAATTTCAGATTTAGCTAACATCTTGGCATGGGCCATACTACCTTGAATATCATATTGAGCCAATTTATAGTCAAAACCGATGGAAGCATTGAACTCTTCTACCAAAGCATCGGTACCCTCTTGAAATCTACCATCCCACATCTTCATAATTATCACTCCCTATTAATATCTATATAAATAGTTTCTTAATTATGGATATATTGCGACACTTTTAAAATTAGCATGAGTGGGTGTGTGAGTGTGAGTAAACCCCAATAAAAAGAAGTTTTACACACACTCACACTCATAGCTCACACTCGACACAAAGTGTCGCACTATCATTATATTATATCACTATATTATATCACTATATTATTTTCCCTATTAACAAAAGGGTATATATATAACAATCGGGCGAATTGATCGCCCTTTTTTAAGAATCTATTATTTTAGCTAACTTAGCTCTAGTATAATCATCATCTTCTCTTATCTCTATAACCTGATAATCAAGACTATTATAAAAGTTTATTAAATTCGTTAATCTAATTGGGGAATAAAGAACAATTCTTCTTCCTCCCTCTTCTCTCACTCTCTCCTCAACCTCCAAGATCAGCTTTTGTCCAATTTCATATCCTCGATATTCAGGAAGTACACCTAATCTGATTAAATAGAAATCTTCACCTTGACCATAATAGCGGACTGTTCCTACTGCATTATTATCTAAGTAAGCAATTAAAACCTCTTTATCTTCAATATCTCTGATAATATCCTCTTCACTTTCTAATAATGCTGGTGTTGTAGGAAAGAGAGAGGGATCAGCATAAGCTTTAAAAGCATCTTTAGTCAGATTATAGACTAATTGACTATCGACAAGCTCTGCTTTTTTGATAAATATCTCCATCCACTCTCCCCCTATACTAGTTTAGAGTTGATAATTGATAGTTGATAGTTAGCACTAACTATCAACTATCAACTTTACACTATCAACTATTTCTTATTAACACTTCCATGTACCTTTAATGGTAGACCAAATAATTCGATAAATCCGATAGCAGAATCATGATTGAAAGTATCAGATGTTTCATAAGTAGCTAAGTTCTCTTGATATAATGAATTATCAGACTTTCTTCCTACTACTGTAGCATTTCCCTTATATAATTTAACCTTAACTGTTCCATTTACATATTGTTGAGTAGTATCAACAAAAGCATCTAAAGCAACCTTTAATGGTGAGAACCATTGCCCATAATAAACAAGCTCAGCATATTTTTGAGCAACTAACTCTTTATAATGATATGTCTCTCTATCTAAGACCAAGTCTTCTAAATGTCTATGAGCATTCATCAATACTGTAGCCGCTGGTGCTTCATAAATCTCTCTAGATTTAATTCCTACCAATCTATTCTCTACCATATCAATTCTTCCAATACCATGCTTACCTGCAATCTCATTTAATTTGCTTACTAATTCTACTGGCCCATACTCTTGACCATTTAGTCCTACTGGCTCTCCAGCTTTGAAAGTAACCTCTATGTACTCAGCCTCATCTGGTGCATCCTCTGGAGCAGTAGTAATCTGATATACATCTGCAGGTGGTTCTGCCCAAGGGTCTTCTAAAATTCCACACTCTATACTAACTCCCCATAGATTTCTATCAATACTATATGGACTCTCTTTGGTAGCTCCTACTGGGATATTATGCTTAGCTGCATATTCGATCTCTTGACTTCTGGCTTTAAACTCCCACTCTCTTAAAGGAGCTACAACTTCAATTCCTGGAGATAATGCTTGGAAAGAAACATCAAATCTTACCTGATCATTACCTTTGGCAGTACAACCATGAGCTACTGCATCTGCACCTTCTTTTTTAGCAACATCGATCATCTTCTTAGCAATCAATGGTCTAGAATAAGCTGTAGCTAAAGGGTATTTAGCTTCATATAATGCCCCCGCTTTTAAACCTTTGAAAACATACTCCTTTAAAAATTCTTCTTGTAAATCTTCAATATAGATATTACTTGCACCAGTATTTAAAGCCTTCTCCTCTAATGGTGCTAAATCTTCATTCTGCCCTACATCTGCTGAAAAGCAGACTACCTCTACATCATATGTATCCTGTAACCATTTAATAGCTACCGATGTATCTAATCCTCCTGAATAAGCCATAACTACCTTATTTATCTTCTTTTCCATTTTCAACGCCTCCTAATTTATCTCAAAAATGATTTTTTATTTATCTTTGTTAGTATGATTATACATCCTTTTGTATAAAAATACAAGGACAATATTAAAGTTTGAATTTTCTGAATATAACTCAAACTTCCTATAGTTCATATATGTCTGAAAACTCAATATCTATTCTATCAATTAACTCCTCCTTTAAAGCAAACTGAGTAGTGGCAAATTCAATATCCTCCTCTCCTAAGGCTATATTTGGTAACTTAATTATAAATTCACTCCCTTCTCCATATTTACTCTCCACTTTAATCTCTCCCCCATGCATCTCTACTAGCAATTTAACTATCACTAAACCAATACCACTACCCTCCTTTCTTCTAGTAAAAGATTTATCAACTTGACCAAACCTTTCAAAAATCATCTCCTGTTGCTCTTCTTTAATACCTATCCCAGTATCTTTTACAGAGATATAGATATAATCATCATCTTCAAAGACCTTAACTGCTATCTTATCACCTTTATTACTAAACTTAACAGCATTAGATAAGAGATTTAACATAATCCTCTCAATATTATTAGCATCACAAGTAATAATTCGCTTAGCTAGTTTAGACTCAAAGGTGATCTCCCTAGAAGAAATACCTAGATAGTCCTTTACAGCTAGTACTACATTGTCAATAAGCTCTATAATATTATGATTCTGTAAGTTAAAATCATAAAAATTAGCATCAATTTTAGTGATATCTACTAAATTATTAATCAACCTCAATAATCTATGTACATTACGACGCATGATTTTTGTATACTTACTAATACTTTTATAATTATCTAAATCAAGATTCTTCTTATTGTATATTTCTTCCATCTGCAATGCAGAAAAGATTAAATTTAAAGGTGTTCTCATCTCGTGGGATAGATTGGCAAAAAACTCTACCTGCAACTTATTATCTTCTAGTTTCTCTTCTAACCATTTACGTTCAGTAATATCTATTCCCGAGCTAAAGATTCCTTGAACCTTAGCATCATTATCCCTTAGACGGGCAAGATGCCAAGAGACTGTTCTTACTTTCCCATACTTTGTTAAGATTTTAGTCTCAACATATTCTGGTACTTCCTTTTTTTCATTGAATAAATCTTCAATCAACTTCTTTACCTCTAATTTATCTTCTTGACAGAATTTAAAGATACTCTCTCCAACTACTTCTTTTTCACTATAGCCAAACTCTCTAACTCCACCTTGATTAAAAAAAGTAATCTCTTGCTCTTTATTAATAACTATAAATATTATATCAACAATCCCCAATATCTTTAGAGCGGAAAATATCAACTCCAACGAATGGTTTAAATGATTGGATATATTTGTAACGGTGTTATTTCTTATTCTATTATCGGGATTTAATTGCTCTATTAAGAATTTCTCTTTACTTATATCCATCCCTGAGCTGATAGTTCCTTCAATATTTCCCGCTTCATCCTTTAACGTGGTGGTATGCCAGCTTATTATCCGTTGATTACCATCTTTATCCACTAAGGTTCCTTCAGTATAATCAGGCAGTTCTATCTCTTTCTTTACAATCCTTTCTAACAACTTGACCTTCTGCCGATTCTTGTCAAATTCTTCAAACCACAACTTTCCTATAATCTCCTCTTGACTCTGACCTAACAGTTTAGAACCCCTTTGATTAATAAACTCTACTCTCCCCTTCTTATCTAAGACTAAAAAGATAAATTTAGATAGATTAACATATCTCTTTAAACTATCCCTCTTTGCTGATAATTCTTGACTTCTAACCCTAGAGTATAGCTTAACAAATTTAAATAAAATTATGTAAACAAAAGATAAACTCAACAATGCCACTATATCAATCAAGTTTAAGTTCTTTATATGCATAACAATTACAACATTAACCATCATCCCCAACAAGATTAAAATAATAAGTATTCTGCTCATATCTTCTTCCCACCTTGTAAAATCTAGCATTCTATCTTTAAAGTAGTACAATTAACCTAGTGGCCATTAGGCTATTGATTAGCCAAATTTCATTATTTTCCAATAACTAAAATAAGAGAATATAAGATTATATTCTCTTATTTTAGTTATTTATCCTCTATTTACTATCATTTTTTATCAAAATATAAAAGCTAATATCTTATTGAAATTAATTCTTCAATTTAGCTTATTCTATTCATATCTCTTAATTACATCTAAGGCATTTTGGCAAGTTTCAGCAGTTAGCAGAGTTTCTCTAAAATCATCATTTCTTACCAAAAATGAAATTTTGGATAATAATTTTAAATATTCAGGAGAAGTACCTGCAAAATCTGCAACCATAAAGATTATATAAACAGGCTGTCCATCGATACTCTCAAAATCAATTCCATCTTTACATATCCCTACAGCAAGGGAGAGCTCTTTAACCTGATCACTCTTTCCATGGGGAATTGCTATTCCACGCCCCATTCCTGTTGTAGTTTCAGCTTCCCTAGCTAAAACCCTATCATAAAAAGCATCTTCAGATTTGATCTTACCTTCTTGGTATAAAACTCCAACCATTTCCTTTAAGACCATCTCTTTATCAGAAGCTATTAAATCTAATTTAATCATCTCTGGCTTTAATAAAGTACTAAGTCGCATCTTTTGCCCCTCCTTTTTTAATACTATATCTCATTTGTTACTTTATTGCTATAAATTCTAGATTAACTCATAAACCCCTTTGTAGCTTCCCCTTTAAATTAATCCTATTCAACCTTAATAGCATTCCAGAAGAACTCTATATGCTCATCAATTAAATTATAAATTCTGCTGAAATCATTACTTTCATAGCTCAACAACAGATGTTGAATCCTTATAAATACTAAAGGGCCTATAAATTGATTGGCTAATGTAAGAGGATCATAAGGCTTAATTAATCCTTTCTCAATCATTTCATTAAAGATACCCATTATAATCTCTATATCCTCTCCTAAAAATTTCTCTTTCATAATTCTTTGTACAATCTGACTATTATGTTCGATCAGCATAACCTTTAACAATTTCTGCTCTTCTTGATTATTTAAAAATTCTTTAATTAATCTAGCATAAGTTTTAAAAAATTCATAAGGCTGGTCAATCTTTTTTCTTAAATCATCACTTTCAAATATCTCTTTAATCGTTTTAGCTCCAAAGACAGAAAAGAGAGTTCTAAAGATATCATCCTTACTTGCAAAGTGATTATAGATTGAACTTTTACGGATTCCTACTCCCTTAGCAATCTCACGAATAGAGGTTGCAGCAAAGCCCTTCTCTGAAAACAGATCTAATGCTACATCTAAAATTAAATCCTTTGTACTTTTATTAGACATAATTATACACTCCCTTGTATACTTTATAACACTTTCAAGAATATCTTTCTGTATAGCTTTGTGAATCTATAATTTAATATAAATTTATCTTTATAGAGAGCTATTAAGACACTCTGTTTATTAGGTGATTAGATGGTTAAAAAGTTAGGTTGGGTAATTAAACCCTAACTTCTCATTTAATATAATCTTCTGCCTAAAAATTATTATTCCTTTATCTATCAAAAGCAAAGAACCCCTTTAAACCTTAGAAAAGTTAATATCTCTAAGTACAAGGGGTTAATTATATAAGTGATTTTAAAACTCTATATTCAATCTTGTATAAACTCTATTTTGACCAAAGGTAGCTGTTATAAGGGCATCTTCATTGGAACTATTTATATATGTCCCACCAATTTGTAATTCTATAGAACTGGCTAAAGAATAATTAAATTGGGGTTCTAACACACAAGTTTCAGATTCAAATTCATAGATAACATTACTCTCTATTTGATGGAAAGTAAATACTGGTTTGTCAAAATGAAAATTAAGCATTTTTTTATCAGCTTCACTACTGGACCTTCCTTGCTGATAATATGCTTGAATAACTAAATATAAATCATTACTCCATTTATAATCAACTCCTAAAGTCGTATTCAGTCCATTATCAAGTTCTTCATCTTGATAAAGAGCATATGTCAACTCTGTCCAGACTCCTATTTCACCAATATCCCCAATTAAGTCAAAACCAATTTTGTTTAATTTTGGATAAATAAAATTCATCTTATTATTAATTGGGTTTTGATCAAAACCATGATATCCACTTAAGGATAAATCAAAACCTCTAAAAGAGCGTTTAGTCACTTTAAATCCTTCCTGTATATTTTTAAGATCATCTTCTACTGCTATCAAATTAGGAATAACAGTAGATAATTTACCTGCTTTAAAAGAAGGAACCACTACTCCTGTTATCTCCAAATCATTAGGAGCATAGTAGATTCCTTTAACTGCCTTAACTCCAATCTTTTCATCTAATGGTTTTAAAGCTGTTTGGTCAATTGGATTGAAGTAATCTGTTGGTTGTAATTTATAAGAACTCCCCCAATTAATTATCTGCTTACCAATTCTCCAATCCATCTTATTAGTGTAATAATCTAAATAGATTTGATTGATATCAGTAGCAGATTTATTATTATAATCTTCTCTAAAGCCTAGGTCAACATACATTTCAGCATCAAAACCAAAACCTTTCTCTAAAACCAGATTAATCTTCTCTTGGTCAGTAAGTTTACCATCATCTGTACTAACTATCAAATCACTCTTTAGAGAACCAGAAATCTCAAGTTGATTTGCTAAAGCAGTAGAAGTAAATATTAATAGTAAACAAGCTATTAATATTAAAAATTTAATATCTATCATCAAATCTCCCCCCTTAACTATCTACTCAAATATCTAGTAGTAAAGATACGATCATTAATCGCTTTATCATAAGTTATCTCTTCCATATAAATAACCGTTTTACTTCCTTCTTGTATATTTTCCATAGTTGACTTGTGTGCTGTCCAATATCCAGCTATCTTTTCAAAACTCTCAGGAGTCAATACCTTTTCTAGTTTACCTCTTTCATCATAAAATTCAACTTTAATCATATGCCATTCTTTCTTATTAATCCACATCTTCAGATATTTATAATCTATATCACTATCTGTTGGAACTAGTTTTAAAATATATTCTTGATCATTCTCTACTAAGATTGTAGCATCATAATCCTTATTGTAATTTCCACCACCAATTAGGTTTAAATCATTATAAGTAAAATCAGTTCCTACAAAGCTACCATTCTTTTGACTAGAAGATATCTTTCTAACACTGCCCAAAGCTGGTAGATAAAGATACATATCCTCATCATTATCTTTATCTAAAGATAAAAAGGATGTGCCTTCAACTGTAGCAGGTGACAAGAATCGATTCATTGCCTTATCATCACCTTGATTATCTCTATATCCTTCTAAGCTTCTTCTTCTTAACTGACCAGAAGAACTATAAAGTTCCATTCTCATCTTTACATAAGAGGTTTGAGGCTCAGTAGAAATCTTTACCTTATCCAAAACCTCTTGACCAGTTAATTGGGCTGATACCAAAGTACTTATAGTAAAGACACAAATACAACTTATCATTAAAACTAAATATCTCTTCATAGTTGAACCCTCCTCCGTTATTTTTAGAAATATAATAATAAAACTATATGGGGATAATGCGACACTTTATATCCATAGTTGACGGTTGACAGTGGACAGTTTACAGTAAAAAGACAAAACCCTATGCTTTAAGGAATTTTAGTGCTTTTGAACTTAACTGTCAACCGTCCCTACGAGTCTAAAATATAAGACTCTTCGTGTAAACCACTGTACACTGTTAACTAAAACACGAAAGTGTCCCAATATCTCTCTTTTACCCCACTTTAACCTTTTATATCTACAATATTCTCAGATAGATTAGATTCTAAAAAACTTGGTTTAAAGATAATACAGATAGCTGGCAAAAGGATTAAAGCTCCTAATAAACAGGTACTAATTGAAATTACAATCAAGAAACCAAAAAATTTAACAGGTAAAAAATTAGATAACATCAGTACAATAAATCCAAAAACTACTGACAAAGCATTAAAGATAATCGCTCTGCCAACTGTCAATAACGTAGATTTAACAGCTTCAATGGAAGTTTTACTCTTCTTCTCTTCTCGATAATGCCATAAGAAATGAATAGTATAATCTATTCCTACACCGATCATAATTGATGATAATAGAGCAGTTACTATGTTTAGTTCAATATTAAAATAACCCATTAAACCAAATAAACTGACCATCGCTAATCCTAAAGGTGTAATTGCTAAAAATCCGGCTATAATTGATCTAAACAAAATCATTACAATTACAGCTACAACTGTTAAAGAGATTATTAGACTAGAGCTTTGACCCTTAACCACTGAATCGACTAAATTTGCTATGATATCAGCATAGCCCCCTACAATAATAAAAGGGGAATTTTTATCTTTTTCAATATATTCCTTAATATCATTAACTACCTTCTTAACTTGATTAGAGCTGTTTCCAGGAATTCTAGCAGTGATTTGGGTATACTGATAATCAAAGTCAACTACCTTATCTAAATCTGCTGACATACTATATAGCATAAAGTATTGAGCTATTGCATTCTTACTTTGAGGAATCTGATAATACTGCTCATTATCATTATGGAGCACCTGGTTCATCTCTTTTATTGGTTTGGAAATAGCCACAACTGTTCCAATATCCTGATTATTCTCTAATTCCTCCTCCAAATTATTAATCTTATTCATAATAGCAGGGTCTTGAATATCCCCTTTAGCTACAATAGAGATATTAGTAGCACCACCAAAGTAGTCATTGACCAACTTATCTGCTTTGACTATCTCTGTAGCTGAGCTAAAATAATTGATAGGATTTGTATCAACTTTTAGTAAGGGAATCCCTAACGAGATAGCTAGAATAATAATTATTGAAGCTATCAATACTGTTTTAGGTCTAGTACTTACTATTTTAGCAATAAAATTAAGTAACTTATCTATCAAAGTCTTCTTCTCTATCTTCTTTGTAAAATTTTTCTTAGGTAATAAGACCAATAAGGCTGGTACCAGAAAGAGACTACCTAATATAGCTAATCCATTACCTATAGCTGCTAATACTCCTAATTGTTTGGCAGGAACTATAATATGTGCTAGTAAACATAATAAACCTATAATTGTCGTTAATCCTGCGGCAATAACTGGATAGCCCAACTCTGCAATTACCTCTGTTATTAGTTCTTTATTACTAGCTTCAGACCTTAGCCTCGCTTTATGTTGATAGATAGCAATAATGTGAATTGTATAATCATTGGTTATCGCTAAGAGAATCACTGGTAAGATAATAGTAATCAATTGAATCTTCCATCCTAATAAAGGAATTAATCCCATAGCCACAATAATAGAGACTATCATTACTGCTAAGGTCAACAATACTGCTTGCAACTCTTTGAAACAAAAATATAGAAAAATCAACATAATTAATAACCCAATTGGAATAAATCGTTTTAAATCATGTTGCATATTAGCTGATACCTCAGCTCTGACTATAGGCAATCCTGCTAGATATACCTTAGTGTTTCCAGAAGTTTTTGTCATAATATCTTTCAGTTGAGTCAATATTTCTTTATCATTAAACTTCTCTTTTAAAATCACAACAATTGAGGCTGCTTTAAAATCTTTAGAAATAATAGTCCCATAAACCAGATCATTATCTCTAATCCGTCTTCTTAAGATCTCTCTTTGCTGTTGATTTGTGGGGATATCAGTAATTGCATCATCAATAATCAATTGATTATCTTCACCTCTGATATCCTGTAAAGAGAAAGGACTATTTACCTGCTCTACAAAGTCTAAACTCTCTACCTTCTCAGATAATTCTTTGATTTTAACCAAAGTATCTTGGCTTAAAATATCATCACTCTTTAAAGCTAATATCACTACCTCAGTTCCACCAAATATATCTTCAATCTTTTCAATATTTAGACGAGATGCCATATCTGCTGGAATTTGATGCTTTAAATCAGCATCTAGTTTGGCTTTGGGGAGCTCAATAGCAAAAAATACTGACAATAATATAAAAAAGATAACTACTAGCCATGGATAACTAGTTGAAAATTGGGAAATTTTCTTTAACATTTCTCATCCCACCTTTATGATTAAATTCTATATTACAACTTCATTATAACTAACGTTCGTTAGTTTGTCAATTTTTTGTTTAAATTTCTTGGACGAATTTCACTTTAGTAGTATAAATATAATGCACTATGCTAATTGAATCTCAATATAACTAATGTCTCTTTATGGGTATATTGCGACACTTTCGTGTCGGGAACCAGGAATCTGGAATCAGTATAGTTTACAAGTTCCTGATAACTGATTCCCGATTCCTGACACGAAAGTGTACCATTATCTCTATATAGCATTATGGCTAAATTTTATTCTAGATTCACGAACCTATATAGGTGTCCAACTTTAAAGTGTAATAAAAGACTAAAGATCAAAAGCTAAAGATTAGCAACGAATTAACACAAATTAAAGATTAAAAGATTAATTAATCTTTTAGTTTTATTCGCGTAAAT
>Ga0163226_1000042_pt1 | contig 26439 bp, 28 predicted proteins | sample MSEWel2016_07_13_2_FD_113144 | JGI IMG/M metagenome (GOLD analysis project Ga0163226, IMG submission 113144) | Subsurface microbial communities from deep shales in West Virginia, USA - MSEEL Well Study Marcellus 5H_2016_07_13 ...
ACATACAAAGACAATTTGTCAACTATCAGAGAGAATTATATATATATGGTCTTCCTAAGCAAATTATTTTTGTTACCCCAAGAGCTAAAGATTTGCATAAGTGGTGTTTAGAGGTTGCAGACACTAGCTTAAGCATTAAGCCTTATTTTGTGTCCATAAACAAGGTTAATCAGCTTAAAGCAAGGCTTGGGAGGAGTTAAGGTGAAGAAATTAACCATCTTATGTTTAATAGTGCTAATGTTGATTACATTTAGTCTTGATAGTTTTGCTTGGATTATCATAGATGAGATTAAAGCTATAACCACTTTTAGTGCCACTAAAAACAAATATAAAAAGTTTGACTTTAGGAATACAGCTTGGGGAATGTCTATTGATGAGGTATTAGCTTATGAGAGATTAACAAAGGGGTCATGGCTCATTAATAAAGGTCAGCAGGTAGCTAAGACTATAAAAATATTTTGGTATATTCCTGTTAGATCATTACCTATAATAGACCAGAACCTTCAGTATGATTATTTACTAGAATATAGGGTTGAAGATGTTGCTAGTCATTCGATGTTATTGAGGTACTTCTTTTTAAATAATCAATTAATAGCAGCTAGTTACAGTTTGACTGATAAGATACCCGATAATAGATTCTTAGGTCTTTACTGGTACTATCAAGATGTATTATCCACTAAATATGGAAGTTTAAAGGAGAATAAAAAGTTGGTTAAAGAATCTTTCAAGAATTGGGCTTGGTTCTTAGAAAGTAATACTCAAGCAGTTGCACATAGTTATATTAGTTATTACAGTAGATGGGAAACTGATAGAACAGAAGTAATCTTAACTTTATTTGGTAATCATGAATTTAACCCACGTTGTAATTTGGGGATAATGTATAAGAGTCAAAAACATAAAGAGTTATTCAAAGCAACTAATAATTTTTGACCTGCTTAGTTACAGTTTTTTTTATATGTTAAATGGACAAGTTTATAGGTGTTATTTTACGCTAGTAAACTCATTTAACATACTAGACAACCTTAAAATCTATAGTAGTAAAGGTTTAGGTAGGGTGTTAAATGTACCTCTTAGAGAGAGAACGACGGAGGAGTGAACGAACGGGCAGAGGTGATAGAAGAAAGAAATAAAGAAAGAAATAAATAATATTTTAATTAGTAATCTATTCTGATATAATAGTTTTGAAGGAGTGATATTATATGAGCAATGAATTAACACAAATATTAAAAGCAATTCAAAATTTAACAAATGATGTTTCAGATATTAAAACAGATGTTAAATATATTAAGAAACAACAAGAAGAAAATACTCAAATTTTAAAGGCTTTAGAAGATAACACACAATCTCATGGTGCTACATTAGAACAATTGAATCATAAGACGGCAAAAATTGAAGGTAATACTAAGATATTAGAGAAAGCAGAAACTAAGAAGTTTTTGAAAACTGGTAGTAAAATAGTATCTTTATTATCAGAATAGATGTGAACAGCTTTTAAGCTGTTCTTTTTTTATACTTTATAAAGGATATTATTAACAAATGAAGAAGTTGATAGTAAATACACAAAGTATTAAGTAACAATACAATATCATATTTGATGATTAAACAATATTTTACGTTATTTTATACGTCAGCTATACGTTGTAATATACGATATTTCTATACATTATTTAATATTGAACAATTTATATATAAATAAACTATTAAGAAAAGAGATGATTAATCTATGGAGGAATTAGATGTTATACTTAACATCCTGAAAATATTTAAAGATGGATTAGAAGAAGATTCAATCAAAACTGAAACATTAGAAGATTTAGGTCTTAGTAAAGTTAAACTCTATAATATACTTGATTTAATGCAACAGGACGGTCTTATAAGAAAAAAAGGCGATATATTTCTTAAAAATAAAGGGAAACCAATAGGGTTAAAACTTTCAGGAACAAAAATTACATATGCAGGGTTAAATCTATTAGCAAGAAAGACAGAAGGATTAATGGATAAAGCTATTATGGATAATATCGAAAAAAAGATTAGTGATATTAATTTTGGAGAGGTAAAGATAGTTGTTCATCAAGGTAAAGTTACTTTTGTAGAAAGTACGAAAAAAGAAAAAATTGAATAATAAGGAGTTGAAAAAATAAAAAAATGAGATATAAAAATAAAATAACAATCAGTTTTGTTTTTATTACTATACTTTTATTTTCCTTAAATTGTTATGCACTAACATTAAAAGAAATTAAAAATAATTTCAATTCAAATACTACTAAAGAACAAGTAAAAAAAATACAAAATGGAGAACTAAGATTTGAAAGCAATAACACTTTAAATTATATAGATAATTATTATGGCAATCAATCAACAATAATATATTCTTTTATTAATGATAGATTAAAGGATATATCTATAGATATAAATATAACTACTAATGATCCTATAGAAGCCGCAGATATATATGCTGAATTAGTTGGAAAATATAAAAAAGTTTTAGGTAAAACGGTTGAAGGGAATAATAGTATGACTGATGGTTTTAATTGGGCAAGTGAAAAAATGAAAGTACATATATCTAATAAAGTTGGTGTAGGGCAATATAATTTTTTATTGAATCATAGTTTCATTTCTAAAAACACCCAAAAATCTATAAAGAATAATAAAGCAAATAAATTTAATTTTAGAAGTGTTAATTGGGGTATGTCAAAAAATGAAGTTAAAGAAAAAGAAACAGCTAAGTTAATGGGGGATATAGGAGATAGTTTATTTTATAAAACAAATGTAGCAGGTTTTAGTTGTGTCTTAGGATATTCATTTGCTAATGATAAACTTGTAAGAGGTGCTTATATTATAGAAGAAAAACATAGCAATTATAATCTTTATATACAAGATTATAATAAATTAAAAGAATTATTAACTAAGAAATATGACACTCCAATAGAAGATAGTCATAAATGGTTTAATGATTTATATAAGGATGACCCTGAAGAATATGGAATGGCAGTTGCAGTTGGACATTTAAGATATGCAGCTGATTGGAATATAAATAATACTCTAATTCAATTGAGGTTATACGGTGATAATTATAAAATAAATCTAATGGTAGCTTATGACAGTAAGGAATTGTCAGAAGAAAGAGTAAAAGCAAAAGAAAAAAATGATATATCAGATTTATAAAATTTTTAAGCATATAAAGTATTAATTTCAAGCACTCTTAAACGGGTGCTTTTTTCTATGCTTAATCTAATATATAGATTCAACAATTAGGTTACGTTATTCGGAAAGTGTATCTGTCATATGATGCCCCCCATACCTTTTATATAGTGGCTGTGGGAGTGTAATACTTATACTCTTATTGAGAATGGTTGTCATGTGTTGTGCTGAACTTAGCCCGAGGGGTATTATTTTTTATTTTTATTTACTAATGTTATTGTTATTATAAATATTAATATTAATGTTAATAGTATTGTTAATATAAAAATTAATATTAACTTATAAGAGGATTTATCTAATTAATTTAGAATTTTAATAATTAAGGGGGTGTAGTTATTGAGTATAGAAATTACTACAGATATTATAACTATTGCAAGTCGTAAAGGTGGAACTGGAAAGACTACAAGTGTATTTAATCTTGCTTATTGTTTAAGTGGAGAAGATAGAAAAGTATTGATTATAGACTTGGATTCTCAATGCAATCTTACAGATACAGTTACTATTAACGATAATGTTAATAATACTATTTATAATGTTATTAATAATGAGGTTAATATCAAAAATTCTATTTATGAAACCAATATAAAGAATATTGATGTTATACCAGCTAGTGTTGAATTAGCTAATCTAGAAGTTGAATTAAGCGACAATGATAATAGAGAATATATATTGAAAGAAAAACTAGAAGATATAAGAGGGATATATGATTACATTTTAATTGATACAGCACCAAGTCTAGATACATTAGTAGTTAATTCTTTAGTTGCATCTGATTATGCTCTGATTACTGTTAGAACTTCTCTTTATAGTTTCAAAGGAATAGAGCAAGTTGTAGAATTAGTTAATCTCATTAAAAAAGGATTTAATCCAGGATTAAAAATATTAGGTATGTTGGTAACTCAAATAGATAAAAGAACTAAAATAAGCAAAGAATTTATCAATGATCTTAAAGCTATTTATGGTGATAAAGTTTTTGATAATTCAATAAGTCAGAATGTAGCTATTGTAGAGAGTACACTTGAAGGTTTGCCAGTCGCTCTATATGATAATTCAGCAACAAGTAGTAAACAATATATGTCCTTAGCAAAAGAGATAAAAGAAAGGAGTTTTGGAATTGGGTAGATTTGCGAAAAAAGAAGGTACAGTTAATAGACTTCAGAATAAAGCTAATAACAATATTAATGATGATGTTAATAATAATGTTAACGATAATATTAATACTAAAGATAGTGACAATGATAATACTAATAAACCAGTATTGGAGATAGAGAAGAAGAATAATGAAAGGAAGTTAGCGGGGTTCTACCTTGATAAAAAGCAGATTAAGAGTATAGATGGTCTTGTTAAGAAAACAGGGAAAGATAAATCATTTATTGTTAGAACAGCGATAGATTATTTTGTAGAGAATGTTGAAATCAAATAGATTATATCTAAGCAGCCGACAAGGTTGCTTTTTTATTTTCAAATTAACAAATATATATAAAAACAAATAGATGTCGCAAAATAACCATTATACGACAGGAATTTAGTATTATTATGATTATAAATATAATGTATCAACTAATTGTTATTTAACCTATGAAAAATTTATGATAAAATAGTAAAAAAAGGAGGGGTTCTAATGAGTAATGATAAAGGTAAACCTGCAGTAAAAGAAACTTGGCAACCTATGCCAAAAGAAGAGTGGTTTTATAATAATCGTAGAATTGATTGGGGTAAAATGGCTATAGGGACAGGTATAACAATTGCTGGATTTGCAATATGTGGCACAGCTTGTTATTTAGGAAACAAAGCAATGAATAATGGTTATTCCTTTGGAACAGAATTAAATGTTGATACTAAATTAGGTTCAGCTAATTGGAGTTTTGATGCAAATAAAAATTCATAATCCACCTTCCACCCTTTTTGGGTGGTTTTTTATTGGTAAACATAAAATATTCTATTGTAACATTTCATATATATTAGATATAAAAACTTAGAAAGGAGTGTTAAGTAATGCCAATTGAAACTTTACTTAATTACCTAATTGAAACAAAACAGCCTGTAACACTATCAAGCAGTTTATATCATGTTCCAAATGTAACAATCCAAGAGTTTTTTTATAAAAGCATACCTCAAATAAGAACAAGTTATCCCACTAATAATAATTACGATAAAAGATTTTTAAATATTTTACAATTGCCAACTACACATCTCATAGCAGATTTAGATAATTTTCACCACATTGGATTTGATGCAATAATTACTAAAGCCACTACTCCAAAAGAAATGGAGAAATGTATCAAAGAGCTAGAAGATACTCGTTATAATGCTTATCTATATAATTCTAAAGATGAAATGATTTTATGTATATTCCATATCAATGATTAAACACTTACATCAGTAGGTGTTTTTTTATTTATCCACTTTCAGACTATCGAGTCCGTTAATATTGAATAACGGACACATTTTATAAAAAATAATGGACTCGTTATTGACAAAACGGACACGAATATGTTATACTAAATATAACAACAGATAAAGGGGTTGAAAATAATGATGAATGAAATAATTAACAATAATAACCAATTAGCAGATGGGTTTAATCCTGAGCAGACAATAGATGGATTTTTGAGAAGTCAAGATGTAAAAGAGTCTACTAAAAAAGGATATAGAAGGCAGTTAAGACCATTCTTCAAATGGTTAGAAACTATCGATAAAGACAATGCTTTGCAAAGAGAAGATATATTAGAATATAAGTTGTATTTGAAAAAGGAAGGAAAGTCAGCAAGTACAATTAATGCTTACCTAACAGTAGTGAGAAAATTTTTCAAATGGTTAAGCAGTAAGAATCATAACATAAATAACATAGCAGAAGATATTAAGAATGTTAAAACTAGTCAAGAACACAAGAAGTCAGCTTTGATAGATAGTCAAGTCAAAGAATTACTAGATTCAATTAATATTAGCACTATGACGGGGAAACGAGATTATGCAATGATTAAAACAATGTTATATCTAGGATTAAGGACAATAGAGGTTAGCAGATTAAAGATTAAAGATATAGAACCATACATGGGGCAGATGTCAATAAGCATACACGGAAAAGGTAGAGAAGAAAAGGATCAGAGAATGTTTATTCATGAAGATTTAATGAAGTCTATTCATGATTATTTGAAAGCTAGAGAGGAAGACGATAACGAGGAAGATTATTCAGAAAATGATTATATATTTATATCTCATGCTACTAATAGAAGCAGTAAGCAATTAACGACTAGGAGCATTAGAAGAATAGTAAAAAAATTGTTAAAAGGAATAGGGTTAAACACTAGAAAATATTCAGCACATAGTTTGAGACATACAGCCATAACTAAAGCAGATGAAATAAGTAATAATCCACGATTTACTCAAAATTTTGCCAGACATGCAAGATTTGATACTACTACAAGATATATTGCAGAAAGAAATAAATTAGAAAATGCAGTAGAATTGAAAATCCATTACTAACAGCAGGACGATTAGTCCTGTTTTTTTGTTTTTTCAAACAATATATAAATAAATACTATTATTATACAGTAACTACTATTTTTATTTTTGGTTAACAAAACAAAAATTTTGATAACCATGGGAAAAATTACAAATGTTTTTCTTGAAATATCTTCTGTAATAGATTATAATAGTTAGTGTAGTGGATAGAAAATATTACAATTAAATAGAAAAAAGGATTACAACTGTTATTAGGAATTGGCGTTCCTAGTAACTTCGAAGAGAAGATAGCGCCTTCTCATCTAGTCGAATCCTTTTGTTATCTGTTTTATTATTTACTATATAATTATATAGTATCTTGGATAAAAAATCAAGAAGAAAACAGATAATAATTGGATCAAAGATGGATTTTTTAAGTATAGAAGGCGTGAAACTAACTCTTCTGTATTTAAGAAATCCATTTTTTATTTTTGTTGTAGAACAAGGGGGTGAAATTCATGAAAGATAAAATTACTAAAGTTTTAGAAGTATCTGAGAAATTAGAGATGGTAGTAGCTTTTGATGCTGAAAATGAAGAGATGGTTAATCAAACTATCATTGAAGCTATTGCAGAGTTAGAGTCTATCAAGCAATAGTACAAGCATTTTATTTTTATTGAATTTTGGCTATTTTAGTACAATTATAAGTGCTTTTTAATTAATTTTAAATCAAAGGAGATGTTTTTATGGAAGATTTAATAATTTCAAAATTTAAAGAGTTAATTGATAATAACAAACAATCTTTTTTCGATGAATTAGCTAAGCAATTCTATCAACATATTGAAAAAGAAACAAAATATGAATTATCTCACGAAGATGATCCATATTGGGATCACTCTGGTGAACTAATTGAAGTCGGTACATTTAACATTAATGATTATGACGAGTTAGAAGATTTCTTTGAAGAATATACAGGGACAAAAATGGCATCTCACCAAAGTGGTAGAGGTTGGAATTTTGAAGATTACGAAGATATTTATTATTTTGAGATTATCTCTGATTATGTTCGTGAAATTTTAGAAGATACAATTAATTTTTTTGATGATATTGAAAACGAGCAATTTATAAATTTTCTCAACATAAATTCATTGGAAAAAGAAGATTTAACTTATGATTATTTTGATGAATTAATAAATGATAAATCAATTGAACTATACGACGAAATTAAAGAGTTGAAAGCTAAAGAAATATACAACAGAGGATTAGAATTAACTAAAAAATAACATAAAAAAATGAGAATAGATAAGCCCCAAACTTGTCTATTCTCAAATCCCCTAATTAAAGGAGTGTATTCGTATGCAATTGTTTTCTACTATTAGTATATCAAATATCGTGATATTTAGTCAATTAAAGGATGATTCATTATGCAAAAATTGATTAACAGTATAATGAACATTAGAACTCAATACGACTTAAATCAAGTATTCGCTGAAATATTAGAATTAGATATTAGTAAAACAGAGGAAAATGAGTTAATATCTAAAGCTAGAAAAGTATTTAATAATATTCAAACTAAGAAAGAAGAAAATAAAAAGGTTAAAGAAGAAAACAATAATATTAATAACGATATGGTGAAGATGGTTAATAATATAGCTGTTAAACAAATGAAAGATAGCGATATAAATAATTCTACTTATAGTCAAGAGTTAAAAAGTAGATTGAACAACAAAAAAGAAAATAAAATTAACTTAATCGAACTACATCGAATAATTGATAAGATTAACCATACTGAGAATAAAAGTATTAATAATTTTGAAGATGCTATTCTAATTCCAATGAATTATTGTGAAAAATTATATAAATCAGCTACTAGTATATATGCCTTTCCTATACTTATGTACTTAGTTAAGAGAGCAAAAGGTACAGGTGTAGTAGATAAGGCTACATATAGTGAAATTAAAGAGTATCTTGGTATAAGTCTAGGAGCTAATAGAAACATTCAAAGGGGATTTAATGATTTAGAAGGATTAGGTATTATAGAAATAGATAGAAGTCAGAAACATAGCAGATATATATTAGTTGATTATATCAAATTAAAAGCTAAGGGAGAAAGGGGATTCTCACCAGTTCCAGAACAATTTATTTTAAATAATCATAGGAGATTTAGCTTAAAGGACTATCGTACTGTATTCTATTATTTCACACACAGACACCATGATCCACGTAACAAAAATAGTAAGCCTTTGAAACTAGAAACTTTAAAAGATATAGTAAAGGCTCAATCATACGAAGAGTTGAAAAGGAAATTAAAAGGACTATTAGGTGAGCTATTTGATGAAATAACCTTTACTGAGGATAGAGAGAAGAAGGGACAGAACTTAATTCACGTTGCTTTCAATAAAGCCAAATTAGGCATTATCAATGGAATCAGTATCTTAGATACTATTATCTCTAATCACTCTCAAAGGCTGCAGAAGATAGGCACAGCCTTCATTGGAATGGATATTGCCCTTAATCTACCTAACATATTAAGAGTGATCAAAAGTAAAATAAGTGAGTTTGACTTAGACAAATTGCTGGAATGGTTAAATCAAGGTAAGCAAGAGATTAAAAGTGATAGTGGTAGCGTAAATTACTTCTTCAAAATGATAGAAGTAACTAGAAATAGACTGCAATCTAATAATTAGTTGTAGATTTAACTTTAAAATTTAATATCATCACTCATTGCGATTTTTTAAAGGATGGCGATTCACAGGGGATTTTATACCCTTTTTTAGGTTTCTATAAAATGTAAATATAATTTTAACTTTAGTTGGAGATCCTAATCCAGCTTTTTTTATTTTTTGATACTTTTGTGTGATTATTAAGATGAAAATTATCCACAAAAATCATCTTTGGTTATTAATTCAAAAGTCTTTGGTTATCAATTCATATGCTATTAATTAAATATTGGTTATCAATTCAAAACTGCTTAATCTTCTAACTCCTTGATATTACTGGCTTTATAGCAGGTCAGCTATTTTATAAAGAAGTTGAATTATAAAGAAAAGATAAATAATAAGTAGCAAAGCTAATGTTTAATCTACCAAGAAAAAATCAAAAGATAGCAATTAAGAACAAATATCCTGGTCAAATGAAACTATGTCATCTATGACTTTATTATTTATGAAAAAAATATAGATATTCGCCTGTTTTCATTTGCTTTATTTACCACTCAAGTGTATAATAATAGTATAACCTTTAATTATAACATAGTTTTGGTTACATAGTCAATACAAAATTTAAATTTAGGAGTGATTATTATATTAGGTGACTTAGGATTTAATTTAAAAGATAGTTTTGGTGGGGAGAATTTAGATAATTTCAAGCAATTGATTAAAGACAGAAATTATGAAGAAATAATCAAAGAACAATCTTTGTCAACAATAGTGATGGGAGCATCTTACGTCTATGGTGTCTGTAATAATATTGATAAGGATGAAAGTATATCTATTGCAGCTACTGTATTGTTTGATTTGTTAAAAAGATATATAATGTATGACAATCTTGAAACTGATGAAGATGTAAAAGCACATTTCAATTCATATGTTAAAAAATATCTATTGAAAAATATGAATAACTACAAAAAAGGAGCTAGAAATTTAGCGACTACTGATCCACAAAAGTATAATTATATTTTTGATAATAATAACTATGTTTATGAAGAGGGGTATGAGAAAGTATTAAGTGAATACGATGAGGAAGGAAAGGAAATTGTAGAGTTGTTATCAGGACAAGAATTTGAAGTCTATAAATTGATGTTTGTTGAAGATCTGAAACGTGGTAACGTAGCAGAAATTTTAGGTGTTGAGCCTGATACAGTAAGTACATACAGAAAGAGAATCAAGAAAAAGTTAAAGAAAATTATATAATTTGTACCAATTTTTAGGGGTATTTTTATAATTAATATAGTAGAAGGGAAGAGAAGGAAGGTATTTTATAGAAAACAATTGCATAAAAATGTATGTTATTTAGTGATATAGTTATATGAGAAGATAAAAATAGAAAAATGCTTATAAAATTAGCATCAGAAGTTGATTATTACTATGTGAAAGTTAAAAGTTAATATTTTTTTACCTGTTAGTCTCGACTTTTAAAAATAGAAAGGTGGTGAAATCATTGAAAGATAATATTCAATATTCAAAGTTTGATTGTGAAGAAAGAAGATTAAGCAGGTCAACTCTATTCATTCCAGCAAAGTTTAGAAACAAATTAGGATGGGGATTAGACCAAAAACTAAAGATTTACTATGCAAATGGTGGTTTAGTAGTCAAGAAAGCTATTTAATTTTTTTTGACTATCGTTCTCGACTCTTGAAAGGTGGTGAAATATATGGAAACACTTAATCTAATATCCAAGATAGTTAACTTTAGTTTATACAGTTTATTGTCGTTAGTAGTATTTAGTCTAGTTTTATGTTTGCTGTAAATTTTCAGAATATTCAAATAATAATTAAAGGAGAGATGTGATTATGGAATTAAATCAGTTGGATAAATTATTAGAAGTATTTAGCAGTGAAGAAGCAAATTATAGAGTAGGGATTCATAAAGATTTAGGTAGGTGTATCGTAGCTAACGAAGGAGAAAGTTGCTTAGAATTGAAGGAAGAACCCCAAATTAAAATTGTGATAGACGATATTTGGGAGTTAACAGAAAATGGTGTAGGAGAATTAGATGACACATTTTCAATAGTAGAAAATGAAGAAAAGTCTAAGTATGTACATATTGCTTATATTGATGAGGTATTAAGAAAACTAGGCGAAAACAAACGTAAGCTATACGATTATTATGTTAACAAAGATGATATGGTTGTTATATGCCAATGCTTAAAAACAGGTCGAACATACGATTTTGCACCAGCCGATAAGATATTAGATATAGGATTAGTCGATAACAATAATAATGATGATATTGTAGTTTACATGGAATTAGACATGACAGATAATCCTTATGATGATACAAATTCTTTTGAGTGGCTTTTGAGGAGCAATGAAATATTTAATGTAATTTAGAGTTAAATTTATATAAATTTATAAAAAACAATTTAAAAGTGGAAGGATGATAAAATGGATATTACTAAAAAAGAAATGGAAGCAATTGAAGAAGAGGTTAGAGAAGGTATTAAAATTTTGAGGAAAAGTTATGAAGATACTAAAGAGTTTGTAATAGAAATGAATGACAGTCTTAAATCAGCAGAAGAAATGAACGAATTAGAAACTCAACTAGTGTTAAACAACTACAAAAATGCAGTTGTATTGTTGTTGAATGCATTGAATTCTACTATTAATATAGCTGAGAAATTGTCAGCAAGAAATTAAAACAATTAAATATAAACCAGAAAATATTCTAAACTCGTTAATTATGACGGGTTTTTTATATTTTTTGATTAGTTTTTTAATTAAATTCAAGAAAAGAGGGATTCAAAATTGAAAGAATCAAACAAGTTTTTTCTTATAACAGCCTTAGTAACTACGGTAATCTCAGCACTAATAAGCTCAATTGTTTTTTTAATATTGAAATAAAAAGAGGTGTAAAAAAATAAATGGAAGCTACATATAATTTAGGTATCAAATTTGAAAGCAAAAATATGAATCAAGTATTATCAGATTTAGACAGAATGAAGAAATCAATTACTGATATAACTAATTTAAATAAAAATGTGAGCAGTCAAGCAACTAAAAGTATGAACTCTGTTAGAAATTTAAGTAGTGAGATAAAAAAAAATGGAACTGCAATTAAAAATAATGCTAAATCACAATCGCAACTATCAAATAGCTTGAACAACACTAATCAAAGCGTCACTGGATTCAGAAGAAACTATAATAAACTTACAAAAAGCATAAAAAATATAGTGATTTGGGGGACATTGTCCTCGGTTATTTATGGGACAGTCAACAGTTTCAAAGAGGGCATAGAAACAATTGAAGAATTAGATGAAAAAATGACTCAATTAAATCGTGTAACTGAACTAACTACCCAACAATTGAACGAAATGAAACAATCTGCAATAGATATTGGTCAAGAGTTCGGTCAGACTGTACCAGATGTACTTTCTAGTATGATCGAGTGGAGCAAAGCAGGTCGTTCTATGGAGGAAGCTATGGCATTAAGTAGGACAGCTATGTTAGCTTCAAACGTTGCTTTTATGAGTGCAGCAGATGCAGTAAAATATCTTACTAGTACAACACTTCAATTTGGAATAAGTGCTAGTAAGTCAGAACAGATAATTGACCGATGGAATGAAGTTGCCAAAAACTACGCTGTAACAGGTAAAGCATTAGCAGAAGCAATACAGATGGGCGGAGCAGCAGCTAGGTCATCTGGATTATCTATTGACGAATATATTGGACAGGTCACAGCACTATCAGCAGCAACTAACCAGACAGGATCAATGATAGGCAATACCCTCAAAACTTTGTATTCTAGGCTTGGAGGGAGTGGTTCTTCTGAGGGAATAGAAGCACTTGGCAAAGTAGAATCGCAGTTAAATAAAGTGGGTATAGCATTACGTTCAAGCAAAGATAGTTTCAGAAGTACGCAAGATGTATTGAGGGATTTGTCTTTGCAATGGGATACATTAACAGAGGTTCAACAAAAGAATTTAGCTTACGCACTTGGTGGAAGGCGTAAATTCTCAACTGTAATTGCTTTAATGGATAACTATAAGATGGCAGTTGATGCAACTAAAACATCACTCGATTCTGAGGGCAGTGCATTACGGGAAAATATTGATGTAATGGAAGCGATAGCTAAACAAAAATTAGTTTTAATTTCTACTGCTAATAAACTTGCTGATACTCTTGGGGAGTCTGGATTAAGTAAAATTTTATTAGGGTTAGTTAAAAGTGCTACAGGCGTATTAGATGTTATAGAAAGTTTAGTTTCTACTTTTAATGATTTAAATGGCATTATGAAAATTTTGGTTAGTGGTGCTGGGGTATATGGATTGATAAAAGGTATAAATAAATTAAGAACTGCAACAATTGCTTTAGAAACAACAACCACTGCTACTACAATGGCTCAAAAAGGATTCTTAGCAGTATTATCACCACAAACATTAGCAATTATGGGAGTAGTAACTGCTGTCGGAATAGCTGTTAGTAAATTTTCAGAATACAAAAATAGAATGGAAAAAGTTAATGAACAAATAGAAGTATTTAATAAATTGACTAAAAATTCTAACGAAATGTCTTTAGTTGAGGTTAGTTCTACTGTAAAAACTTTAGACAAATTCCAATCCAAGATAAAAGAATATAATAATATGGTTGAAGAGTATAGAAAATTAAATAATAAAAAAGGTGTAGGTTTCTTTAGTAACTTCACAGGTTTAACTAATTTGGAAGATGAACGTTTCAAAGAATTAAAAAGTGATTTATTGGATTATAAAAATGAGATAATGGATATGGGTAAATCTTTAAATGTTCCTTTAAAATTAAAATATGAAGGTAGTTATCCTATAATTGAACAATCTGAAAAAATGAATAAAGTTATATCTGGGATTAGAGAAAATGCTTTAAAAAACATTGAATATAATAAGCAATTAACTAAAGAAGAGTTTGAGTCTACATGGAATATTAAGAAGAAAAACGAAGAATTAATGAATTCAATCGACATTTATAAAAAACTTAATGGTCAATCAAATTTAACCACTAATCAGCAGACTAAATTACAATTAGCAATGCAAAAATTAAGAAATGAGTTTGAATATTTGAAAATTGAAGGAACAGATTGGGATTTAACGTTAAAACAAATTTATTCTAATTTAGAAAAAAATAATGTTTCTGCTATTAATACAAGTATAGATAAGTTAAATAATTTGAATGTTGCTAATCAAAATGTGATTTCTAATTTAAAACAAGAAAGTTTAGGACTAAGTAAGAGTTTGATGAACACTAGTATTACACAATCTGTTAGAAAACAATTTGAAGAACGGTTAAATAATGTTAAGAAAGAATTACAAGCAAGAAAAGACTTAGTTAAATTTACAGAAGAAAAGATTGAAATGTTATCTGGTAAGATTATTTTTAAAGAGTTTTTTGCTAAAATGAGTGAAGATAAATTTAAAGATTTAAAGAAAACTTTTGAAGATGGGTTAATCAATCCTATAAATGAATTCTATAAGCAGTTTTTACAGATACAGAAACAATTTGAAGCTGGTGAATTCTCTTTAAATATAAAGAAGAATCTATTTAATTTGTCCGATTTAGATTATAATAAACAATTACAGAATCTATTAAAAACAAGTGTTACTGGTTCTATTGATTTACTTGCTAACCTTAAAGTGTCTGATCTATCTTCTTTTGAAAATATGCTCAACAATTCAATTATGGGGGCAAGTGGAGAACGAAAAAAAGAGTTAGAACAATTAAAAGAACAATTAAACACTATTAAAGAAATAAAAGGTGAACAAAATAAAGTTGGAGCATTAGCGGGATTGATTAAAAATTATTATACTAGTCAAAATGAAGAATTAGATAAAATCAATAATAAAGTATCATTACTTACTGTAGCTGATTCTTTAGAAGGATACAAAAAATTAGACTTTAGCAATATAGCTCTTATGGATTTGAATCAATTAGAAAAAATAAATAGTTTATCAAATGATAATAAAAAACAATTAGATTCGTGGAAACAACAATTATTATCTATCGATAAAACTAAATTAAATACTAAAGATTATAGTAGATATAGTGAAATATTAAACTATATCAATAGTCAGATTAAGAATATAGTTAATGCTGAAAATGAAATTGGTAAAAATATTGATATCAAAAATCTACAACAAGATATCAACAAGGAATATCAAAATTATCTAACTGATATACAGAACATAGATAAGAAGATTCAACTTTTGAATTCATGGAAAGATAAAGCTATTTTAGATGGTTTAGATACAAGTAAAATTAACAAAATGATAGATATAGAAAAAGGTAAGAAAGCATTACTAGAATACTCAGATCAGCTAAACAAGGTAAAAGAACAAATAAGTAATATATCTGATATCACTAAAGGAGAATTATTCAGCAATATTAGCTTCAATGAGAGTAAAGCAAACATAATAAACAATCTAAATAGAATTCTAGAATCTGCCAGAAACAATTACACAGAAGTGCAATTGAAGCAGTTAAAAGAGCAAATAAAAGCTATACAGAAGATGAGTAGTAAAGAGTTTAAGAAATGGCAAGAAGAGAATCAAGAAGCAGTTAGAGATAATATAGATAATATCGTCAGCAGTTTCCAACAAGGTCTGAATAGTGTCAATAGAAGTGATTTTGATAATATTCAAGACTATACAGCATCAGCTATAAAACAAGGTGTATTAGGTGCATTAGCAAGTAAGGAATTAAGCAAAGCATTATCCCAAGCTATTACAGGTAGTAAGAATAGTAATTCACAAAAAAGATGGGCGTCAGGTATTCAGTCTTTTGCACAAGCAAAATCACAAGGTTCAAGTGTTGGTAATTCTTTTATGCAAGGTATAGGTTCAGCTATAAGTGTCACTAATCCAGTTGTTGGTGGAATTGTATCAGCTACAGGTAGTATTTTTGAATCTGTTTTCGGTGGAGAACGTGGAATAAGTTCACAAGTAATAGATAATCTAAAAGAAGCCTTAGATAATGCGAAATCGTTCTTGGAGAATTATAATCTTGAGTCATTAGTTCCAGAATTGAATGTTCACGATTCGGCTGGTTTCTTTACCAAGCTCTTCGGTGGAAATGATCTATCTGCTAATACGAAAGAGATTGAAGATTGGTTAAACGAAAACTATAATCGCATTAAGCAAACTATCAGTGATTTAAATAGTGGAATAGAAGATGCTATTACATCATCAACAAATTATAATTCCCTTTATCAATCGTTCTACACTTCAATTGGAGAAACTCTTCAAAGTGCTTTAATGGATGCAGTTTTGAGTTCTTCTGTCATGACTAGCATCATAGGCGAGTTAACATTAGCAATCGAAAATGCAGTTGAGGATGCTTATATTAGTTCTGCCGAAATGGAAAATATCAAGAGTATTTACGAAGGTGCTAAAGGTTCGCTTGATTCTGCATATAATCAGGTGCAAGATTTAATGGGTGAGTTCGATTTAAATGTAGAGCAAGACAACAGCACAACGTCCAGTTTTAGTGCAGGGTCTAGCAGCTCAATATCAAATTCTAATTATTTCCAAATCTATCCAAATATGTACACAGGTGATCAAATTCAAATGGAAGAAACTGCCAAACAATTAGAACCTTATATTACTGAAATTCAAAGAGAACAAGGAGCTTAAACAATTTAATATCACTAATCAAGAAGTAGAGAGATTAATTTCTTTCTGCTTCTTTTTATTTTACTTTAAATTTTCAGAAAATTAAAACTATTAAGAGGAGAGATGCAAATATGACAAAAGATACTATTACAAAAGATACTGTTAAATTAATTATTTATGGGATTAAAGACAAAAGAACTGATGAAATTAAGTATATCGGTCAAACTAGTAATCTCACAAATAGAAAATATAAACACCTTCATGAGATGGACAGATATGTAACTCAACAAATTTATAAAACTGGTGTTGAGAATATAGAATTTGTAGAACTTGATGTAGTCAACTTTGATGAAGTAGCAGAAGCAGAGAAGAGATATATCAAGAAATATGATACAAAAAATAATGGATGGAATCAGAACGATACATATAAACCTATTAGCATTGAAGGAAGGATGAAAATTTCTTCCATGAAGAAAGGGAGAAACAATCCAATGTGTAAGTTTTATTTTTCACAGGAAGAGTTAAAAGAAATGTTTGCTCTATATTATGACAATCAAAAAGAAACAATTGAAAAATTGAGTAACAAGTATGGATGTAGTTCTTCTACAATTTCCAACATACTTAATTATAATCATTATTTAACTCGTGATAACGAAGAATTAAAAGAAGAATACAACGAAGTCATTTGACACCTCACAGGAACACCATAAACTGTTTCTAAGGGGTGTTATTTATATTTAAATGTATTTGTATTACTGATGCAATGAAGTAGCTATATAAGGCTTACAGAGGGGTGTCGTGAAGGTTCTGGCATCCCTACAAATATAAAGGAGTGATGCTATATTTTTGATGAGATTATCAACAAGCAAGTTAATCAGTTTCAACAGTTAAGTGAGATTATGGTCAAGGTATTACGAGAAAGTGAAAATCAAGAATTGATGGCAGAAATATATGAACGATTAAACGAAACTATCAACGATATCAGACGACTACATAACCTCAAAATTATGATTGCTGAACATATCAGAAAGAAATCTAATAATAAGCATGATACAGGCTCACAGAAGGGCGACACGGGGGTTTGTTGACGGTGTAGGTGTAAAACTATTGCTTATTACTTAGAACAGTCATATAAGCAAATATGGAGGTCTGAATAGATGTTGTTGGGGGGTACGAAATATCGTAGTCCTATAACTCAAAATAAAAGGAGAGATGTAAATGTTGAATAATAGAGAAAAATTAGAAGAAGCAAGAAAAGTAATTGAAGTTTTAGATGGTGCAGTTAAAAGAATAGAAGGGGGAGAAACAAAAGAAAATATTAAATGTATGACACATACTTTGAGATTATTGTTGAATAATATTGAATTAGAAAAAAAGCAATATAAAGATAATGTAGTTAGATTAGTACAGAAAAATGAGAGTAATCTAATGAAAAATTTAATAGAAATAATAGGACTAGAAAATATATTAGATTATGTGAATTTCATTAATTTTAGAGAGAATAGGAATTGCAGATTCATTTATAAAGTTGAAAATAATAAGTTGATTATGATGGAAGAGTTTAAAGAAGAAAATACAGCGATTAAAACTGAATTAGTTGATATGAATAATGTTGTGAGTGTTAACTGGTCTGCTGATGAGAAAATATTACAAGTAGTATTGTTTGAAGGTGAACCAGTTATGATTAATAAGAAAGAAACTGAAGTGTTTTATTTGACAGCAAAGGGAGTTGAAGTGTATGGAGATTAAGCAATTGAAGAAGGATTTGCAGGAATTAAATGAACTAATCAACAATAAGTCTAATGTCAGTTATAGATTAGAAAAGAATGGTGATATAGTAGCTACTTTGAGTGATACGGAACATAACTTTGCTAATATTGAGCATTTGATTGATTACACATTTAATAGAAATGAAGGATACATTAAATTAGAGTTAGATTATAGAGAAGTAGAAGAAGCGAATATGAATTATTTTGATTGGTATTTAGACAAAAATGGATTTCATGTATAGATTTAAACTAGGGGGCTTTAATGCCCCTTGATATATCGATAGAAATAATTATATATAACTTATGTTAGCTTGACTTCTTATAACACAGAATGTTATAATGTGCTTAGGGTATACCATATATTATATTAGATTTCAATGTATTTTTTAAATTGTAAGTATAATTTTTTCGGTAACACGCATATTAATATAAAAAAAGACCGCCCATGTTGTTGTAGTGCTACCAACACTACACACAGGCGGTAAGGAGACTCCTTTTCTAATCTAGTTACTTAGCAAATCGATCAGAATTTGGAGAATAGCTATAATAAGCATGATCCACTCGTAAATGCTCATATGTAGCACACCTCCTTTCTATAAATATTTAGGAGGTTCTCCTAGAGTAGCGCTCTTTCGGCTGAGTGCTACTTTTTTAATTATAGCACATTTTTATTCATTGCTCAATTTTAACCATTTAATTAACTGTCTACTACTATTATGACTGAATGGCAGATTATTATACTTCTACAACTAACATAAGCCATTTCGTATATTTTTCATAAAAGTAACCATCCTCAAAAAACGAGGAAATAGGTTACTCTTTTTTTGTCTAATAGTCTAGACTCTTAATTGATGTGATACAACATCCCAAAACGGTCTTATGCGATTTATCGCACGTAGCGAAGCGAAGTCTTATATATATAGACTAAGCAGATAATCTGATAATAGGTATTCCAAGTTAGGACACCTTATCAGATAATATTTTTTTGTCTATTTTTACTTTTGATGGAGGTAGCACTTTAAAAAGTATAACCTTTAGAATTTAAAAATTCAGATGTGCATATCCGAAAATTATTTAAATAATGCTAGTGAGAAATCAATTAAGGTTACCGACATTTGTTACGGTCAGCTAAAAAAATAAACATAACATATATTATTTTCTTAACTGATAATACTATTAGCAGAGCATGGTCTATCCGATTTATCGGAAACAATTAACCATGCTTTTAACTTGTTAAAAGTGTGGTAATTGGTTGCTTTGCATCTTAAAACCTCTTATAATCATCTTATTTCCTCTTACTACATCCTATATACATCTTATAGAAGAGTTTAAAACCTTTTTAAACGTTGTTATATCAAGGGGTTGAAGCTGGTGTTAAATACTGATATAATGCAAATAGGTTTACAAATAGATTGAAAAATGATAAAATAATAGAAAAGGAGGTTTGGAAATGGAAAAAGGTACATATGGAAGATTTAAAGATTATCTGTATTTTGATTATCAATATTATCTGATACCTAGAAAAGTTTTAAATTCTAACATTAGCAATAATTCAAAGTTATTATTTGTTGTATTGCATAAATTCAGAAATAAAAAAGTACGAAACAAAACACTTGCTACTGTAGCTGGAATTAGTAAAAGTCAAGTAAGTAAAAGTTTAAAAGAGTTAGAAGATAATGATTTTATCACTAGAGAAGGCAGAGCAAATAATAGAGTAATAACACCATACGAAGATTTTGAAAAGATACAGGCGAAAGGGGATTATGTAAGGATACCAGCTTTCATAGTCGAGAATAAGGAATTAACTACTAATCACAAAGTATTATATTTTATTTTGCTAGATATTTATTTTTATTACATTAACAAAGATCTTGAAGAAGTCAAAAAGGTAAGCGATTTGTATACAGAAGTAAAATCAAGAAAGAATTTGGCTGAAAGGTTGGATTATAGTGAAGATAGAACAAGCGAATTAATCAGAGATTTAGCAGAAAAGTATAAATTCAAAAACAGATATTTATTAGCTACAGATAAAGCAAAATATTATGCAAAATATAATTTATATAAATGCAATTTAATCACACCTGTAACCAAAGAAGGATTTGAAAAATTAAAGAAGGATTTGGGTGTAGTAGATAATAAGCCAGACAAAGAAGAATTTAATATTGAAGATGAATTATTAATCGAAGATACACCAGCAGGGGAAATTAAAGAGGATAATAATTCAGACGTCCTAAAACAGGACACCTTGAGCAATAGAAATATGAAGAAAGATACTTCTTTAATCGCTGAAGATGGAACAAGAATTATTAAATTTTGGGATAATAAATTTAAAATGAATCTCTATAAACTAATAGATAAATATAATATACCAACTAAAAAACAAAAAGAATTAAAAAATCAATTTGAGACTTTTTCTGATGGTGAACTTTACGATTTGCTCAAAAGTAAAATTGGTGGGGAAATAGAAGAATACAAAATTGACTAGTGAACATTTCCGAACTTTTGCCGATTAGTTTACATGCTATTCCGAGGTATTACCGAAGATTCTACAATAAGCCTAACATATATCCGAATAACAACTCACCAATTAATACCCCGAATAAAAATAAACTAACTCTAATCATAGCTTTTACTATTGCATCAAGAAAAATATCAAATAGAGAGAAATACACGTCATTACACCACCTTTACCATGAGGTGGTTTTTATTTTGTTCACATTATGGAAAAATATTCATTAAGAACAATTAATTTTATGATGTATCAGCCTTACAAGAAGGCATATAGAAGCCTTTTGAAGCAGTTAAGAGCATAATTATATAGCTTGGACATATGGAAGGCACAGGAGAGGATAGAAGGCAGTATAATCAGCTAATAATAAAGGTTGGTAAGTCAATCAATCTAAGGTTAAATGTAGGTCTATAAGCAGGTGCAAAGTATTGATGCATAAGCAAGTGTCAATGATTTGATTGCATATCAACAATTGGCTTATATTTGAACTTAAATTCAACCTTAAATTAAGCAAAAAATTGTATTCTTAACATATACCCCCATAGGGTATATTGATAGGGGTTAAGTATAGGGTTGATGGAGAGTGAGATTGTGAACATCTTTATATTAACTTGACTATATAGTCAGTTTCTTTATGATGCAAGACACCCCTGTGATTCCTATTGTAGCAAGGGTTTATAGCTATTCTTTCTTTTGCTAATAAGAATAATAATTAGTAGTATTAAGAATAATATTGATAATAATTGATGCCAAAAAGCACTATAACGGAAGTGAGGTTGTAGAAGTATTCTATACCCCCTCATTTTAACCTTATTCGTAATACACTGTAGTCAAACTGACTAGAGTTGAAGAGTAGAATCAACTACTCTTTTTTTATTTGTGATGATACAAAATGAATAATCATCTTATTAAAATAAATAAAACTAGTATTAATTAGATAATCAGGAATAATATTGAATATTTTTTACCAAATCACATATAAATAATAACAGGTATGAAATAATTATAAGAGGTGATAAAGATGGCATATATCTATAGATTACATGATAAAGATGGAACAGTTTGTTATGTCGGGCAGACAACACAAGAAGTAGAGGATAGACTAAAAACTTATCTTGGAGGACGAGTCTATGACTGGTTCAAGAACGTCAAATTTGTTTCGTTTGTGGAAGTAGAGGATAATAAAGTAAGCATGTATGAAATATATTATATAAGATTCTACTACCAAAACAATTATAAGGTCTACAATAAACGATCATGTATTGACAAAAAGATGGAGTTGCCTGATGGTTGGGAAGAGTTAGAGTTTAGCAAATTATATAAAATAAATCAGATAATTTATGATGCAACTGATTACAGAAATGGTAGAGAAACCTACGAAGATAATGATATTGAATATTAGACTTTAAATTATTTGATATAAAGAAAGGAGAAAATGATGGATTGTTATGTTTATCGGCTGTATTTAAAAGATACTGGTCATATTTGCTATGTAGGCAAAACTAAAAATCTAATCAATAGAATAAAAGTACATTATAGTGTTGATTCCTATATGGCGACAATTAGTCATATTGATTTTGCAAAGGTTGAAAGTAATGAATTAGCTTTAGCACACGAACGATATCTTCAAAACTATTATCAAGAAAAGGGAGTTAAGTTGTATGGTAGAAACATCAAATTGAGAAGAACAGAGCAGCCTGAAAAAGAATTGACCTTCAATGAAAAAATTAAGATGGAAGAATTAGATATTGATTTAGAGAAGTATAGATATTATATCAAAGAAGAGTAATTAATAGTTGCTCTTTTTTTATCAAACAAAGGATATTATTAACTTTTAAAGAAATTAATATTAAATAATCAAAAAAATATTAAAGTGTAAATAAAGGAGTGGTAAAGTGAAGTTACATAGCAGAAAATCTATACTATTTTTATTAGTATTATTTTTGAGTACTTCTGTTATAGTTCAAGCTGAAAAACAAACAGATATTTGTAGTTTGAAAGAATATTTAAAAGGGATGGTCTTCTCTAATACAGTAAATGCAATGTCAATATATACATTAGATGAGTATTCACCAGTGGATAATAAAGTAGCTTTAACTAATTTCAACCAATGGACTAATAATAATAATGAACAAAAAGTTGAAAAGGATATATTATTAAAAAATAAAAAAGAGATACAAAAACTATTTGATGATTTAGATTTTGTTGGAAATAGTGATGTGCTTTTTTTTAATGAAGAAGCTCCAATTAGGTTGATTGAATTCAATGGTGAAAAATGTTTAGTTGTTAATATTTTCAGTGATAAAATATTCAATACATTAAGAACTAATTCTAAAGATAGAGCAACTAAAATTATTAGTGATAGAGCAATACCTTTATTAAATGTTATTTACAAACAATTTAAGGATACAAATATATCGTATCTTGGAGTAACAGTTACATATGGTAGCAAGAATTTTTCTCATTCAGATATGATAACTCCTGATTCAGAAGTACTTAGTGCTATTGTTAGCAAAAAAATATTTAAAGAATTTGATAACCTTTCTATTACAGAAAAGGATTTAATAAATAAACTTAATTTATATTTAAAAGATAGAAACATGAAAATTGGAACAGTTAAAAAAATTAATATTTAAAGTTAGCACTCTTAATTGAGTGCTTTTTTTATTTTTAATAAGCCCATATCGTGATTGTATATGCAATTATATAGTTAACTGTTTTAATTTTGCGATATGAAGCTCTAAAAATTAATTAAAAAGATGCTATATATCTCAATAGCACCTTTAATCATTTTCAATCTCAACTATATCATCTAAAGTACAATTTAATGTTTTAGCAACCTTCTCTAATACTTTCAAACTTACATACTCACCTTTTGAAAATTTAGATATGGTTCCCCAACTAATACCAGCTTCTCTTAAATCCTGCTTCTCTAAATCCTTCTCAATGAGTTGCTTTAGTAGTGGCTTATAGTTAATAGTCATCTCTAATACCTCCAATATATTTATATTTTATTATTAATCATCTATACTTCCCTTCAATTGCTAAAATATACCTCTCATATGTAAAACTAATTTCATATATTAATAAGAATATAGGAATCAACTCTAAGAAGTTAGAGATGGTTTCTAAATAATCGAGACGGAGGAATCGGATGGATAATTTATATTTCATTTTCTATCTTGGTGTGATTACTTGGATCTGCGATAGGATTCTATCAAAAGCAGGTAAGAAAGAACTAGCAGAATTTATGGATATGACAGCATTTATTATTGCTTTATTCAAAGTTTTCAATATGATTAGAGATTTAATTAATGTTGTTAGTGTATTCAACTAAAAGGAGGGTTGTCAGATGCTAGAATTGTTGTTACCTTCAACAAAAATTATTCTTGAGATGGTTGGGTGGTCGTGCATCGGGGGATTAGGGTTGTCTTTTTATTTAGAGGACAATTCATCACCAACTGAAAGAACTATTAAGCAATTCTTTATTAATACTGGATTGTATATCAAACAGAAAGAAGATAAAAAGTTATTACCTCAACTGATAGATTATAAGCAGGAGAAGGAAGAACAGGAACTATTTATCTATACAATACCTAATGGATTGTCAATTAAGCAGTTTGAAGATAAGAAAAAAGCCCTAGAACACCAGTTAAAAGGGGAACTGGAGCTATGGGCTTTAGATAATAAATTACACATTAGATTATATTCGTCAGAGTTACCAAATAGAGCGAATTTTACAGAGAACATGGGCTTTATTCTTAAACAGGTTAAGAAAGCTAAATTAGGATTATCGGTAGGATTTAGTAGAAGAGGTTATATAGTAAATGATTTCAGCAAAGCTACCTGTCATATTGTACTAGGTGGACAGACTGGAGCGGGAAAGAGTGTATTGCTAAGGCAGTTAATATTATCGGGAATGTTAGCATATAACCACCATGAATTACAATATTACTTTATAGACTTAAAGGGTGGAATTGAAATGATACATTTTAATGATTCAGCACATACAAAGAAGATTGCAGAGAATGAACACGATACATTACTGATACTAGAACAGTTGAATGAAGACGTTGACGAGAGGTTGAGAATGTTAAAATCTAAAGGTGTAACCTCAATCTATGATTTCAAGAATAATACTCTACCTAAAAAGGTTCTTGTAGTTGATGAATTGGCAGAGTTGCAAGGTAATGATGACTGTATCGAGTTAATAGAAAGACTTTTAAGGTTAGCTAGAGCAACAGGAATCCATTTAGTTACAGCAACACAAAGACCTGACAGGAATGTATTACCTGGACAATTGAAAGCTAATCTACCTGTAAGTGTGGCTTTAAAGTGTAAAAATGACGTTAATTCAATGATTTTATTAGATAACAACGAAGGTGCATATTTGGAGAATGTTGCAGGTCGAGGAATCTACCAACTAAATCAGAATATAAAAATACAAGTACCTTTTGTTAGTGTAAAGGATACTAGAAGGCTGATAGAGCTTAGAAATATAGAATTAAACTATAAATCTACTAACGGACACAATGTCCACTTGAAAAAGGCAACTAGTAAGGTTAATACTAAGGTTGAGGATAAATCTAGCAACCAGCAGAGTAACAAGGATTTAGAATCTTCTAACAGTTGGGGTGAGGTTATATGCTAACTGATAGAGATGAGAAGGTCATTGTAGCAGTTGGGAAGTCTAAGGCTTTAACTGGTCAGCAGATAGAGGGTTTATTTTTTAAATCGTATGCTACTAGACAGAGAAGATTAAGAAAAGAGTTGATTCCTAATAAGTATCTAAGTAATCCATTTTATTGGACGACAGGCAAATACACTAAATCAGCCTTATATCGACTAGGTAAGCAAGGTAAAAAGCTATATAAAGAGCTTACAGGCAGGGAATATCGACAACCTTCATGGTCGGAAAGATATATACCTCATTTATTGCAGACTAATGAAGTATTGGTTAAGCTGGACGATATTATTAATGATTACTGGTTAGAGTATACACCAAGCAGAGAAAGCAAGAACCAACTAGATTCATTGATAGAATTAAAGAACGGTCAAAAGATAGCATTAGAGCTGGACAGAGCAACAGAGGACAAGAAGGACATACAAAGACAATTTGTCAACTATCAGAGAGAATTATATATATATGGTCTTCCTAAGCAAATTATTTTTGTTACCCCAAGAGCTAAAGATTTGCATAAGTGGTGTTTAGAGGTTGCAGACA
>Ga0163226_1000047_pt1 | contig 24753 bp, 20 predicted proteins | sample MSEWel2016_07_13_2_FD_113144 | JGI IMG/M metagenome (GOLD analysis project Ga0163226, IMG submission 113144) | Subsurface microbial communities from deep shales in West Virginia, USA - MSEEL Well Study Marcellus 5H_2016_07_13 ...
ATACCTCACTCTAACTCTCTCCTACCTTAGGAGAGAGGACTAAAGCATCTTTTATTCCCCTCTCCTGATATGAGGAGAGGGGTTAGGGGTGAGGTGGGTTTTAAATTACATTCTAAAGTTGTTTATCTATAGTTTAATTGGCAATTGCTCATTGTTTATTGTAAATTATCTTTTATCTTCTCCCTTACAATCAAGGTCAAGTCATCTCTCTCTTCCTTACTCAACTTATCGACATATATAGTCTCCCCAATTATAATTTCCACCTGATCACCCTTTATTAATCCACCATTAGCTTCTCTTAACTTATATGAACCCTTAATTGTAATCGGCACTACAGGAATATTCTCTCTTAAAGCTATCTTCAAACTTCCCCTTTTAAAATCTCCTAGCTCATTAGAGCAACTCCTTGTTCCTTCAGGAAAGATAACCAAAGACTGACCTGCCTCAAATACCCTTCCTGCATTTTTAAAAGCCCTTAAAGTCTGACGAAAATCATTTCTCTTAATGAAGATACATTCCATATTCTTCATCCAACTACTAACAAAAGGCATATATTTAAGCTCCCATTTAGCAACAAAAGCTATTGGCTTGTTAATATACCCTAATAATAAAGGAATATCAAAAGAACCTTGATGGTTAGCTACAAATAATACTGGCTCATCAGGTAATCTCTCTTTGCCTTTGACTATTACCTCACTACCTGTAAACTCCACTAGACTCTTAGCCCAGACCTTTGCTACCTTATTAGTATAATTTTTCACAGCTTCATTTCTACCCTTTAACTCCAACAATTTCATCTTTAAAAGTGAACCCAATAATGCAATTTGGTATAACCAAAAGTAGGCAAACCAGCTAACTGTTTTAATCATAATCTATCTCCCTTTCATTAAATATAATCTTAACTATATAGATAATTATAAATTAGATTATACCTTAAATCAAAAATAAGTTGCCCCATTAGAGGCAACTTGAAAATATTAGCTATACTTTTCTTCTAAATATTCGATAATTTTTGCAGAATCATTAACTACAGTTCCATCACTATCTTCTATTACTGGAACTTTAATTTGACCTGATAACTCTTTGATTTTAGTTCTTTTCTCCTTATCTTTAGGAACTTCAATCTTTTCATATTCTAAATCCATCTCATCTAACTTATTGCGCACCTTTCTACAGAAAGGACAAGTTTCAAACTGATATAACTTAATCACTCTATCTACCTCCTTATGAGATAATTAGTAACTATTACTATTATTCTCAGTAATAAGAATAATTCCTGCTGAAATTTTAAATTAATATTTAATTTATTATATATTACTATCATTGAAATTATTCTAACTATAATATAGGAATAATGCTATCATGTAAAGAAGTCAAATATATTACCTAGCATACTTGCATCAGCTTTAAATAACTCTGTGTATTTACATCTAGTACAGGTCACAGTTGTGAATTTCTTGTTCTGTACATCAAACATCTTAGATAATCCACCACCAGTAGCTGCAAACCGGTCAGTTTCATAGCTACCATTACCACATTTAGGACATTCATAATTATCTATTCTTGACAATATAACCCCTCCCTTTATCTATATTATACTCCTTATCTTGATTATTTAAAAGATTAAATAGTTATACTTTATAGAGAAAAAGCGACACTTTCGTGTCTTAGTTAACAGTGTACAGTTGATAGTTGATAGTTAAGTTCAAAAACTTAAAACATAAGGATTTTAATCTTTTAACTATCCACTATACACTATCAACTATCAACTCAAAAAAGTGTCCCAATATACCCATATAAACTTAACTAAAAACTCAATTATAATGAAAAAAGGTGCCAACAGGCACCTTTTCTCTATATAAATAAACTCATATTTGATTCTTCAGCATCACTTAAGAAACTGGCTACTCCTCCAACCTCTACACCATCGACCAACTCTTCTTTTTTAATTCCCATTACATCCATAGACATCTGGCAAGCTACCAATCTAACACCATTTAACTTTGCTTGACCGATTAATGCCTCTAAGGAGTCCACACCTTTATCCTTCATTACCTTTCTAATCATCTTAGGCCCCATCCCGAACATATTCATATTAGATAATGGTAACTTCTCACTTCCTTGGGGCATCATCTTGCCAAACATCTTATCCATCATAGATTTCTCAACTTTGACATTCTCCTTCTTTCTTAAAATATTCAATCCCCAGAAGGTAAAGAATAAGGTAACTTCACTGCCCATCGCTGCTGCACCATTAGCAATAATAAAAGAAGCAATTGCTCTATCTAACTCCCCACTAAAAACAACCATAGTCTTCTTATTCTTAGTATTCTCAGTAGCAATTACTCTTCTACCTTGCCCTTTTTGAATAGTAGCACTAAAATTATAACCATTTTGACCAGTATCTAATAATTTATTTCCTGTACTCTTACACCATGCTCCAATATCTGCTGTAAATCCTGGGTCTGTAGCAACAACTTCTAATATATCACCTTCATCTAATTCTTTCATCTTATTTGCTACCTGCATAATTGGACCAGGACACTGTAGTCCACAAGCATCAAGGTTCACCCTCTTAGCATCTTGCTTATCTGCTAGTTGCTTTCCCACTATCTGACCTTCTTCAGGGTTAGAAGCTGTATTCATCTTCTCACAATCTGGAGTATTACAATCATTTAATACTTTTTTTTTATCGTTCATAACTTCTTTATATAGCTTATAACCACCTGATAAGTTTTTAACCTTCTTAAATCCATGTTGCATTAAGATTCTTGCTCCAATATAACCTCTTAATCCTACTGCACAATAAATTACAACCTCTTTATCTTTATCTAGTTCATCTAATCTATCCCTTAAGCTATTAACAGGAATATTTATTGAACCTTCAATCTTACCTAATTGAACCTCTACATCTTCTCTTACATCCAAGATAATAGTATCATCACTTAACTCTTCAAGCTCATGCCAATGAATTACATCAACCATTCCATTTAAAATATTACCTGCAGCAAATCCAGCCATATTTACTGGATCTTTAGCAGAACCAAAGGGTGGGGCATAAGCCAACTCTAGCTCTTGTAAGTCAAAGACATTCTTTTCAAATCTAATTGCAGTAGCTAAAATATCTATTCTCTTATCTACTCCATCATACCCAACTATCTGAGCACCTAATAACTTACCTTCGTTAGGTGTAAAGATAACCTTAATAGTCATTGGAATAGCACCTGGATAATATCCTGCATGGTTCTTAGAGTTTGTATAAGATACTTGATAAGCAATACCAGCTTTTTTTAACTGCTTTTCATTATTTCCAGTAGCAGCTACAGTTAAATCAAAAACCTTAGCAATAGCTGTACCTTGAGTCCCAATAAATTTTTCCTTCTTTCCAGCTAAGTTGTTAGCTACAATTCTTCCTTGCTTGTTAGCAGGTCCAGCTAACGGGATATGGGCAGGTTGCTTAGTTACAAAGTCAACTACTTCAATAGCATCACCAATAGCATAAATATTCTCATCAGAAGTCTGTAGATATTGATTGACCTTGATAGCTCCTGTCTCACCTATCTCCAATCCTGACTCCTTAGCCAATTTAGTGCTTGGCTTAACCCCTATAGACATCACTACTAAATCAGCTTCAATCTCTTCTCCGCTTTGCAGCTCTACAATAGTCCTATCATTTTCTTCTCTAAAGGCTTTAACCCCGTCAGATAAATGGAGATTTATACCTTTACTACGCATGTGATTATGAACCGTTGCTGCCATATCAATATCGATTGGTCCTAAAACCTGTGGTGCCAGCTCGACAACTGATACTTCTAAACCACGATGGTGTAAGTTTTCAGCCATCTCTACTCCAATATATCCAGCTCCAACTACCACAGCACGTTTAGGATCATTACTATCAACAAAGTCTTTAATTTGATCAGTATCAGGGATATTTCTTAAAGTAAATATATTTTTACTATCAATACCTGCTAATGGTGGCTTAATCGGCTCAGCACCAGGAGATAATACCAAAGCATCATAACTTTCCGTATAAATCTCGCCTTTAGCCCAATCCTTTACTTTAACTTCCTTATTCTCTCTATCAATAGTCAACACTTCATTCATTACCCGTACATCAACATCAAATCTAGACTCCATTGCTTCTGGAGTCTGCACCAATAATTTATTACGTTCCTTAATTACTTCACCGATATGATAAGGTAATCCACAGTTAGCAAAAGAGATATGTTCTCCCTTTTCAAAGATAATAACCTCTGCCTCTTCATCAACCCTTCTCAATCTAGCTGCTGTACTTGCTCCACCAGCTACACCACCAACAATCAACACTTTCTTACTCATTATTAAAACCCCCTTTAATAAATTTTTATATCAATATATATTAATTTTACAATATAATCTATAAAATTTAAGTTTAAGCCTAAATCTTAGTCTAAAGAAATAATTAAACTTAACCTTAAATTCAAGCTTAAACTTAAAATAGTGTCTTTACTATCTTTTTAGCGTCTTCATCAATCACATAGTAATTAATCTCTACTCCATTTCTTTCACCTTCTAAAATACCTAAGTTTCTTAATTTAGCAAGATGTTGAGATAGGGTAGATTGAGGAATCTCTAAACAATTCTGCATCTTGGATACATTACATCCCTCTTCTTCCATCAAACCTTTAACTATACATAACCTAATTGGATGGGATAAAGCCTTTAATACTTTAGCTTTAGACTCCAATAGCTCCATCTCTTTTGTGATATTTTCCACTTAGATACCTCCTAATAACTACATTACTATATTTATATATTACGATATTTAGAGAGAATTGTCAAATAAATATTGATTATCAACCTAAAAAAATTATTATAATTAAATTCAATAAGGATATTGGGATACTTTTTTATTAGGTAGTTAGGGGTTAGTTAGTTAGTTGCTTTTTCCTAGCCCCTACCCATCTACCTTCTAAATGTCGCTTTTTCTCTATAAAGACACATTTCAACTTGACTTTAAAACTGGATAACTTTACTAAATATGACCTCTTATACATTATTTATTAAGGTCATATTACAATATAGAAAACTAACTAAAAAGAAGTGCATAAATGCACTTCTTTTATAACTCATACTTCTCATATATATCTTGAGCAAATTCATCTACTGCATTAGTCAATACTCTATCAATCATCTCTTCATCAGAAGGAATAATTATAGATTCATCTTTATAATAGTATTCACTATAATTATCCTTTTTAGTGACTGTCTTACTTAAAACAATAGAAGCATCACTTACATCTAATAATTTAAATATAATCTTAGTATATGCCTGTTTCTGTACATGGTATCTCTTTTTCTGTTCACCATCCCAAGTTTCAACATATTCAGAACTTTCATCTTTATTTACATTTCCACTTAAAACCTTACCAACTACTAAATAGTCAACTCCTAAAATATTTCCTATCTCTTTAGCAGTAGCCGAATCAATCAGTCCAGTTGCCCCCAATTGCTGTTCCTTCAAAATAGCCTTAAGCTGTTTTCTCTCTATTATCTCAATAAATTTTGGATCTCTATTTAATAATTGGGCACTAAATAGACTAGTAGCTCTACTCCCTAAATTATATCTATAAGTTGTATCCTCAAAATCAATTACCCCTATTCTCTTCAACTTCAACTCTCTAAGCTTTTGATATGCCCGATTATATTTTTCATTAGTATCAAAATAATTATTATCATAGAACTTAACCTTCTTAAATTCATTATAGGCAAGCTCCCAATTCCCTTCTGCTAAATAGTCACTTCCTAATTTATAATGACGCTTTTTATACTCTTCTTTAGCATTGTATAATAGTTTATTCACCTCTGAACTATCTTTAATATCTTTAGCTTGAGATAAATCTTTAATAGCTAAGCCATACTCTTCTTTTTCTAAAAACATCTTCCCTTTACTCAAATGGTTTTGATATTGCTCTTCACGATGATTTTTAATCACCTTATAAATACCAAATACCCCTAAAACAACCAAGGCCCCAATTACTCCTTTTTCCATCCCATCTGACCCACTTGAACTAGCAGAAATACTTTGGGCATGAGCATAGTCAACTCCTACAAAGGAAACCAACATAAATATCATTAACATTATCGAGATAACTCTCATAGCTTTCAACTTTAAAACTCCCCTTTCTCTATTCAGCAGTTTATTACACTGATTTAATTTATTCTGAATATGATTATTTATTGCATATTCTACACAAAGAACAGTAAATCCTCCATTATTATAAAATTTAATTAATCTGACAACTATTATCCAATGATTCTAAATTTAATAATATAATACACTAACCCAATATTATGTAATTATAGATATGTAAATTCAAAATGAAACTTAATGGGTATAATGGAATACTTTCGTGTCAGGAATCAGGAATCTGGAACCTGTGTTTTTAACTGATTGCTGACTACTGATTCCAAATTCCTAGAAGTGTCCCATTATCTCTCTATAACGCCATGGTTAAATTTTATTATAGATTCAATCTATAAGCCAATATAATAACAGGTCACAGCAGACAATAACTGCATAATAACGACAAATAACACTTGAGCATTCTCTAACACTATTAACCTATCACTAACCTATAATGTGATTCTACTATGTTAAAATCTAATAATTAATCCTGCCACTCTGGATCACTATAATCTACTTTCTTCTCAGAGATAATTTTTCTCTTCTTCTCTTGCTTTGTAAATAAATTAACCTCTTTACCTGCTACACCATCACTTACATATAATATTAATTGCTCTTCTCTGTCCCAAAAATCATAATTATAAATTTTACCATTAACTTCCATCAGTTCTTTTAAAGAACTACCATTAGGAGCAATTTGATAGATTAACGATTTACCAGAACTATAATTATTAAATACAATCTCTTCTTCATCACCTGACCAAGTCGGTGAAGAATCAACACCAAATCCATTATTCAATAACATCTTAGAACTTCCATCCTCTTTCATTACATGCAGCTTCTTCTCTCCAGTCGTTGCCGAAATATAAGCAATTAACCGATATTTAGGAGAATAAGCAATCTGACTATCATAATGATTATTATCAGTTAGTCTCTTTAAATAGCTACCTGTTAAATCACTCTTATAGATCTCGAAATCACCATCTCGATTAGATGCAAATAAAATAGTACTATTATCCAACCAAACTGGACTCTCTTTATCTGTTGCCGTAAACGTAATCTGTCTTAGGTTAGAACCATCAACATTCATTACATAAATATTTTTATTTCCATCTCTATTTGATAAGAATAAAATCTCTTCTCCATCAGCAGACCAATTAGGAGCCCAATCATCACCCTGATCATCGGTTAATCGTAGTACATTTTTACCATAGATATCTGTCATATAAATGCTCTTACTCTTTCCTTTATCACTGACAAAAAAGAATTTAGCCTCTCGCTTATTCTCAAGGGCAAGCTTCTCATTAAATACTTTATCCCTTCCTTCTAATGTGATAACTTTAGTCCAGACTCTATAGCCTGGAGAGCTGACCTTCACTAGCCTATTTTCAATAGAAGGGTTCTCTATTACAGGAACCTTTTCCATCCTAAAATAACCATTAGCATCAGTCTCAACCATCTGATTGCCTAGCTCAACAGTAACACCTGCTAAAGCCTCTCCTTTAAATCTATCAATCACCTGACCACTCAAATTCATATAATTTCGTTCTAATTTAATAGAAATTGACTTATCGCCTTCTTCTGACAGAACCTGCTTACTCTTAGTAAGGTAATCCTTACCACTTAATCTGATTACACTATCTTTATTATCAAGACCATCAATTACAGGAATATTAGGAATAATAAAGTATCCTTGTTCATTCGTCTTGACAACTTGATTCCCTACCTCTACACTAATCCCAGCCAAAGGCTCACCTGTAAATTTATCAGTTACATTACCTCTTAAATTCATAAATTTATCATTCTGACAACCTATTACAGCTATAGAGACTATAATTAATAACATAAGTACTTTTAATCTTTTCAACATAAATCCTCCCTTCAATTTATTAGATCATACTACATCATAATAACTAATAAAAAGTATATTGCGACACTTTTTTCTAATTGACAGTTAATATTTTTAAAGCGAGAAAAATTCCTGTTTGAACGAAGCAAAAATTGAACTAGAATTTAAAAACTAGATAAAATATTAATTAAAAAGCAAAATCAAGACTAATATTAATTATTTTGATTGCGTAGTAAGTTTAATTTTTCCCTTGATTGGATTTATCACGAAGGGTTCCCTACAGGTTTTTTAATAAAAAACCTTCCGTAATAAATTTAAGAATGAACCCGTAGGTTTGGTTACTTTTTCGCCCTGAAGGCACTACCACTGAAGAAGTACTCTTGGGGTGCATCAAGGACGCACCATAGGAAGTAGTCTTGGGCTGAAAACGTAACCCGCCCTTAGGCGGAACCTAATAATTTACTCAAACTCAACAATATCCCCTTTCAAAGGCAGATCTTCTGAATCGACAATTTCAGCAATAACAGCACCTTTACTAACACTAATAATCTTAATTCTACCAATTGGCATACTCACCGCTTCTTCTAATTCTTCAACTTCTATCAACCTAATCAACTCTCCATAATCTCCTTCTATTAAATCATCAGTATTATCAATCTTTACAATCAAGCGCCTACCTATTATTTTGACAACCTTACCCTTTAATAGCGAATTTGAAGATAATTTTTCAACAATATTATTTACAAAATCATCTGTAGCTTCTTCGATACTCTTTCCTAAAGCAGATTTTTTAAAAGCCTTACTACCAAAACTTAGACCATTAACATTAGAGAATTTAAAAGAACGATCGGTTCCTTCTCCGATACCATTAAAAGAAGCAATAATTTCTGAAGTATTAACATCAACTAGCCTTCCAGTCAGAACTACTTTAGCTTCAACTCCTGAAGTTTTGAAAGGGCCAAAAGAAATCTCTGCTTTCTCTTTAATCTCCATTTGTGTTAATGTCCCTATCACTATAGAATCTACTCCTAATATCCTACCTAATTCAGCAGCGTTAGTAGAATCAATTAATCCACTACTTCCTAGTTTTTGTTCTGATAGTATCTTGTCAAGGTCGGCCCTTTCTATAACCTTAACCCCTTCATTTTTAACCAATTTATCTGTTACTAGTTGTGTCACACCCTTTAAAATATGTTCTTTATCTAAACCATTCCATCCTAAGTCAGAATTATTAAAAGGAATCACAGCAACTAAGGTCTGTTTAGCATCAATAGGGGTTGATATAACTAGTACCAATAAAATTATAGATAAAAGTAAAATATTCAATTTAATCTCCATTGACTAACCCCCTAGTAATAATTTAAATCAACTAAAGATACACCACTGAAAATTAAACTTAATTTAAAACAATAACTACTTTACAGTTGTCAAAAACTCCATTACTTTTTCCTGCTTGCTCTAAAGTTTTAGCATCTTTTTTTGATATAACTAGATCAGTCCCATACCTTCCCTTAACTTTTACAGCATTAATAATCAGTGGATTTTTACCTACTCGTGCATTGGCCTTAGCATCTGCCAAACTTCGATTATAACCTACAATCCCCTGAGTAATGACGCCATCACTTTGAATCTTACTCATCCCATAAACTAAACTTCCATTTTCATCATAAACCTTTGGAGCTAGAGCTGGTTTGGCATCTATATTTAAGGTATTGATAATAACTCCTGTGTAATCACTCTGTACCAAGGTCTCATCTTTTTCTGAATTATCATAACTCTGATTATCATTATCAAACTCTAGACTAGAATTATCATTATTGTTAAAGGTTTCGGTACTCTCTTTACCTATATTAGGGAAGATAGCTTTCATAATACCATCTTTTCCATAGAATTTAACCTGAATTATAACCTGATATACCTTATCTGCTACTTTCTTCTCTTCAATAATTTGGGCACCCTTGACTATCCCAGTTACTCTTTTGTTGATAATATCCGACTGAACCTGGGCATTCTTAACTGTCTGCTCAGAATCTATTTGAACCCCATTAATCGTCTCTAACAATCTTCTTTGTGCCATTGTAATAGCGGCCTCTCTAGCCATAATCTTTGCTTGGGCCTGATTTGTAATATAATCAGGAGCAACACCATACCCAGTTGCCTCTACTACTGACTTTTCCCAATCAGTAACTGTATTATCACCTTCATCAAATAATCCCTGTGCAAAAGAGACTTGCGTTACAACCAACAATATCATTAGAGTTATCAATAAAATATTAATTCTTTCATTCATCTTTATATCCCCCCTTAACTTAATTATCTAACTTCTAAGACTAGCTTTCCTTCTGACATATTCTTAATTTTAAAACTAAAAGGAAGCTTTCCTTCTAACTCTATAGCCACATCTAAGACCTCTACACTAGGTTCTAAATCTATATCAAAAGTAAGCAATTCATTAGCAAATTCTCTAAAATATACATTAACTACACCAGATAATGTAGGTAAAGTCCTCTTTAGTTGAGTTAATTGACTTAATGAACTAACACCATTAACCTGTAATTGGATCGTCTTCTCGTGCTGAATTAACTCATTACTCATCTTATCAATTAGCTCATCTGTAATATTATTAGTAGCTTCTATAATTGATTTCTTAGCAGCCATCTCCTTATTGATGCCTACCCCTTTGCCATCACCAGTTACAGCTGCAATTACCTGTGCTGTAGCTACATTAATAACCCGAGCTTCAACTTGAGAATTATATGACTTTAGGCTACCAGCAATACCATCTAGGGTCTTTCTTAAATCAATATAATTTGATTTAAGATTGCCTACCACAATAAAATCAGCCTGTAATTGTGAACTCAATTTAACAGCTAAATTATAATCTCCACTGATAATAGACCTTCTCTCTTCTCTATTGATTAAAGAATCAACCTTGTAACGGTCTATTACTTGAAATCCTGATCCTATAAACTGATTCATCATTTCAGTCTCTGCCAACCCATTTGGCAACTCAACATAATAATTCTCTACTTTTTGGGAGATTAAAACCATAACTCTTGGATTACCAATTCTTTTTATATTTAACTTCAAGGCATCTAAATCATCTGCTAAGGCTTTTCTGCCAACTTTAACTTTAAGCTTAACTATATAGATACCATCTTCAATTGATTTATTGATTACCTGATACTCTTTTATATATCCTTGACTACTCTTTAAAATCTTATCTTCAATCAGTTGAGCATTTTTTACCATGGTTGAAGAACTAATAAAAGTTCCTACAGCTTGCTCTACTGCCCTTCTTAACCCATCATTAATGGCTTTTTTTTCAGCATTAACTAGACCATCTTCACCTAAATATGCTTTTCCCTCAGTCTCAACAACAACACTATCTATAGCTAAGACTGATAATGTAAAGTTAAAAATCATTATTAGAGCCACGAATAATACTATATATAGTCTTTTTTGCAACATAATAGCCACTCCCATCTTCTAGTCTTACAATTATCTATATTAATTCTATGCAATTACATTAATTCCCTTGTTAAAAATATATTAATTTATTATAATTTTTCTTTAAAAGACTTTATTAACTTCTTTTATCTAAAATTCAATATATAACACTCTCATTCTTGACTCTTTAGATTTATAATTATTAATTAGTAGAAAATAGAGAAGAGGAAGGTCAATATTGACCTTCCTCTTCTCTATTTTAAAACTCTATTTTAAGATTTAAAGCACCTTCAACCTCTTTGGAATCATTGAACAATCCCATTAAATCAGAGATACCTAAATCAGCTTCAAAAATCCATAAATCTAAACCCATTCCTGCTGACCAGTCCAAGTCCTTTTCAAGGGTAGAGTAACTTATTCCAGTTCTCAAAGGTAGGGATTTTAACCATGTTATTTCAGTAGCAGTAGCAAATTTATGATCTTTTTGACCATCATTATAGCTTGTATATGAATAATCTGCAAATAAGTCGATATTTTTACTCCAATTCATCTTGCCACCGAAGCGAATAACAGCTGGTAGTTTATATTCTAACTCCTCATCTTTAACAATATCACTATCTCCAACCTCTTCAACCTCTTCAAACTCTTCTGACTCTTCATTATACTCATATCTAAGCTCATGAATTCCATTAACTCTTAAAGCTCCTAAGTTCATCACACTAAAACCAAGGCTATATTTATCATTTAAATCAGCATATATCCCAAAATCGAAGGCTGAACCTGTTGCGGAACCATCGTTGATACCATCTGGTTCATTATACTTTGCTACAAAATATCCATCACCTCTAACTACAGGATCTCCATCTTGATCATAGGTGATTATAGTCCTCCCACTCCCTTCTAAGGAGAAGATTGCTCCACTTAATTGATGATAGGTTAGTCCTACTCGTAAATCCTTTAAATCTAACTTCTCTTTTAACTTTTCAGGACTGATAGAGAAGTTAACTCCAAGATCACCATAAACTGCTCCAGAACCTATACTACCACTAAGATCATAGGCTTTATCAATTTCATTCCCCTTTAATAAGAGCTCAGCTACGTCATAGGATAGATCAAATAAAGCAGCACCTCTACCCTCTGCACTAATAGCTACTGGTCCTAAGATTGCTTTCAAACCGTTATTTGACTCTCCTCCACCTAAAAATCCATCTTCAACATCAGCCAGTAACTCATCCTTCATCTCTTCATCAATATAATCATTGACCAACAGGTTATTCCACAGACTACCTGCCATTCCAAATTCAAAGGTAAATCGGTCTGAAGTGACATTAACTGCACCAGGATTTCCATAAAGAGCATCAGCTCCTATAACTGTAACAAACTCATCACCAAGACCAACTGTTTTAGCTGAAGAAGCAGCTTCTATATCAGTATTAACTGTTAGCACTAGTATCAATAAAAGACATGACATTATTAAGATTGTTTTAACCACTTAATCCTCACCCCCTAGTTTATTCTTTATCTTGATTGACCTTGACTACTAATTTAGCATAAAGATTATTAATCGTTACTTCATCGGTACTCTTTACTTCAATATTGTCACCTGTAACCTTATATTTAACCCCTACATACAGATTGTCATCTGTTAACCAATCGGCATCACTAGCAGTTAAATCTACAACCTTCTTCTCTCCACTATCCTGTTTAGTTAAAGTAAAGCTTTTGAACTTATTAGAAGCTTTATATAATTTATCTAACTCTCTCTCTTTATCTATCTCACTTAAATTATCCAAATAGCTATCTAAGTCTTTACCCTGCCACTCGGAAACCTTTCCTAAATAAATAGTCACCTCTACATTAACTGGTAAATCATTTTTAAAGTCTTCAATAATCAATTGCCCATTTTTAAAATAATTATCAATCTGTTCTACATCATCATTACTAAGCGAATCATTGACAGTCTCGGGGATAGCCCTATCCTCTATATTATTATTAAGAGTAATATCAAAAGGAACTTCTATCTCTACTTTAGGAGTCAACTTATCAGATGTATCGATAGTCACTGAATCAACAGCTTCGACTATAGCATCTCCCACAAGTCTTACCGATGTTATATCTTCTTTACTAGCTAACCCTTGTAACCAATCTAAGAAGTCTGTTTGACTATCATTAAGAAGTGATATCTCACTATTAATACTATCAATTACTGCACTTCCACCATTAATCTCAGTTAGAGTTATCTTGCTTTCACTACCATCTTCATAGATAGCTTTAAACTGGACATCATCTAAATTGACCAGTAGATTTTCAATATCATAACCATCAATAACAAATCTAGCAATAGCACCATTTAAAGAAATCGTAGAAATATCCTCAGGGACCTCTGTTAAAATCTCTTCATCTAAAGTCTGATTTGCATCAGTAAAATCAAATAAACTATTATCAACTGTCACACTAGCTATTTGGGAATCAGGACTAAACCCACCGATTACTGAAATATTTTGACTAGTATCATAAGTCACATTTGTTCCCGAAACTATCAGCTTAAAATCAATCTCCATTCCATTTACTAAATTGATACTTTCATTAGCTAAATCTAAGTCAATCTTATTATCAGATGAACTATCAAATATTGTACCTATAGTTAAATTTTGAATTTCGAAAGTTAAATTACTATTTTCAGGAAGGCCCAATGCCAAATTAAGTTCTCCACTGCTAAAAGCTACTGCTTCTAAGCCAGCTTCTATAGATGCTACATTGATAGATTGGCTAAGCTCAGTAGGAGCTAAATTCCCATAGTTTACTACCTTGCTAACCTCTGCCTGATCAATACTATAGGCTAAATTCATGGCACCACTATTGCTAGAAATCCCAGAGGTACTAAGATTACTAAGCTCTACTGTCAGATCACCAGTTATATCACTATTAGCTAGATTAATAAATTGTTTGCTACTCTTTGTTCCTTTAGCTATACTATTAAAGGTTATATCTCCTAAGATAGTTGAACCATCTTTAAAAGTTAAAGTTGCTGAATCAATATCGAAATCATCTGGGGCAGTAATCACAACTCCCATCTGATTTATCGGATTATTACTCTCATCTGTAGCATTATTTGAAAACTCAATGCTATCAAATTTATCTATAATGATAGTACTTGTTTTTCCACTATCAGAACTCACCCCAGCAGGAATAGAGATATCTTGATTACCGTTGATTAGATTATCTAGTTTAATTAAGGGTAATGCTACAATTTGATTAACACTAGGCAAAGCAACCTCAGTCAGCTTAGCGCCAACATCAATAATATCCATCTCTTCTGTCTTGGAGTATTGTATTAATCCATTATTATTAATAATCTCCTCATTATCTTCTACTAGCTCTTTTGCTGTCTTGCCCTCATTTCTAGTTATCGGTACTTTATAAGCAACATCCCAAGCTGGGCCAAAAGTACCACGACTGTTTTCAGAACAGCCTGACAAAACTAGAGAAGAGAATATAATAACCATCATTAAAGTCAATATCTGCTTCTTTTCCATAATTTCACCCCTTTTCAAAGTATTACTTAATATTATTCGACACAAACCTTAGACCTTTCCTCTTAAATTATATTAAATCAATGTAAATTACCTTCTCTATGGACAACATCATAAGCAAAAAGAGCATAGCCAATCTCAGCAGTTGTCATCCCTTCTTCTTCTGCTAGTTCTCTAACAATATTAATAATAGTTAGATAATCATCAGGGTTAAACTGTTCCTTATCCTTATTAAAATATCCCATCTGACAAAGGGTTGCCCATACTCTAGTATCGATGACAGAATGTTTCTTATCATTCAAACTGGTCAGAATTGCGGAAGCAGTTGGTGTCCCAACCCCCTTCAAGCTATTAAATAGAACAATTTGAGCAAATTCATCATCAATCTTATAAGCAATCTCTGTAATCCTCTCCACTCGTCCTACTGGATTCCTATGTACATGATAGGAACTTCTTGTAGAGTTGAGATGAGCCAGTTGATATAATTCATCTTTGCTTAGATATCCTTTCTGGTGATACCTCTTGCCAATATCCTTTAACTTTTCAGGATACAAGCCCGATGTCTCTGGATAAATTTTTAGATATTTCTGAAAATTAATCTTAGGGGTCATCCTATAAACTCCTCTCTAACAATAAAAATTTCTACTTAAAAAACGTCATTTAATTATAATTTATAAATTCTATAAAAATCTAATAAATCCTCTATATTTTTCTTATATATAGAAAATTAGAGAATATAGTCATCTGACCTTATAGTGATATTTAAACGCTATATAAGGAAAGTGCGACACTTTTATTATTTTATAAATGTTAATCTTTTTGTAGGGTCTGGTCGCGACCAGACCCTACTTTAAGACCTTTTAATTCTTCGTTATTCATTTGAAAAACTATCTCAATATACCCATTAAATTTCACTTAATGGTTGCATATCTATAGCTAATAAACTTTATCGATATACTTATTTACCCATAAATAGCAAAAAGACCACTTAAAAAAGTAGTCTTTTTGGCTCTCTCTAATATCTATCTTCAATTGTAATATCAGTATAGAAATGCTTTAATATATCTAAATATTGATAGTTATCATCTGCCATTGCTGCTACTGCAACTTGGTCCATACCAACACTGTGTCCCCAACCACCACCGTAAAATAGGAAGCTAACTAGCTTACCATCACGATATTGTGGTTGAATCCAGAAACGATTGCTCCGTAAACCACCAAATTTAGAACGTAAGTTATAGGTGAACTCCTTCTCTTCCTCTGCACTCACTACTAATAGAGATTTAACACTCCCTGCTTTCCCTCTATAGGTAGGCACAATCTTCTTAATCTCTTTAATATCTAAGCTATTTTCTAGATACTCTATTGATAGATTACGTTGCCAGCGGTAATGGCTCTCCTTAGTATATTGGAATGCTTTAGAATAGGAATCTGGTGACTCTCTTAACCATTCCTTTAATTCTGCAGGGCTTAAAGGAAATCTAGAGTCTTCTTTTTCAGTAGATACTGCTCTTAAATAACCTATTTCAAATCTCCAGACATCTTCACTATTCTCAGTATATCCTCCAGAGTTGGCACTATAAACTGCATTAACTGCCTTGCCATTATAAGTCATCACTTCACCTGCTGTCTCTAATACAGCTTGGTTAGAGTTAGGATGTTCACGGGCAATTCCTCGATAGGCAGCACAGTGAACGTCAGAACATAAGTCATATCCATCATCAGAGTGCTTACCTAAATTAGCTAGTGTATAACTTCTAGCAGCTACCGATTGGGTCTTTAGAGCCTCTATAGGCCATAAAGCCGACATCTCAGAAGGGATAACCCCCATGAGATATTCCTCCATGTGAACTAAGTTAACTACAGTAATCCCATTCTCTTGAGGAATTAACTCTAATGATCCACGATATTGACGGTCTTCAATCCCTCCCCAATAATAACCTCTACCATAAATTATATTATGGACTAGTACTGGAGCATACTCTTTAGGTCTTACTTGAATAGAATTACTAAATTCTATTTCTTTTTCACCTGCTACTAGATAGTACTTGCCATCCCTTATAGTAGCTTTGATAAGCTCTGATTTTTTACCCTCTAAAATAATCTTTTCTCCTTCTTTAATAACAAAGTCACTACCTACTCTAAAATAAACCTCTTCTTCATCTTCAGTAATTCCTATTTTCAACTCTCTTCCTGGGCTTTCAATAGGTTCTATCTCCTTAAAAGTGACTTCTTTTGGAATCTCTCTCTTCCGCTCTTCTGGTAATGTTAAATCTTTATCATCAAAATATTCAGGATGAGCTTCTTTTATTCGCTCTAAATTCTCTTGAATTACTTTATCACTGGAATTCTCTTTATTTGCTCTTTTTAAATATATAACTGCATCTCTATCCTGACCTAAATTCAAATAAGATAATGCAATCATTCTATTTACACCCTTGAGACTTCCGTCAGTTATTAGTGCTTTCCTGTAATTATCTATAGCAATACTATAGCTTTCTTGAACAAAATTTATCTCTCCTAGTTGATAGTATCCTAACGCAAACTTATCATATTCTAAAGCAGCTTTAACATATTCTTCTGCTTGCTGATAATCTTTTTCTTTAAAGGACATTAGGCTCAAATAATAGTTAGTATCTCTTAAAATAAATTCATCTTCTGATTCTGAATTCAATATCTTCTCCAACTCAATTTTAGACTTACCAATTTTATCTAAATTATAATAAGCAATAGCCAAATCCAATCTACTCTCAACATCTTCTTCTTTCTCTAATAGTGCTTCATATTCTTCAACAGCTAAATTATATTCACCTAAAGTTTCATAAACTGATGCTAAATTTTTTCTTGCAATCTTATTATCTTCATAGTCTAAAATTTGCTTATACTTATCTATACTAGCTTTATACTCTCCCTGATAGTATAAATTTCTTGCTTCATCCAATAACTTCTCTAAATCATAGCTAACTTGATTATCCTGAATTTTTTTAGCCTCTTGCTGACTTGGATGACTATAATAAGCAAATATCCCAGAGCTTATAAGTGATAATAAGACTATCCCTATTGCTGTAACTTTAAAATATTTTTCTTCTAATTTACCCCACATAATACCACACCTTTCATTTGCAGTTCTTTTTAGGTGTCTGTACTCTTAATTATAACGTGCTCAGCCTAGTATAACAATGAATAATTATTGGTAACAAAAAAAGCTATGTAGGTCTTAAAAGAAAAAAGCCAGCTCAAAAGCTGACTTCTTAACTAAATTTATTCAAATATCTCTTTATTCTCTTTAAAAAACTTATTCAAATATTCCTTAAATTCATCTTTGATATCTTCGCGCCCCATAGCAAATTCAATAGTAGCCTCTAAAAATCCTAATTTATTTCCTATATCATATCTCTTTCCACTAAAGACCTTTGCATAAACCTCTTCTTTATTCATCAGACTCTGTAAGGCATCGGTTAATTGAATCTCATTACCTTTACCTGGTGGAGTATTCTCTAATATGTTGAATATTTCTGGTGTAATGATATATCTTCCTAAAATTGCAATATTAGAAGGTGCATCCTCTAAATTAGGCTTCTCCACTAATGCTCTAACTTTATAGAGATCATCATATTGTTCTGAGTAATCTACAATTCCATACTTATGTACCAAATTATTAGGTACTTCCTGTACTCCGATAATAGTAGACTCTTTCTCTTCAAACTCTTCAATCAATTGTTTGGTTACAGGCTTATCAGCATTGACAATATCATCACCTAATAAAACTGCAAAAGGCTCATTACCTATAAAGGTCTTAGCACATAAAATAGCATGTCCTAATCCTTTAGTCTCTTTTTGTCTTACATAATGAACATTGATCAAATCTGAGATATCCTTAACAGTCTCTAATAGCTCCTTCTTTCCCTTAGCCTCTAAAGCCATCTCTAACTCTAAATTTCTATCAAAATGGTCCTCTATAGCGCGCTTATGCTTTCCAGTTATAATTATCAAGTCCTCAATTCCAGATTCAACTGCCTCTTCAACAATATACTGAATCGTAGGTTTATCTACTATCGGTAGCATCTCCTTAGGCTGTGCCTTGGTAGCTGGTAAAAATCTAGTTCCTAAACCTGCTGCTGGAATTACTGCTTTTCTTACTTTCATCAACTCACTCCTTTTTTTAGTTGATAGTTGATAGTTGACAGTTAATATAGATAAACAACTCTATAATGTAATTTAAATATTCTACTAATTCAATACATCTAACTTCCTAACCAAAAACTTAAAAGATAACTTTCAGCAACGAATCTCACGAATCTACACGAATGAGAGCAAATAATTTAAAATATTAATTAATCCTTTGCTCTTTAATTTGTAAGATTCGTGTTAATTCGTTGCTAATCTTTAGCTTTTGAACTTTAGTCTTAGGTTTTACTTTAGACTTGGAAATCTATATTTGATAGTTAGATAACTAAAGAAATCAAATAATTAGCCAGATATTAATACAAAAGATTTTATTATCAAACATTTTAACTGTCACTATCTATATCTTCATACTTACAATAGTCAGTATCATAATTTCAATTTAATTAATCATAACTAATTACCAATTTTCAACTACTCACTATATTAATTAAAGATTCATCTCCAAAATCCTCTCTTCTTCACCAATAAATTCTTCTATTTTTTCATTGCTATAGCCAAAGTAATACAGAATCATCTCCACAATCCTTCTACTAGCTCGACCATCTCCATAAGGATTAATGGCATTAGCCATTTGGCTATACTTTTCTTCATTATTAATTAGGCTATTGACTACATAGCTAACCTCATCCTGATCTGTCCCAATCAACTTAACAGTACCTGCTGCTATTGCCTCAGGTCTTTCTGTGGTATCTCGCAATACTAAAACTGGCTTTCCCAAACTTGGAGCCTCTTCTTGGATGCCTCCAGAGTCAGTCATAATTAGATAGACCTTTGCCATCAAATTAGCAAATTCTTTATATGACAAGGGCTCTATCAAATGTACTCTTTCTAAACCGCCTAAAATATCAATAGCTACCTCTCTGACCTTAGGATTAAGGTGCATAGGAAAGATAAACTCTAATTCAGAATTAGCTAAGGTTAAATCATAAACTGCACCGAAAACATTTCTAAGCCCACCAGTTAAATTCTCTCTACGGTGAGTTGTTAAAAGAATCACCTTCTTATTGTTAAAATCAATCTGATTCAATTGCTTATTATCAAAGCTATAGCCTTCATCCACAACACTCAGTAAAGAATCAATCACTGTATTGCCACTAATATATATATTCTCTTCACTAATATTCTCTCTTAGTAGATTCTCCTTAGCACCATAAGTAGGGGCAAAATGAAAATTAGCCAATCCCCCTATCAAATGGCGATTAACTTCCTCAGGGTAAGGAGAATATCTATCATAACTCCGTAAGCCTGCTTCTATATGTGCAATTGATACTTGCTGATAAAAGCTTGCTAAAGCTGCCACAAAGCTAGTAGTAGTATCACCATGGACTAAGACTAAATCAGGTTTCTCTTTGATAATAATCTCCTCTGAGCCCTTTAATATTCTGGCAGTCATCTCAGATAAACTCTGACCTGCTTGCATAATATCCAAATCATAATCCGCTCTAATATTAAATAAAGTTAGCACTTGATCTAACATCTCCCGATGCTGAGCTGTTATTGCTACAATTGATTCTATCTCTTCTCTCTTCTCTAACTCTTTAATCACAGGCGCCATTTTAATTGCTTCTGGCCGTGTACCAAAGATAGACATAACCTTAAGCTTGTTCATAAATACCTCCATAATACTGTAATTTTAGCTTTAGTATATGGAGAAAGATGATAAAATATTAAGGGATTATTCAACTGCAGATACTCACAAATTTAAGAAGCAATTACTAAGACCTAATAAAATTTTTCAGCCACGAATCCCACTAATCTTCACGAATCAATTCAAAACCATTTCAAACAATAAACTAAATTCTGTGTTTCATTCGTGTAATTCGTGGCTAAACTATTCTTTCATCTTCTAATCTTTCTTCACTAATAAAAATAAGAGCTACAAGTATAAACTCGCAACTCTTATTCTTGGCTATCAAGTTTTTTTATATTTTCTTCGACTATCTTTTTAAATTCTATTAATTCTTCTGTAGTTCTCTCTTGTTTAGACTTTTCATAGACATAATCCCAATCAATCTCTGTATAATTAATTATCATCATTCCTATGATCCATTCTTTATCTGAGTATTCCTTCCAATATTTATATCTATTTAACCGGTCAATAATTATGTCCTCAATTCCGATAATATATGCACTTAATTCTTTATCAATCTGTACTTCAGCTATCTTGTCCCAGCTACCTGCTAATGGTCCCGAAGGCACCTCTATAGCTATATCAGTATTTTCTATAGTCCAATACTTCCCTTCTTTCCTAAACCCTAATGGCTTTAATACCTGATCTATTTCAGCGATAGATGCTCCACAAAGCATATCAATATCCATAGTTGCATAGCCACCAGAAGTATAAAACTCCACTGCTTGCCCACCAACAATAATCGGTCTTACTTTTAATACCTTCAAAGCTTCTGTAATAATAGCAACAATCTCTATACGCATTAGTAATTTATCTTTATTAGCTCCAATAGTCTTCCTGATTCTTTTTTTTAGTATCTCCATTTTCATAATTTATTACCCCTTAAGAAAGGACTTTATATTTTCTCTTTCCAACCTTTTTAAAAGTCTTCTGCTGTTTGTCCTTAGCCAATTTAAATAGTAAAAGTTGTTTGTCTCTATCTCTTTCTCTTAGACTCTTACTTTTTTTATTTTCTAAACTATCTTTTATATTTAAAAAAACAGCTTTAGCATTTTGCCTCTTTATATTATGTTTTTGAAAGGATATCTTTCTCATATTCTTACACCTCTCTTAAATAATATTTTAATACCTGATAGTACATATTATTATTTTCAAGCTATTCTGTCACTATTATACCATTGATTTTTATGAGCTTCAAACTATATTGGAAAACAAAGAGAAAGAGAACTATGAGAAAATAAAAATTAAAAGACTGTTTTTTGCCACGAATCTCTCGAATCTCCACGAATAGTTCAAATTCATTTTAAACACTAAAGTATAATTAATATTTTGATTTTTATTCGTGTTTCATTCGTGTAATTCGTGGCTAAACTATTCTTTCATCTTCTAATCTTTCTTCACTAATAAAAATAAGAGCTACAAGTATAAACCTGTAACTTTCCCCTCGCTTGTCTGTGTAAGCCTATGTCTAATATTTTCTTTTGATTTTCAAGTTCTTAACTGTAAACCGTACCTACGAGTCGGAAAAGATGACTCTTCGTGTAAACCACTGTCAACTGTAAACTGAATTATACCCAGATTGCAAAGATCTCTTTACCATTCTTTTCAACCATTTCTTCTTTATATTCTTTATTCTGGTTAAAATTAAAGCTGATTAGATATCCCTTTTCTACACTCTGTTTATCCAGATAATCTACTAATTGAATTAATCCTTCCTGATGATATTGCTCTCCACGCCAAATCTTTAACTCTACTATATATTTTCTATCAAGATAAGTAACTACTACATCTAATCTCTTCTCTTGAGAGGTCTGTACTTCTTTAAAGTCAAATCCTCTACCATTAATAATAGGCTTAATAAAAGCTAAAAAAATCAAACGTCCATTTCTTTCTAAAAATTCTCGATCTTTATCACTATATTGTTCTTTAATAAAAAGTTGAAATTTCTTTAGTACCTTCTTAAAATCTAAATAACCCTCTACTGTGATAAAATTCTCTCTAAAGTTATAGGTTGTCATATTTAGGTTAGTTTCCAGTTTTGAACTCATGTAATCATAAATAGCTTGTTCATAGATTTTATTATGAACCTCTACTCTACCACTATTATTTTTAAAGATACCATACAGTTCTCCCAAGTTTATAATAGGATTATAGAAGTTATAAGTTATCCTTTCACCTTCCATAATTATTTTATAAACCAATTCATATAATTTTTTATTATTTTCTAGATTCTTGATCAGACTTTCGAAATTGACACTCTCTCCTTCTAGGATTCTCTTTATAGCTAGTTCTAAACCCTTTAAATTCCACTCTTTCTGATCTTTCTCTAAAATTATCTCTTCATCCATTATCTTAGCTAACTTACTAACTAAATAAGGATGTCCAGAGCTATAATAGTATATCTTCTGAGCAATCTTATCTACATTGAAGTTAACATTCTTATCTTCTTGATATTCTTCTAGCATTGTAGCTATCTCTGCTGGATTGAAGCTCATCTCTACATCAAACTCTACTGCTATATTCCAAGGGCTATTATATTTTTGTTCATCATCGGGTCTTAATTTAAGCTTTAGATTCTTAACATCATAAACCCCTGCTAAAATTATACTATGAAAGGTATAGTCTTCTCCTTCATTGCTAGCAAGATACTTACTTCTTAACATTCCTAGAAAATCCAAAAACAATTGATTATCACTACTTTTATCTACCTCATCTATCATTAATACCAGCTTTCTCTTCTCTTCTTTAGCTAATTTAGTTATTAATCTTGCTAACCTACGCATATTAGTAGTTATACTTAAATTCTGTTCTATAATCTTAATCAGTTCTTCTTCCTCTTCCAACTCTAATTTATCAACTAATGTTAATAAAAATTCTTCTATAAATAACTGTTGATCTTTATATATCTCTTTATCAAAACCTTCAAAACTAATTCTAAGCACTAGATAGTCTTCCTTATTTAATTTTTTAGATAAAAGATACATAGTCGTTGTCTTTCCATATTGCCTTGGTCTATTGATTGTAAAGTAACTTCCTTCTGCTACTAGCTTCTCTATCTGCTCTAATTTATTTGAGATATCAACCATATAATGTTTTTCAGGGATACAAGTACCGGTTACATTAAATTCTTTCATGACTTAGACCTCCATATTCTTCCTTATGTTAGTCTTATTATAACCTACTCTTTTTTTATTATCAATAAATTGCTTGAGTTCAATTTACAATTAATAATAAAAAGATTGAAATAATTATCTTTTGACACGAATCCCACAAATTTTCACGAATCAATTCAAAACCTATTTTAAATATTGTATTTATAATTTATATTATAAACCTCTCATATTCTAACTTCTTCTTAGAAAAATTTAAAAGTATACCTAATTTTATATTTGTAGCTCTCAAATAGTTTAATACTTGGCTTTTATGAATATTAGCTATTTTATCCACTGTCTTTAATTCTAATATAATTTTGTCCTCGACAAAAATATCGGCTATATACTCTCCAACAACCTGTCCCCTAAAATCAACTTTTATAGGATACTGCTGTTTAACTTCTAAACCACTTTGTCGAAATAATAATATTAAAGCATTTTCATAAACTTTTTCCAGAAATCCATATCCTAATTCATTATAAACCTCCATAGCTAATCCTACAATTTGATAAGATAAATCTTTATAAATTATTTTATTCATAATTTTTCCCTCACTTATTCAAATTTATCAGTTATTATACCAATTACTCTTAATTCTATGAGGAAATAAAAATTAAAAATTCAAAAAAATATTTTTTGCCACGAATCTCACTAATCTCCACGAATAGTTCAAATTCATTTTAAACACTAAAGTATAATTAATCTTTTGATTTTTATTCGTGTTTCATTCGTGCAATTCGTGGCTAAACAGTCTTTTATTTCTTAGTCTTTATCCATATTTC
>Ga0163226_1000048_pt1 | contig 24433 bp, 12 predicted proteins | sample MSEWel2016_07_13_2_FD_113144 | JGI IMG/M metagenome (GOLD analysis project Ga0163226, IMG submission 113144) | Subsurface microbial communities from deep shales in West Virginia, USA - MSEEL Well Study Marcellus 5H_2016_07_13 ...
CAATATAATTATTAAAATTTAGTTATTTAACAAAGTGCTAAGTAATAATTCCCATTGATAAATCATCTCTTTGCTAACTATAAATATAATATTATACATTATCTTTAATAAAGAGGTGATATTGTGGGAGAATGTGATAAAGATAAGGGTAAGCTGCAGCAGGTTCCACCAAATACAAAGGCTTATCAAATTAGAAAAGGTGATACACTATATTCATTGGCCCAGCACTTTAATACGACAGTAGCTGCAATTATCTCTGCCAACCCTAAGATAGACTCCGATAATTTACAAGTGGGAGATAAAATATTTATACCATTACAAAGAGATTATCCATCTTACCCAGAAGGAAACTACTATACTATTAAGGCAGGGGACAGCTTTTATACTATAGCAGATAGATTTAATATAGCGGTAGCGGACTTACAGGAGGCTAATCCTTATGTTGATGCTGATAATCTCAAAGTTGGTGAACTAATCTGTATACCTCTAGCTACTCCACCGGTAAAATGCCCTCAAGGGTCAATTCTTTATATAGTTAAAAGAGGAGATACCTTCTATTCTATAGCCAGAAAGTATAAAGTCTCATTAACTGAGCTAAGAAATGTTAATTCAAAGATTAATTCTAATAGATTATTAATTGGTCAAAAGATCTGTATTCCAGTTGATTAAGAGTTAAAATCTAGTGAAATCTAAAGAGAAAGTGGATTTTTACCAGCCAAAGAGCTGGTCTTTTTTATGGCAAGATTATTAAAAACACGTACATTTATATTTGAATTTATTATTTTTATTAGTTTATCTTCTAAGATAATAGTGTTTATTTTATAATTTACTTATCTGAGTCGAATTTTGTTTGATTTTTCCCATGATATCAAGTATAATAATAGAACAAGATTTTTTATTATGAAATTATTTTTCATATTATGAAAACTTAGAGCCGTAAATAATGTAAAATTATTAATAATAGTTAGTAGAGGAGGAGTAGAGATGATTACAAGAAAAAATATGCCTTCACCAGAAGGATTATATTATCCTGAGTTTGAGAGGGATAATTGTGGTGTTGGATTTATTACCAAAATAGATGGTGAAAAGAGCCATAAGGTAGTAGAGAAAGGGCTAGAAATCTTAGAAAGATTAGAGCATAGAGGAGCAGTAGGGGCAGACCCAGCGACTGGAGACGGTGCAGGAATTTTAATGCAATTGCCTGATGAATTTTTAAGAAAAGAGATGGCAGTTGCAGGTATAGAGTTGCCAGTTATTGGTGAATATGGGGTAGGAATGGTCTTTTTACCTCGTAAGTTAGATGAAAGTTTATTAGCAGAAGGAATTATTGAGAAGATTATTCAAGAAGAAGGACAAGGAGTATTAGGGTGGCGTGATGTACCAGTTGTAGCTGATGCAATTGGTGAAACAGCAGCCAGTACTTTACCAGTGATTAAACAGGTATTTGTTAAGAAAGCTGAAGGCTTGGATAACTTTGAATTGAAATTATATATTATTAGAAAGAGAATTGAGAAGGCTATCGAAGAGAGTGAGATTAAGAACGCTGAACTATTCAGTATTCCTAGTTTTTCTAGTAGAGTCTTAGTGTATAAGGGGTTAATTTTACCAGAGCAGATGAAAAAGTTCTACTTAGATTTAGAAGATAAGAGTCTAAAGTCGGCTATTGCTTTAGTACATCAACGTTTCAGTACTAATACTTTCCCATCTTGGGATTTGGCACAGCCTTTTAGATATTTAGCACATAATGGTGAGATAAATACTTTGACAGGAAATCATAACTGGATGGTAGCTAGAGAGCCAGATTTAGCTTGTGATGCGATAGGGGATGACATAAGTAAGCTGTTTCCGATTACTGATTCTAGAGATAGTGATTCGGCTAATTTAGATCATGCCTTTGAACTATTAGTAGCTTCTGGAATGAGCTTGATTGAGGCAATGACTATGTTAGTTCCTGAGCCGTGGGAGAAGAATCAATTCTTAAAAGAAGAGGTTAGGGATTATTATGAATATAATGCTGGCTTAATGGAACCATGGGATGGTCCAGCAGCTATTGCCTTTACTGATGGTGTACAGATGGGTGCTACTTTAGATCGTAATGGTTTAAGACCAGCTAGATATACAGTAACTAAGGATGGATATGTGATTTTGGCTTCAGAGGTGGGAACCCTAGAGATTGACCCTGTTAATATTGCAGAAAGCCGCAGATTACAGCCAGGTAAGATGTTATTAATTGATACAGCTGAGGGCAAAATCTATTCTGATGAAGAGATTAAAGAGAAGGTTAGTACAGCTAAACCTTATGGTGAATGGTTAAAGAATAATAAGAAGCATCTAAAGGATTTGGCTGGAGATAAAGAACGTTATAGTGAAGATTTTGATACTTTAATTACTAGATTAAAGAGCTTTGGTTATAGTCGAGAAGATTTAAGTGTAATCATTGGACCTATGGCTGAAAATAAGAAAGAAGCAATCGGTTCGATGGGTAATGATGAGCCACTAGCTATTTTATCTAATCGTACTAAGTCATTATTTGATTATTTTAAGCAATTATTCGCACAGGTAACAAATCCACCAATTGATCCGATTCGTGAAGAGATAGTTATGTCTTTAAAGACAAATATAGGAGTCAAAGGTAATGTCTTAGAGAAGACCGAAGATAAAGCTAAAACTATTGAGTTAGAATCTCCTATTTTAAGCAATGGTGATTTAGATAAGATTATTCATTTAAATGACGAAGACTTTAGAGCTAAGGTTATACCAATGGTCTTTGATCCTGAGGAAAAGTCTGGTTTAGAGAAAGGATTAAAGCGCTTATTTAAGTATGCTAAAGAGAGCATTGAAGCTGGACATAATATTTTAGTATTAAGTGACCGTAAAGTTGATGACTTTAATGCTTCAATTCCAGCATTGTTAGCAACTTCTGCTTTGCACAATTATCTAATTAAAGAAGGTAAGAGAAACGGTGTAGATATCATCGTAGAGACTGGAGAGGCTAGAGAGGTAATGCATTTTGCCTTACTAATTGGCTATGGTGCTTTAGCAGTTAACCCTTATTTAGCTTTAGAGAGTATCTCTTATATGAATGATAAAGAGCTTTACTTATCTTCTGGAGATGAGAAGAAGAAAGTAGAACGTAAGAAGGCTTATATCAAAGCTATAAATAAAGGTTTATTAAAGATTATGTCTAAGATGGGTATCTCTACAATTCAAAGTTACCGTGGAGCCCAGATCTTTGAGGCTGTTGGTTTAAGCCAAGAGTTTATCGATAGATTCTTCCCAGGAACTACTTCTAGAATTGAAGGTATCGGACTTGGGGTTTTAGAGCAAGAGGTTCTTAGTAATCACAAGAAAGCCTTTAAAGATATTAGAAGTAATAATGATGAGCTTTTGGAGAATGAAGGTAAATATAAGTGGCGTCCTCAAGGTGAAAAGCATCTATTCAGTCCAGAGGCTATTGCTACGTTACAGCATGCTGCTAAAGTAAATGACTATGATATCTATAAAGAGTATGCTGAGATGATCAATAATCAAGCTAATAACTTATCTACGATTAGAGGTCTCTTTAAGTTCAAAAATCAAACCCCAATTCCTCTTGAAGAGGTAGAGAGTGTTGAAGAGATTAGAAAACGTTTTGTAACAGGAGCGATGTCTTATGGTTCCATCTCTAAAGAAGCCCATGAGACGATTGCTAAAGCTATGAATGCAATTGGTGGTATGTCCAACTCTGGAGAGGGTGGAGAAGACCCAGAAAGATTCAAAGATAATAGAAGAAGTGCAATTAAGCAGGTTGCTTCAGGGCGTTTTGGAGTAACTACAGAGTATTTGGTAAATGCTGATGAACTACAGATTAAGATGGCTCAAGGTGCTAAGCCAGGAGAAGGTGGGCATTTACCAGGTCGTAAGGTAAGTGAAGAGATTGCAAGAGTTCGTCATACTTCACCAGGTATTGATTTGATTTCGCCACCACCTCACCATGATATCTATTCAATTGAGGATTTAGCACAGCTAATCTTTGATCTTAAAAATGTTAATCCTAAAGCTAGAGTAAGTGTTAAGCTAGTATCTAGAATCGGTATCGGTACCATTGCAGCAGGTGTATCTAAGGCTCATGCAGATATGATCTTAGTCTCTGGTTATGATGGTGGAACAGGAGCGGCACCACTTACTTCTATTAAGCATACAGGATTACCTTGGGAGTTAGGATTATCTGAGACTCACCAGGTATTGGTTAAGAATAACCTAAGAGGTAGAGTAAGAGTACAGGCAGATGGTCAGATGAAGACTGGTAGAGATATTGCAATTGCTGCTTTATTAGGAGCAGAAGAGTATGGATTCTCTACAAGCTCACTAGTTGTACTTGGATGTATTATGATGAGAGCTTGCCATAGTAATACTTGTCCCGTAGGTGTAGCTACTCAGAACCCAGAGTTACGTAAGAGATTTAATGGAAAGGTAGAAGACTTAATTAATTTCTTTACTTTCATTGCTCAAGAGATGAGAGAGATTATGGCAGAATTAGGCTTTAGAAGTGTTGATGAGATGATTGGTAGAGTAGACAAGCTTGAGATGAATGACGCTATTAAGCATTGGAAATCTCAAGGAATAGATTTAACTAAGATTCTACATCAACCAACCTTACCTAAGAAGATTGCTAATAGATGTGTAGAGGCTCAAGACCATGGTATCGATGATATCCTTGACCGTAAGTTGATTGAACTGGCTCAACCTGCTTTAGAAAAGGGTGAGAAGGTAGAGTTAGATCTTGATATCTATAATGTAAATCGGACTGCAGGAACTATGTTAAGTGGTGAGATTGCTAAGCATTATGGTGCTAAAGGATTAGCTGATGATACAATTAATATCAACTTTAAAGGTTATGCAGGACAGAGTTTTGGTACCTTTGGTATGCAGGGATTGACTTTAAACTTAGAAGGTCAAGCAAATGACTATATTGGTAAAGGGTTATTTGGTGCTAAGGTTATTATCAAGAAGCCTCAAGCCTCTGACTTTAAAGCTCATGAGAATATCATCGGTGGTAATACTATCCTTTATGGAGCAATTCGTGGACAGTTATATATGAATGGTATCGCTGGTGAGCGTTTTGCTGTAAGAAACTCTGGAGCTTCTGCAGTGGTTGAAGGTGTAGGAGACCATTGTTGTGAGTATATGACTGGTGGTAGAGTAGTAGTCTTAGGTGAGACAGGTCGTAACTTCGGTGCTGGTATGAGTGGTGGTATTGCTTATGTTTATGATATTGATGGTGGGTTTGCAGATAGATTAAATACAGGTATGGTAAATATAGATCAATTAGATGACCATGATGTAGTAGAACTTAAGACTCTAATCGAAAATCATGCTAATTATACTGATAGTGAACGTGCACAAGAGATTTTAGCTGATTGGGATAATAACTTAAGTAAATTCGTGAAGGTCATTTCTCCAGCTTACAAGCAATTGTTGGCTAAGAGTAGGAAGGAGGCAGAATAATGGGGAAATTAGGAGGATTTTTAGAATTTGATCGTGAACCAAGAAAGAAGCGTAGTGTAGAAGAAAGGGTTAAAGATTATAAACAGGTCTATGAGCCTATCGAAGAGGATTATATTACTAGACAGAGTGCTAGATGTATGGACTGTGGTGTTCCTTTCTGTAGCTTCTCCTGTCCAGTAAATAATTTAATGCCAGAGTGGAATGATCTTGTTCATAAGGGTGAATGGGAGCAAGCATTAGAGAACTTACACAGTACAAATAACTTCCCAGACTTTACAGGGCGAGTCTGCCCTGCCCCTTGTGAGGGAGGATGTGTTTTGGGGATTAATGATGACCCAGTATCTATTAAGAATATCGAATTCTCTATCTCTGAAAAGGGATGGAAAGAAGGGTTAATTAAACCTCAACCACCTAAAGTTAGAACTGGAAAGAAGGTTGCTGTAGTGGGATCTGGAGTGGCAGGTTTAGCAGCTGCTCAACAATTAAATCGAATGGGACATTCAGTAACTGTCTTTGAACGTGATGATAAGGCAGGTGGAATGTTAGTCTATGGAATCCCAGATTTCAAGATTGAAAAATGGGTTGTAGAGCGCCGTGTAAATCAGATTAAAGAAGAGGGAGTTAAGTTTGTCTTCAATACTGAGATTGGTACAGATTATCCTGCTGAGAAGTTAGAAGCAGAATTTGATGCAGTTGTGTTAACTGGTGGAGCTAGAGAGGCAAGAGATTTACCAGTGCAAGGTCGTAACTTAGATGGTATCCACTATGCAATGGACTTCTTAACTCAACAAAATAGTATCAATGCTGGTAAGGAGGTTCCAGCAGAAGATAGAATAAATGCTAAAGGTAAGAAAGTACTTGTCATTGGTGGTGGAGATACAGGTGCAGACTGTGTAGGAACTTCTACTAGACAAGGTGCGGAAGTTGTTTATCAGATTGAGTTATTAGATAAACCAGCAGAAGAGAGAACTACAGATAACCCTTGGCCACAGTACCCTCAAATCTTAAGAACATCTACTTCTCATCAAGAGGCTGAAGCCTTTGCTAAAGATGAAGACTTTGGTGTAAGAGAATGGTCTATTGCAACTAAAGGATTTGAAGGTGATGGAGAAGGTAATGTTAGTAAATTCAAGGCTGTCAAGGTTGAATGGGCTGAAGATGAAAATGGTAAGAAGCAAATGAAGGAGATTGAAGGTAGTGAATTTACTTTAGATGTAGATTTAGTACTATTAGCTATTGGTTTTGTTCATCCTGAGCATAAAGGAATGTTAGAGCAATTAGATATAGAGTTTGATGGACGTGGAAATGTTCAGACAGATGGTAGTTATCAAACTAGTAAATCTAAGGTCTTTGCTGCTGGAGATATGAGAAGAGGTGCTTCTTTGATTGTGTGGGCAATTAGAGAAGGACGAGATGTAGCGGAAGCAGTGGACGGATATTTAATGTATTAAATATCCGTCACGAAGGGTCTTGATTTGTAGACCCGAAGGGAATAAAAAAACTTAATGTATTAAATATCCGTCACGAAGGGTCTTGGTTTGTAGACCCGAAGGGAATAAAAAACTTAATGTATTAAATATCCGTCACGAAGGGTCTTGATTTGTAGACCCGAAGGGAATAAAAAACTTAATGTATTAAATATCCGTTACGAAGGGTCTTGGTTTGTAGACCCGAAGGGAATAAAAAACTTAATGTATTAAATATCCGTTACGAAGGGTCTTGGTTTGTAGACCCGAAGGGATGATAGATAACTAATAAATTCAATTAAATAAGTAATAGATAAAAGAGGGCATTTAGCCCTCTTTTTCATATTGAAGGTAAGACTTAATGGGGATATTGCGACACTTTAAGTTTTAGCTACGGGTTTTAACCCGTAGTGTAACATATCACCATCACCACAGGTTGAAACCTGTGGCTAGTAAATTTATCATTATAAAAAGTGTCACAATATCTATTTATAACAACATATTCAAATGTGCCTTCAAGATGGAATATTTATAATCAAATTTCACCCTAAATGTTGATGAAAGTAGAATTATATATAGTAAAGTTTAATTAAAAAGAATGAAAAATGATGTTAGTTATAGAATATAGATAATAGTTATTCTAAAAGGATTAGGGGTGAAGGGAAGCTATGGAGCAAGAATCTGTTGAAAAAAATATTCAAGACAACTTAGATAACAATAATTTAGACGATAAGAATTATATGGTCATCCATGGAAAGTTAGCTTATGGCAGTCGCAATAAGATTTATGGACTACTTAGTATTATTATTGATAAGGATAATGGAGAGTTGATTAACTTAGATGTTGCTTTTAGTAATAAGGATGAAGTAGTCTATATTGAGCCTGATAGTAAAGCTTTTGATAGAATCTTCTCTAGAATATCTGATAAGGAGAGACTAGCAGGAAGAAAATTAAAAATCTATTTATTGAATAATATAACTCAAAAGGATAAATTTCAATCTGTTGATGCTCTGCTTCAAGGGGATTTGGAGCAGGTTGAGATTATCTTAAAGTCAAAATTAGAGGATTTTATAAGAGAAGCAGTAGAATTGAGTATATATGGAGATTTTCAAACTAAGGAAGAAATAAGGTATAGTCATCCAAACTTACTTATCGATGAGAATGATGAGTCAGAAAATACTGAAGAAGAGATTATTGAGTTAGATGTAACCCCTGTTATAGCTCCTATTAATGGTAAAAAGATCAGTCAATTTAACAAGAATGATTATATTTTAGTTCAAATTACAGAAGGTAGTTATCATGAACACAAGGATACAATTAGTCCTTTTGTTGTAGATGCTAATAAGAGGCATATTAGAGGGATTATTGATTATATTATCTTTAATGGTCCAATTAAATCCTATGATATTATTATCAAATTTTCTTCTAATATCTATAGCCAATTACTAATAGAGACAGAGGGTGAGCTGAAATTAGCTATTCCACCTCAGCAGGAAGAGATAGACTATGAATTGATGAAGAAAGAGGTTAGAAAAGAGGTTGGGATGGAGCTTAGAGATGAGATAGAGCAGAGGCTACGAGCTAAGTTAGAAGCTGAAATTAGAGAAGAGTTAGAAGAAGAACTTACTCAGAGAATAGAACAGGAATTAAGGATAGAATTAGAGAAGGAGATACGAGAAAGAATGGCCCAAGAGAAGAAAGGTGATAGGTTTAGAAAAGAAGGTGGTCTATTCTTAAATAAATTAATAATCAATATATTTATCTTACTAAGTTTATTTATACTAATTTTACTTGGGTTTATTTATTACTCCAAAAAGCCTTTATAGAACCTTGTGGTTAGAAGATTCTAATATAAATAATATTTTAAAGATAAGAGTGGTTGATTTTTCTGCTCTTATCTTTTTTAGTGGATAATATTTATAAGTGTTATTCAAAGTATATATAATAATTCATTAACCACTAGCCATAACTGTAGTAATTTTCGATAAAAAATATTTTCATGTATGAATCCTATCTCTTTTGTAAAATATAGAAATGATGACTATTAACCTTTTTAAACTAGAATTAGAGCTATAAAATGGAATTGAAATATGGGGTTATAGAAGGATATTAAGACATTTTAGGAATCTGGAATCGGTTATCAGGAATCTGTAAAACATACTGATTCCAGGTTCCTGATTCCTGACACGAAAGTATTGCCATACCACCATTAACTTTTATTTTAAATTTATAGTAAGGTTTAATATTTATTCTAACGGGAGGTAGAAGAATGGAAATAATGAAAGTCACTAACCAAGAAGAGTTAGAAGAGTTAATACAGCGGGTTAAGTCTGCTCAAAGAGAGTACGCTACATATCCCCAAGAACAAGTAGATGAAATTTTTAGAAAAGCAGCTATTGCAGCCAATGATAATCGAATTACCTTGGCTAAGTTAGCTGTTGAAGATACTGGAATGGGAATTGTAGAAGATAAGGTAATTAAAAATCATTTCTCAGCAGAATTTATCTATAACAAATACAAGGATGAGAAGACTTGTGGGATTGTTGAAAATGATACTTCTTTTGGTTTGAAGAAGATAGCTGAGCCTGTAGGAGTATTGGCAGGAATTGTACCAGTAACCAATCCAACTTCAACTACTATCTTTAAATCATTAATTGCTTTAAAGACAAGAAATGCTATTATCTTCTCTCCCCATCCTAGAGCTAAAAGATGTACTACAGAAGCAGCTAGGATAGTTTTAGAGGCAGCTGTAGAAGCAGGTGCACCTGAAGGGATTATTGGATGGATTGATGAACCCTCAATTGAAATGTCTCAAACTTTAATGCGCCACAAGAATATCAGTATGATTTTAGCTACTGGAGGACCAGGGATGGTTAAGGCGGCATATTCTTCAGGTAAGCCAGCCATTGGTGTAGGGTCAGGAAATACACCAGTTGTGGTCGATGAAACAAGCCACCTTAAGATGGCAGTCAGTTCAATTTTGATGAGTAAGACCTTTGATAATGGTGTTATCTGTGCTTCTGAACAATCAGTAGTAGTAGTTGATGAGGTTTATGAAGAGGTTAAACAGGAATTTACTGATAGAGGGGCCTATATTCTCTCATCTGAGGAAAAAGAACGAGTAGGGGATGTAGTTATAGTCGATGGTCATGTCAATGCTCAGATTGTTGGTAAGCCTGCTTACCAGATAGCAGAGTTGGCAGGTCTAGAAGTTCCAGAAAGTACTAAGGTCTTAATTGCAGAAGTTGCAGATATTGGGGAAGCAGAACCCTTCTCTTATGAGAAGTTATCGCCAACTCTAGCTATGTATAAAGCCCATAAGTTTGCTGATGCTGTTGATATTGCTGTTGAGCTAGTTCGTTTTGGTGGGATTGGTCATACTTCAGTACTTTATACAGAATTAATTAATCAGGGAAGAATAGATTACTTTGGTTCTAAGATGAAGACTGGAAGGTGCTTAATCAATATGCCTGCTTCTCAAGGAGCAATAGGTGATATTTATAACTTTAAATTAGATCCTTCTCTAACTTTAGGTTGTGGATCTTGGGGAGGAAATTCAGTAAGTGAGAATGTGGGGGTTAGACACTTGCTTAATATTAAGACTATTGCCGAACGAAAAGAAAACATGTTATGGTTTAGAGTTCCAGAGAAGATTTACTTCAAGTATGGTTGTTTACCTACTGCAATGAGTGAGTTGGAGAATAAGAAGAGAGCCTTTATCGTTACAGATAAACCGCTATATGATATGGGATATGCTGATAAGATTATCAATGAGTTGGATGAGATGGGAATTGATCATAAGGTCTTCTCAGATGTAGAGCCAGATCCATCAATTTCTACAGTAGAAAAAGCAGTTAAGCAGATGAGAACCTTTGATCCTGATATTATTATAGCTCTTGGTGGAGGTTCGCCAATGGATGCTGCCAAAATTATGTGGTTGAAGTATGAGCACCCAGAAGCAGAGTTTAAAGAGTTATCGATGACCTTTATGGATATTAGAAAAAGAATCTATCAATTTCCTAAATTAGGGGAGAAAGCTTATTTTGTAGCTATTCCTACAACTTCTGGAACTGGTTCAGAGGTAACTCCTTTTGCTGTAGTTACTGATGATAAGACAGGAATTAAATATCCAATTGCAGATTATGAATTGACACCAGATATGGCAATTGTAGATCCAGATTTAGTCTTATCTATGCCACCTAAATTGACAGCATACTCTGGTTTTGATGCTTTAGTCCATGCTATAGAAGCCTATGTATCAGTATTATCTCGTGAATATACTAAAGGACTTGCTTTAGAGGCAATTAGGTTAGTCTTTAAGTATTTACCAGATTCTTATAGAAATGGTTCAGAGGATAGAAAAGCCAAAGAGAAGATGCATTATGCAGCAACAACTGCAGGTATGGCCTTTGCCAATGCTTTCTTAGGAATCTGTCACTCTATGGCACATAAATTAGGTTCTACCTTTGATCTTCCTCATGGACTAGCTAATGGGTTATTGATTACTCCAATTATCAAATATAATGCTACTGATGTACCAATTAAGCAGACTTCATTTCCCCAATACAAATATCCATTGTCTAAGCGTAGGTATGCTAAGATTGCAGAGCATCTCCAACTTGGCGGGAATACTGATGATGAAAAGGTTGATTTATTAATTGCTGCAATTAATAAACTCAGAAGAGAGATTGATATGCCAATGACCATTGAAGAAGCAGGAGTAACTGAGGTTAACTTCTATAAGAAGTTAGATAAGATGGCAGAGCTTGCCTTTGATGACCAATGTACAGGAGCTAATCCTAGATATCCATTAATTGATGAGATTAAAGAACTTTATATAAAAGGGTTTAAAGGTGAGATATAAGAAAAACCCTAGCTAGAAATAAAAGCTACCCCCATAGTGTAGAGAGGAAAAAATCTACTCTATGGGGTTTTTATATATGGTGGCCAGTATATTTAATTCAGAAGAGGTCACTTAATGCAAGTTGATATTGTTGTTATAATGACAGATCATTTTTGTAAGAAGTACCTCAATTGCTGCTTGCTTTAGAAGTATTTGTTTATAATAATTCAATCTTTAAAAAGTAAAATGATAATAAAGTCTAGAAGCAGTGTCAACTTTAATATGATATAGATGAGTTGATAAAGATTAAAAATATATTTAGATATTGTGTTAATTGAGAATGATAAAAAGATAACATAATATCTTTTTTAAAAAATAATAATTATCATTTTCGACATCTTTTAAAATTAAAAAGAGAGTTATTAAAATAACAAATCTACTATATTTAGTATATATTGTCGAAAATAGATACTATATGTAGAGAGAAAAGTCAAATTTATAGTATAGGAAATAGATATGAAGTCAATTATAGTCAATCATCATAGCTAATGTTAGTTATATAGATAATTGAATAGATAATTAGCTTAAATCGATATTTATGGCTTATTTTAGCTTTAAAGAAAGGTTGAAAAAAATAGTTAAATTTGATATTCTTTTATCAAGTCAAAGAGGAAGCATAATGCTATAAGAAAGTTTGTGTATAAGTTCACAAGGAAGTGTTAATGTTTTTACGGGTGTTGTGTTTTCTTTGAAAAAAAGGGGGACTAAAAAATGGGAATTATGAAAGTTACCAATGCTGAAGAATTTGAAGCATTGATTCAAAAGGTAAAAGAAGCTCAAGCAGAGTATGCTACATATTCGCAAGAACAAGTTGATGAAATCTTTAGAAGAGCAGCTATTGCAGCTAATGATAAGAGAATTCAATTAGCTAAGATGGCTGTTGCAGATACTGGAATGGGAATTGTAGAGGATAAAGTAATTAAAAATCACTTTTCATCAGAGTTTATTTATAATAAATATAGAGATGAAAAGACTTGTGGAGTACTTGAAGATGATCTTGCTTTTGGTATAAAGAAGATAGCAGAACCAGTTGGTATTGTAGCAGGAATTGTACCAACAACAAATCCTACTTCTACTACAATTTTTAAATCTTTACTTGCTTTAAAGACTAGAAATGCAATTGTCTTTTCACCACATCCAAGAGCTAAAAATTGTACAATTGAAGCAGCTAAAACCGTTTTAGAAGCAGCAGTTGAAGCAGGAGCTCCAGATTATATTGTTGGATGGATTGATGAACCATCAATTGAATTATCTCAATTATTAATGAAGCATCAAGATATTAGCTTGATTTTAGCTACTGGGGGACCAGGAATGGTTAAAGCAGCTTATTCTTCTGGAACACCTGCTATTGGAGTAGGTGCAGGAAATACTCCAGCAGTTATTGATGAGACTGCACATATTAAGATGGCAGTAAGTTCAATCTTAATGAGTAAGACTTTTGGTAATGGTGTTATCTGTGCTTCTGAACAATCAGTAAGTGTTGTAGCTGATGTTTACGAGGAAGTAAAACAAGAATTTATTGACCGTGGTGCATATGTATTATCTCCAGCTGAAAGAGAGAAGGTTGCAGAGGTAATCATTGTTGATGGTCATGTTAATGCTCAAATCGTTGGTCAACCAGCTTATAAGATTGCTGAGTTAGCAGGAGTAACTGTTCCAAAAGAGACTAAAGTATTAATTGCAGAGGTAGAAGAAATTGGCGCAAATGAACCATTTTCTTATGAAAAGTTGTCACCAACTTTAGCTATGTACAAAGTTAAAGACTTTGAAGAAGGTGTTGATAACGCTGTAGAATTAGTTAAATTTGGTGGGTATGGACATACATCTTCTCTTTATACTGATCCAGCTAATACAGATAGAAAAGATTACTTTGGTTCTAAGATGAAGACAGGAAGAATTATTGTTAATATGCCTGCTTCTCAAGGTGCTATCGGTGATATCTATAACTTCAAATTGAGCCCTTCTTTAACTTTAGGTTGCGGATCTTGGGGAGGTAACTCAGTAAGTGAAAATGTGGAGGTTAAACATCTTATGAATGTAAAAACAATTGCTGAGAGAAAAGAGAATATGTTATGGTTTAGAGTACCAGAAAAGATTTACTTTAAGTATGGTGCATTACCAATTGCATTAAAAGAGTTAGAAGGTAAGAAGAGAGCATTTATCGTAACTGATAAGCCATTATATGATCTTGGTTATACAGAAAAAATTACTGAAGTATTAGAAACAGTTGGAGTAGATTTTAGAATATTCTCTGATGTAAAACCTGATCCAACATTAAGTACTGTTGAAAAAGCAGTTAAACAAATGGATTCTTTTCAACCAGATGTAATTATTGCTCTTGGTGGAGGTTCTCCAATGGATGCTGCTAAGATTATGTGGTTAATGTATGAGCATCCAGAAGCGGAATTTAAAGAGTTATCTATGACATTTATGGATATCAGAAAGAGAATTTATAAGTTCCCTGAATTAGGAAGTAAAGCTTACTTTGTAGCTATTCCTACAACTTCAGGAACTGGTTCAGAAGTAACACCATTTGCTGTTGTTACTGATGACAGTACTGGAATTAAGTATCCAATTGCTGATTATGAGTTAACTCCAGATATGGCAATTGTTGATCCAGATTTAGTCTTATCTATGCCAGCTAGATTAACAGCTTATTCTGGTATTGATGCTTTAGTACATGCGATTGAAGCTTATGTATCTGTATTGTCAAGTGAATATACTAAAGGATTAGCTTTAGAAGCTATCAGATTAGTATTTAAATATCTACCTAGATCTTATAGAGGCGGAGCAGAAGATAGAAAAGCTAAAGAGAAGATGCATTATGCAGCTACTACTGCAGGTATGGCCTTTGCTAATGCTTTCTTAGGAGTTTGCCACTCTATGGCACATAAATTAGGTTCTACTTTCCATGTACCTCATGGTTTAGCAAATGCATTATTAATCAATGAAGTAATTGAATACAATGCTAGTGATGTACCAGTTAAGCAGACTGCATTCCCACAATATAAGTATCCATTAGCTAAGACTAATTATGCTAAGATTGCTGACCACTTAGGATTAGGTGGAAATAGTGAAGATGAGAAGGTACAATTATTAATTAATGCTATCAATGAACTGAAAGCAGAGATTGATATTCCAAATACTATTGAAGAAGCAGGGGTTACTGAAAAGAACTTCTATGCACAGTTAGATGAAATGTCAGAGTTAGCTTTTGATGACCAATGTACAGGAGCTAACCCAAGATACCCATTAATTAGTGAAATTAAAGAACTATATATCAATGCCTTTGAAGGAAAGAAAGTTGTAGAAGAAACTGTTGAAGAAGAGAGTATTGAAGAGGTAGCCGATGCTGAAGCTGAAGTTGCAGCTACAGCTGAAGATGCAGAATAAATTATTTGATCTTAAAAGACCAGCCATCATGGCTGGTCTTTTTTTGATTAATTTTAAATCTGAATAATATATATTCTTTCATATGCTTTTAAAAGGGTATGAAAACATTTATAAAAAAACTAATTTATCATAAACTTTTATTTAAAGTAGAAATTATATACATATGATTATTTTTAATTTTAAAGGAATTTATCGATGAAAGTTGAAGTCTTTATTTATAAGATGAATTAATAGGAGGTTTAGTAGATTAATCATGGTGATAAAATTATACAAAGATAGACTTGTTTTAGTTGTATTGATACTATTAATTTCACTATTTACTCCAGTAAACTCTCAAGCTAATGAAGATGAAGATAAGAAGAATATATTAATTGTTCATTCCTATTCTCCTGAGTTTGGTTGGACAGATAATATTGATAGGGGTATTAAAAGTATCTTAGGTTCCAACTCTGAAAATATAAATGTGCATACTGAATATTTGGATACCAAGCGAATAAGTGATAAAGAACATATAAATAATCTCTATCGACTCTTTAAGCATAAGTTTAAGGATGCTAAATTTGACTTAATCATTTCATCTGATGATGATGCTTTAAAATTTTTATTAGAATATCAAGATGATCTCTTTCCTAATACACCAGTGGTATTCTGTGGAATAAGTGATTTGGATAATTATTCCTTCGAAGGGGAGGAGAATTTTACTGGTATAGAAGAAGAATTAGATATGAAAAGTACAATTGAGGTTGCTCTAAAGTTACACCCTAATATTGATAAGGTGGTAGCAATTACTGATGGAACTACTACTGGACTAACAAATTTAGAGATGTTAAAGGATGCTATGGCTGATATTCCTGAGCCTATTAGTCTAATCAGTTATAAGTTATCTTACCTCACCCAAGCAAAAGAGATAGCCAAAAAAATTAATAAACATAGTATTATAGTCTGGCTTGCCAGTATAAAGTATGAATCAGGCAATTTAATTTCTTTAACAGAAGCTACAGAGTTAATTTCTCAATATACTACTAGACCCATCTATAGTTTTTGGGATGTGTTCCCTGGTCATGGAGTTTTAGGTGGAAAGATTAGCAGTGGTTATCAGCAAGGGAGAATTTCTGCAAAGATAGCATTAAATATACTAAAGGGAGAAGAACCAATCATTGAAGAGAACCCTAATAAATTTATGTTTGATTATCATGAGCTAAAAAGCTTTGATATAGATTTTAATAAATTGCCTGAAGGTAGTGTTATTGTTAATAGACCATACTCATTTTATAATGAAAATAAGGGTAAAGTTTTAGCTACGTTAGCTTTTATCATCTTTTTGACTATAATTATCTGTATTCTTTTAATAAATATATTTAGGCGAAAATCAGCAGAAAAAGAGCTTAAAGATAGTAGAAATAAATATAGGACTTTATTCCAAGCAACTGGTACTGCTAGTTGTATATTAGAGAAGGATACGACTATATCTTTAGTAAATAATAAGATGGAAGAGATTTTAGGATGTTCTAAAGAAGAGATAGAAGGTAAGGTGAAGCTATTAGAATTAGTTATGGACCATAAATCTTTAACTAGGATTTTAAATTATCATTGGCAACGTAGGAGAAATGATGATACTCCTGAGAGATATGAGCTTGATATTATAAATAATTATGGTGAAAAGAAGACTGTGATTATTCAAGCTAAGTTGATACCTGATAGTGACAAAAGTATAGTTTCACTAATAGATATCACTGAACGTAAGAAAGCAGAAGAAAAGATTAAATACATGAGTTATCATGATAGTTTAACAGGTCTTTATAATAGGAAATTTTATGAAGAAGAGCTAAGGCGGTTAGATGTAGAGAGGAAGTTACCTTTAAGTATGATTGTAGGAGATGCGAATGGATTGAAATTGACTAATGATGTCTTTGGACATGAAGCTGGAGATGAATTATTAAAAGAGATAGCTAGGATTTTAAAAAATGCTACTCGTGAGGAAGATATTATTGCTCGATGGGGTGGTGATGAGTTTGGTATTATCTTAGCAGAGACTAGTGAAGAGGTTGCCAAAAGTATAATTAAAAGGATTAAGGATGGTTGTGATTCTTCTGATTTTGAACCAATTACTCCTCAGATTGCTTTAGGATGTGCAACTAAAGTAGTGCCAAAAGAAGCTATAGAAGATATATATAGAAGAGCAGAGAATAGAATGTATGATGATAAATCTGAAAATAAGAGTAGTGGTAATAGCGAGCTATTAAAATCCTTGACTGATAAATTAGAAAATAATAGTTATGAGACTGTAGGTCACACCTCTAGAATGATAAGTATGAGTAGAAAGATGGGTGATAGTTTAGGATTATCAGAGAGGGATTTACAAAATTTGGTTAAGCTAGCCAAATATCATGATATCGGTAAGTTAGCAATTGAAAAAAGTATACTCAATAAAGCCGAACTTTTAACTGCAGAAGAATGGGAAGAGTGTAAAAAGCATTCAGAACATGGATATAATATAGCCAAGAGTTTTCAGGATTTAAGAAATATTTCTAATGGTATTCTTTACCATCATGAAAATTGGGATGGGACCGGCTATCCAGAAGGATTAGCAGGAGAAGATATACCACTCTTATCTAGAATTGTTCATATAGTTGATGCCTATGATGCCTTACTTAATCGACCTTATAATTCAATTAATAATAAAGAGGAATATCAAGGTCCTATGTCTAAAGATCAGGCTGTTAGAGAGATAGAGGATAAATCTGGGAGAATATTTGATCCTAAATTAGTTGATGTTTTCTTAAAATTAATAGAAGAAGGAAGGGAGAATAGCTAGTATTAATACTAGCTATTTTTTATTTAAGAAGTAATTTTGAGAAAAGATTAAATTGTTAATAAAAAGTAATTAGCTAATAGAAGATTATTTATTAAATATTAATTTTTAGCAGGATATTATTGGTTATTATAGAATATTAATTCCTAAGGAGGTTATATGTAGCTATTTATCTTTAGAGTCAAGTTGGACTTATTCAAAGTTGGGTGATAGTAGGTATGGAAAATTTTTTTTGGTATTTTTCCATTAACGAAAGTTCAAAAACTGGTAGTAGATTGTTGATAGGTAGAGGTGAAAAGCTTAGGCTACAATGAGTTTTAATTTAGAGTGTGTTATTCATAAAGTTGATTTTTAAATGCTATTTATTGGTGGTGTGATATGGTGAAGTTAAAAAGAGTGAGTATGAGAGGTAGAGAAGACTTTGATAGTAAGGAGAAAATATTAGAAGAATTATCAAAAGAAAGAGAGATATTAAAGGCTGTTTTAAACTCTACAACTAATGGTATTTTGGTTACAGACAATAACCAAAATATTATTTACTATAATAGCCTTTTTTTAGAGATGTGGAACATTCCTATGGAGTTAATTGATAATACAGATGGCAAGATAATTATTAAGGCTGTCAAGCATAGAGTAAAGTATCCAAATAGATTTATATCTGATTTAGAACAGATAGCAGAAAAAGGAGAAGAAAATCTAGATTCTGTTAAATTTAAAGATGGGAAAATCTTAGAGAGATTCTTTAGACCTCTTATAATAAAAGGTGAAGTTTGTGGAAGGGTCTGGAGTTTTAGAGATATAACAGAGAGAAGAAGTCTAGAATATGAAGTAGAAAAGAATCAAATATTATATGAGCAACTCATTAATCTTCTTCCTGATGGTGTTATTGTACAGAAAAATTCTGAGATAATACTTGTAAATAAATCGGCTTTAGATATTTTGAGATATAGTGATAGTAATCAAATTATTGGGAAGAATCTTATTGATTTGGTTGAATTTGATAATCTTGCAAAAATTTTAGAGAGGCAAAAAAAGTTAAATGAAAGTGAATGTACTGTTGGTACATTAAAGCATAAGATAATTAGAAGGGATGGTAGTGAAATAATCTCTGAATGTAAAGGATTCTCTTTTGATTATCAAGGGGAGCACTATACTGTGATTTTAGGAAGTGATATAACAAAATCGGAGAAAATCAAAGAAGAATTAAAGATTAAGGAGCAGATAATAGATAAGTCATTAAGTGGAGTTATTTATATTGACCTTCAAGGTAATATTCGCTATGCTAATGATAGTTTTTTAGAGATGTGGGGCTATGATAACTTAAATCAAATATTAGGTCAAGATCCTCTTGAATTAGGAATTTGGACCACTAAGGAATGTGTCGAAGAAAAGAGAGAAGTTATACATAATAAAGGCTATTGGAGAGGTGAAGCTATAGCAGAGAATAGAACTGGAGATAAGTTTGAGGTAATGCTTTTTGCTACTGCAATTCAAGATGAGCAGGGGAAGGTGATTGGCAGCTCAGTCTCGATTATCGATATTTCAGAGATAAAGAAGGTTCAAAAAGAATTAAAGAGAAGTCAAGAGAAGTATCAGAGGTTGGTAGAATTATTGCCAGATGGTATAGTGATTTCAAATAATGCAAACGTTGTATTTGCAAATAAAGCTTGGGCCAACTTATTAGGGTTTGCAGGTGTGGAAGCTGTAATGGGTAGAGATTTATTTGATCTTTTCAGTGTTTTTCCAGAAGATTATAAAGTTATACAGCAAAGAACTAAAGCTGTTATAGAAGAAGAAAAGGTAGTCCCTTTTTTAGAACATAAATTGATTAGAAAATCTGATAATCAGATATTAGATTTGGAAATAGCAGGGATTCCCTTGGTCTATGAAAATAAAAATACAATGATGCTTGTTGCTAGAGATATCTCAGAAAGGAAGAAATTTGAAAAAGAATTAAAGAAGAGTACAGAATTATATCAATTATTGATGAAATTATTACCAGATGCAGTTTTAGTATATAAAGAAGATAAGCTGATTTTTGCTAATGAGAAGGTCTTTGAACTGACTGATTATGATAACCTTGAAGATATTATTGGAACTGATTTTGGTGATTTAATCAATATTCATCCAGATGATCAAGAGTATGTTCAAAAGAAGGAAAGAGATTTCTTATCTCAAGAGGACTGTATAGGTTTTGTAGAGTATAGATATGTCCGTAATGATGGAAGTGTGGTTGATATAGAGGTTGGTGCAGTATCCTTTAGACATGATGGTGAGAGGTATATTATTACTTTGGCTAGAGATATTAGAGATAGAAGGAAGGCTGAGAGTTATAAGCAGACCATTATAGAGAAACAGATGAAATTAAAAGAAATTGAAGAACATAATAAATTAAAGACAAACTTTTTTGCAAATATCTCCCATGAATTAAAGACACCATTAAATATTATATTTTGTGCCTTACAACTATTAGAGCGGATTTGTGATCAACAAAAGTTAGTTAATACTCAAAAGACCTTAAAGTATAGGAAGATGATGAAGCAGAACTGTTATAGATTGCTAAGGATAGTCAATAATTTAATCGATATTACAAAGTTAGATGTAGAATTTTTAAATATCAATTTTGCCAATCATAATATTATAAATGTTGTTGAAGACATGGTTCTATCGGTAGCCCAATATGCTAAAACTAAAGACATAGAATTAATCTTTGATACTGAAGTTGAAGAGAAGGTAATTGCTTGTGATTTAGATAAGATGGAAAGGGTACTTTTAAACTTATTATCAAATGCAATTAAATTTACCAATGCTGGTGGATATATATTTGTGAATATTTATGATAAAGTAGAGAATATAGTTATATCTATCAAAGATACAGGAATAGGTATTCCTGAAGATAAATTGGACGAAATCTTTGTCAGATTTAAGCAAGTGGATGAATCCTTAAGAAGAAATCAAGAAGGAAGTGGAATTGGATTATCTTTGGTAAAGGAGCTAGTAGATAGGCATCAAGGGCATATATCTGTAAAGAGTGAATATGGAAAGGGAGCAGAATTTATTATCACCTTACCAGTTAAGGTGGTTAAAGAAACTAATAATCAACTAAAAGAGGATAGTCATAACTTAAAGGCAGGTATAGTTGAAAAGATAAATATTGAGTTCTCTGATATTTATTCTATTGATTTGAATTGATGTTTTGTATTAGTATAACATAGAGATATTGCGACACTTTCGTGTCAGGAATTGGGAATATGGAATCAGTCTGTTTTACTGATAATTGGTTCCTGACTCCTGATTCCTAAAAATGTCGCGATATACCCATGAAGAGATATTATTGCTATTAAGATTTAATTAGTACAACGTGTTATATCAAGATTTAGTTAGCAATATATTGGAAGAATAAAGCTAGATATTATCTAGCTTTATTTCAGTTTATTCTACAGTGATCTCTTTATTTCCCTGCCATTGACCATGTAAATTACATAGTTCATAAGCTCTGATAGTGCAAGATTCCTTTAATTTCACCTTAAAAGTAACCTCTGCTTTCATTTCAGGTGTAAAGTTTGCTCTACCTAGATGATAATAATTAGCATAAAGATCAACATATTGGATAAAGTGACCAGGCTCTACTGGGTGATCTATCTCCCCCATTTTGACAGTAATATCAAAATATTCATCCTTCTTTACTTTATTAGGTGCTTGAATTACTGGTATATGCTTCTTCTCTAATTCAGTTTTGTTATTTGGGTCATCAGCTTGTTTAACTTCATAATATTTCATTATTATCTCCTCCTTGGATTTAGTTATCAAGAATCTGGAATCTGTTATCAGTTATCAGTTAAAATTACTGATTTCTGGTTCTGATTCTATTTACGAAATTCTTTAAATTGTTCTTTAGTGGCTCCACAAATTGGACATTTATCAGGAGTGCCATCTTTGACAGTATTTCCACATATTTCACAAACACTGACATATTCTAAATCGTAATCCTCTCCATTATCAACTTTTCCTCTAGCTTCATTGAATAGTTTAGAATGAATCTTCTCCGCTTCTAGGGCATAATGGAAGGATTTAAGTGCATCCTTTTCATTTTGATCTTTGGCTACTAGGTAGTAGCTAGGGTACATCTGTTCAATCTCAAAGTTTTCACCTGCAATAGCTCCTTCCAAATTTTCTGAGGTAGAACCTATTCCAAAGCCAGCCCCTGAGGCTACTAAGAAGTCGCCCTCAATATTGCTATGGGCTTCAAAGTGATTACCTGCATGGACCTCTTCAGCATAAGCAACTGCTTTAAAGAGAAGACCCACCTTTGAGAATCCATCCTCTTTAGCTACTCTCCCCCAGACTATGTATCGTTGATAGGCTTGACTTTCTCCACCAAAGGCTGAACGGAGATTTTCTGCGGTTATTTCATTAGTTACCATAATATCATCTCCTTTGTGTGATTAAATACATAATGAATGTATTATTAACAACACTTAATTATTATAATAACCAGAAAAATAAATATTATTTATAGTATTCTTGAATTGTGTTTTAAATTATTTAATATATATCTATAATGGAGTAGATTAATCTGCTTCATTAGTTAGGTTGGTAGATGTTAGGCTATTTCTAACTACCTACCTTTAAATTATCTAGGCACCTATATTTAGGCATATTGTTTTTTCTTGACAAAAAAAGTTTATTCTATTATAATAGTAATAGGAATGATTACCAATAATTTATGAGGAGGCGAAGAATATGGCAAGTGAAGGATACCATGAAGATAACTTACCTCAGGAAGCAAAAGAGTATCATCGGATGATTCAAAGTGTGATTGAGGAGATGGAAGCGGTAGATTGGTATAATCAGCGAGCTGCTGCTACAGAAGATCCACAGTTAAAGGCTATTGTAGAACATAATCGTGATGAAGAGATTGAACATGCATGTATGGGTTTAGAATGGTTAAGGCGTAATAATCCTAAATGGGATGAATTCTTAAGAGAGTTCTTATTTACTGAAGGTGATATTACAGCTTTAGAAGAGGGTGAAGAAGAGACTGATGATGAAATGAATAACTCTAATGATGAATCTCTTGGCATACATAATTTAAGATAATCTTAAAGAGGAGGAGATACTATGAGTAATTTAAAACGATCATTAGCTCCAATTACTGAAGAAGCTTGGAATTTTATAGATCAAGAAGCAAGAGAAAGGTTACAAGTTAAGTTAAAGGGGCGTAAATTTGTTGATTTTATAGGGCCTAAGGGAATTGAGTTTGCTGCTGTGAATACAGGAAGAAGGGTAGCTTTAGATAATGATGCCAAAGAAGGTGTATCATATTCTAAACGCCATGTCTTACCTTTAATTGAGTTAGAGGTTCCTTTTAAAATGAAGATAGATGAGATAGAATCTTTGGTTAGGGGAGCTGAAGATGTTGATACTGATTCTTTAGCAGAAGCTGTAAAAAAGCTTGCTCAAGCAGAGAATAATGCAATTTTTTATGGTTTAAAAGAAGGGGAAATTGCTGGTATTTTAGATAAATCTCCTTATGGATTAATTAATATTGGAGAAGAAGGTCTGGTTTCAGCAGTAGCTGAGGGAGTCCAAAATTTGATTACAGAGGATGTAGAAGGTCCTTATGCATTGTTATTAGGTCCAGAACTATATTCTTTATTATATAAATTAGATGATAAAGGTTATCCTATCAAGAATAGGTTGGAAGAGATTTTGGGCGGAGAAGTTGTACCAGCACCTGAACTTGTTAATAAAGGTTTATTAATTTCTAAACGAGGAGAAGACTTTAAACTAATTGTTGGTCAGGATATCTCTATTGGTTTTAAAGAGCAAAAAGGTGATGAGATAGAGTTTTTCTTGACTGAATCCTTTACTTTTAGAGTCGATGCTCCAGAAGCTGCTATTGTTTTAGAGTAGATTTTTTATTTTAGCAATTCACATCTAAATAATGTGGGTTGCTTTTTTATTACATTTTAATATCTTGGTATAAAGTGCTGAAGAGTTTATAATACTAAAAGATATATGATAAGTCTATAATTATTTGGTCTGTTGGTTAAATCTAAATATTAATAGTTTCTGTTAATGGTTATATTACGACACTTTAAGTTTTAGCTACGGGTTTTAACCCGTAGTGTAACATATCACCATCACCACAGGTTGAAACCTGTGGCTAGTAAATTTATCATTATAAAAAGTGTCGCACTATCTATCTATAACGATACTTTTAAATTTCTTATTAAAGTTGGATGATTATATAGTCATCCAACTTTAGAATGAAACAATAGATAGTGGGACACTTTGTGTCGAGTGTGAGCCATGAGTGTGTGTAAAACTTCTTTTTATTGGGGTTTACTCACACTCACACACCCACTC
>Ga0163226_1000049_pt1 | contig 24170 bp, 24 predicted proteins | sample MSEWel2016_07_13_2_FD_113144 | JGI IMG/M metagenome (GOLD analysis project Ga0163226, IMG submission 113144) | Subsurface microbial communities from deep shales in West Virginia, USA - MSEEL Well Study Marcellus 5H_2016_07_13 ...
AATACAACAAGCTCAAATGATTTTTTGCAACGAATCTCACGAATTGACGCGAATTAAAATCAAGAGTTTTTAAATCTTTAATTTAATCTATTAATATCCTAATTCGTGTGATTCGCATTAATTTGCACCCCAAGAGTACTTCTTCGGATAAATTACCTCAGGGCGTTGCTAAATTAATTTAAATTCTTTTTCATGTTCTATATAGATTTTAAAAAGTTTTTGAATTTATCGGTGAAAATCCGTGAATATCTGTGGCAAAAAATTGTTTTGAATTAGTTTTTAATTATAGAAAACTGAGGGTAGCCTATTTTTATTCTTTATTCACACTCACACTAATCACTCACACTCAACGGAGGTGGAATAGATGGAGTTTGATATATTTATAAATGCAATTCCTAGTATGGGGTTATTAGGAGCATTATTTGCTGGAGGATTAGCTTACTCATCGGTGAAATTTAAGGTAGAAGAAGATCCGCGCAAAGGAGAGATAGAGAAGGCCTTGCCAGGTGCTAACTGTGGTGCCTGTGGTTATCCTGGCTGTGCTAGTTTTGCTGAGGCTGTAGTTGAGGGAGAGACTGTCTGTGATGGTTGTCCTGTTGGTGGTCCAGATGTAGCTGAGCAGGTGGCAAATATTATGGGAATTGATGCAGGTTCATCTTCAAAAGAGAGAGAGGTTGCTCAGCTTCTCTGCCAAGGGGGTAAAGCAGAAACCTTTAATCAAGCAGAGTACCAAGGGATACCTAAATGTAGGGCAGCTAATAGAGTAGCTAATTCTAAATCCTGTGAATATGGCTGTTTAGGCTTTGGAGATTGTGTTAGTGTCTGTGCTTTTGGTGCAATGTATATGGATGATAATGGTCTTCCAGTAATTGATACTGATAAGTGTACAGGATGTGGCAAGTGTGTTAGTGAATGTCCAAGAAGTATTATCACTTTAATGAGCAATACAGAACATATAGTAGTCATATGTAAGAGTGTTTTAAAAGGAAAAGAGGTTAAGCAGGCTTGTGAGAAAGGCTGTATTGCTTGTACCTTATGTGCTAAGAAGTGCCCTGTTGATGCTATAGAGATGGTAGATAATCTTCCAGTAGTTGACCCAGAGACCTGTGTGGGCTGTGGAGCCTGTGTTCAGGTTTGTCCAACAGATGCAATTTTGAATACACCTTATGAGACTATTAAGATTGAAAAGCCAAAGGAAGAGGTTCTTGTAATCACTGAGGACTGTGTAGGCTGTACCTTATGTGCTAAAAAGTGTCCTGTGGATGCTATTGCAGGGGAGCCTGGCAGTAAGCATCAATTAGATACTAAAGCCTGTATTAACTGTGGACAGTGTGTGAAGGTCTGTCCAAAGGATGCAATTGAATATCAAGAAGTATAAAGGGTAAAGAATCAGCTTTTGGGCTGATTCTTTTTCTTTATAATAATTTAAAAATCTTAACACACTATTTAATCTTCCTAATAAAATATATTATAGTTATCTACTGTATTGGTTGAGAGTGATACTTAATAGAGATAGTGCGACACTTTGTGTCGAGTGTGAGCTATGAGTGTGAGTGTGTGTAAAACTTCTTTTTATTAGGGTTTACTCACACTCACACACCCACTCACGCTAATTTTAAAATACCCATTAAGCGATATTATCTATAAAATTAATTATTCTAATTATAAATGTAAGAATTGCTAAGTTAGATAACTATAGAAAGGAAGGGAGGCAGATGTACTTAATAGCTTTATTAATTTTAGGAATGGCTGTCAGTCTAGATAGTTTTTTATATGGTATGGTTTATGAAATTTGTAATATCAAAGTTAAGAGGATCTCATTATTATTATTCGCTTTAGCTAGTTTGGTAACATTAATTATTTTTGGTGTAATAGGTAAATTACTTATTATTTTATTGCCAGTTATTTTGGCAAAGATAATTGCTATTATAGCTTTAGTTATATCTTCTCTAGCCATTTTAAGAGATATGGTAACTTATAGGAAGGGAACCTTAAAGATTACCCCGAAAGAAGGGCAGAACTTTTATATGTTAGGCCATAAGACAAATTATGATAATTTCTCAAAATTAATATATTACCCGGTAGTTTCTAAAGAGTTGAGAGAGGCGAGCATCTTAGAAGGGTTGTCCTTAGGGGTGATTATGAATTTAGATGGAGGAGTGGTTATGTTAGTATTAGGGATCATGCGGGGCAGAATTATTCTCTCTGCTATAATCTTGACATTACTATGTCTAAATTCTTATAAGTTGGGGAATATATTAGTAATGAAAGATTTTATTAACAAGTTAAAATGAGATAAGTCTAAGCCTAAGTTTTAATCTTAATCTAAAAAATATAACAATCGATAGTCAATCATGTTATAATGATATGTAGCATTCTATTATATCTTTTGTGGGATTTTACAATTATTTTTATTGGGTTAGTTGGTTTATAAAAGTCCTAATCTTGATATAATATTGAAGGAAGGTTTTTAATTTATGGACTCAATTAGAGATAAATTAATATTAGCCCTATTGGTGGCAGGAGCAATAGTGTTACATATTTTGGAGTTTATGCTACCTACCACCTTGCTCTTTCCTGGAGCAAAGTTGGGATTAGCAAATATTATTACCTTATTAGTATTGAGCAACTATGGTTTTTTAAGTGGCTTACAGGTACTATTAATGAGAATAATCATCTCATCATTATTAATAGGTACTTTTTTAACTACAAGTTTCTTCTTGAGTTTAACAGGTGGATTATTTAGCTTCTTAATTATGAGTATCTTCTATTACTATAGTTCTAGATTTAGTCTAATTGGTATTAGTGTTTGGGGGTCTGCTTCTCATAATTTAGGGCAAGTAATTATGGCTTATTTGCTAATGTCAAATTGGAGAATCATATTCTATTTGCCCTATCTTCTAATTCTATCTTTGCCAACAGGGGTCTTTATAGGGATAATTGTATTAAAATTAGAAAAATATTTAAAATTTGATTTGATGAATAAGCAGGAATTTGACAAAAATTAACGAATTAAATACCGAAGGCTATTTAAGCCTGTATTATGGAGGAATTTGCAATGGAAAAGATTGTATTGGCTTCTGGTTCACCACGAAGAAAGTCCTTATTAGAACAGTTGAATCTTGAATTTAAGGTTGTAGTAAGTGATGTAGATGAATCTAAAGTCAAGAAAAAGAGTCCTAAAGAATTAGTAAAGAGACTATCTTGTCTAAAGGCAGCTGCTGTTGCCAAAGCTGAAGAAGGAGTTATAATTGCAGCAGATACAATAGTTTGTTTAAATAATAGAATTTTAGAAAAGCCTAAAGATGATAAGGAGGCTTTTCAAATGCTATCTGATTTGAGTGGAAGAACCCATCAAGTTTTAACAGGTATTACAGTAATTAAAGGTCAAGAAGTTATAACTGATTATGAAAAGACCGATGTTACTTTTAGAAAATTAGGGCAAAAAGAGATTAAAGAGTATATCTCTACAGGGGCGCCTTTAGATAAGGCAGGAGCTTATGGTATTCAAGATCAGGGGGCTATTTTTGTCAAAAGGATAGATGGTTGCTTTTATAATGTGGTGGGCTTATCTTTAGTTAAGCTAGTAGAGATATTAAGAATGCTTGGGATAGAGGTAACTTTAAATTGAGTGTCAACAATTATCTAACGATTAAGGATATGCCTACTGAAGAGAGACCCAGAGAAAAGATGGTAAAGTATGGTGCTGAAAGTCTATCGACTGCTGAATTATTAGCCTTAATATTAAGGACAGGCTCTCAAGAGAATACTGCCTTAGATTTGGCTAATCAATTGTTAACCACTTGTGAAGGGGTTAATTGTTTGGTAGAGTATAGTATAGAGGAGTTACAAGAAATCAAAGGAATTGGACTAGCTAAGGCAACCCAATTAAAGGCGGTAGCCGAGCTTAGTAAGAGACTAAATATTGCTAGAAAAGATTTAACTAAGATTAATTCACCTAGTGAAGTAGCTGAAATCTTAATTCCTAGGATAGGTTATGCTTATCAGGAGAAGTTCATAGTGGTTTTACTTGATATTAAGAATCAAATTATAGGGGTTAGTGAAATTTCTAAAGGGAGTTTAAATAGCTCGATAGTTCATCCTAGAGAGGTTTTTCGCTATGCGATTAAAAAGAGTGGTGCTTCAATAATCTTAGCCCACAACCATCCTAGTGGGGATTTAACACCTAGTGTAGAGGATATAGAGATTACTAAGAGGCTTTTTAAAGTAGGGAAGTTGGTAGGGATTGAAGTTTTAGACCATTTAATTATTGGTAAAAGTAAATATAGTAGTTTAAAAGCCAAAAATTTATTTTAAACAGTTATTGTGAAAGGGGATATAGTTATGGTAATGAATATTTTTACTGCTCCATTCTCTAGAGATATGGGGATAGATTTAGGAACTGCTAATACTTTGGTTTATATTAGAGGAAAAGGTGTATTAATTCGAGAGCCATCTGTAGTTGCGATTCAAAAAAACACTTCTAAAGAAGAGGTGTTGGCTGTTGGTGATGAGGCTAAGAAGATGATCGGGCGGACTCCAGGTAACATTGTAGCAATTAGACCTATGAAGGATGGGGTGATTGCTGATTTTGAAGTTACTGAAAAGATGTTAAGGTACTTCATTACTAAGGCTCATAAACGTAAGCGTTTAGTTAGACCAAGAATCATTGTCTGTGTTCCTTCTGGTGTCACTGAGGTAGAAAAGCGTGCAGTTATTGATGCTTCCTTACATGCTGGTGCTCGAGAGGCTTATTTGATTGAAGAGCCTATGGCTGCAGCAATTGGGGCAGGTCTTCCTGTCCATGAAGCTACAGGTAATATGGTTGTAGATATTGGTGGAGGAACTACAGAGGTTGCTGTAATCTCTTTAGGTGGAATTGTAACTAAAGATTCTATCAGAGTTGGTGGAGATGAACTTGATGATGCAATTGTACATTATATCAAGAATACATACAACCTGATGATTGGAGAGAGAACTGCTGAACAGATCAAGATTTCTGTAGGTTCTGCTTATATCGGCTCTAATTCAGAACTTAGTTTAGAGGATACTATGGATATTAGAGGTAGAGATTTAGTCAATGGTTTGCCTAAGACTGTCACAATAACTGCTGAAGAGATTCAACAGGCTTTAAAAGAGCCAGTTAATGATATTATTAGAGCTGTTAAGAGTACTTTAGAAAATACCCCACCAGAATTATCAGCTGATATTATGGATAGAGGGATTGTTATGGCTGGAGGAGGATCATTATTAGCAGGTTTAGATCAGCTTATCTCTCAAGAGACTGGCATGCCAGTTTATTTAGCTGATGATCCTTTAGATTGTGTAGTTTATGGTACTGGAAAAGTATTAGAAGAGATAAACAATCTTAAGAATGTATTAATTAGTCCAAAAAGATTATCCTAGATTATTATAGTATTTTATGCTAGTAGGAAAAGTGATGGAATATAGAGATAATGTGATACTTTCGTGTCTTAGTTGACAGTGTACAGTTGACAGTTGACAGTTAAGTTCAAAAGCACTAAAAGCCCTTAAAATCTAGGATTTTGTCTTTTACTGTAAACTGTCCACCGTCAACCGTCAACTGATCTAAAAATGTCGTAATATACCCATAAAGAAATATTACTCGTATTGAAAGTTAGCTAGCATGTGTAGTTTATTGTAATAGGTTGATTTTAAAAGTTAAAAAATAGTAATCTAAGATTAAGGTGATAGATGTGTTAGAGTTTTTAAAGGAACATCGTAAAAAGGTATTAATTATTGTATTTATTGTGATTTTAATTAGATTTATCAATCTTGTAGGGCGTGATAGAGATTATAATAAATTTGAAGGGCTGGCTATTGATTTATTAAAGCCTGGATTTGTGGTAGTTAATAGTATCCAAGATTTTTCTAAAGGGACTTTTAGAGTAATCTTAGATTACAAAAGTGTAAAGGAAGAGAATGAGAAGTTAAAGAAAAAGGTAGAAAACTTAAATTATAGTTTAAGGCAGCTGGAGAAGGTTATGTTAGAAAACTATAGATTAAGAGAATCTTTAAACTTCAAAGAGTTTGTACCATATAAAGTAGTAGGTGGAACGGTTGTTGGACATAGTTCTGATAATTGGTCTAATATTTTAATTATAGATAGGGGCAGTAAAGCTGGAATTAGGCGTAAGATGCCTGTAGTAGCTAAAGGTGGCTATTTAATAGGGATTACTCAGCAAGTTACTGCACATACAGCACAGATTTTATTGATTAATGATGGTAATTTTGTAGCAGGGGGTCTTGTTCAGAGGGAAGATTCACGTGATTTAGGGGTAGTTAAGGGTCAAACTCAAGAAAGCAGACTCTTGATGAATAATTTATCTTGGGATGCTGATATTAAGACAGGTGATACAATTGTCACCTCAGGTTCACAATACTATCCTAAAGGATTACCTATAGGAAAGATTATATCAGTGAGTCCTGATAATTATGGCCTAACTCAATCGGCACTAATAGCTCCTTTTATAGATGTTAGAAGAGTAGAAGAGGTATTGGTTATTACTGACTTTAGTACTAAAGTCGATTTACTTGAACCCTTAAATTCTGATCATCAACTTGAAGGAGAAAAATAATAATGATTTATTTATTATATGGTTTTTTAGTGTTTTTGGCTTTGATTTTGCAAACTGCTATTATTCCTTATAGTCTTTTTTATAATATAATACCTGACTTACTTTTGATTATAATTACCCTCTTAGCAATTTATCGCGGAAAGACTATCGGAGGGGTTTTAGGTTTTATTACAGGTTTATTGCAGGATTGGTTTTCTGGCGGACTTTTTGGAATTAATGCTATTAGTAAGACGATTATAGGTTATTTATTTGGATTCCTTAAAGACCATATCTATCCACAGAATATAATAGTGCCTCCTGTTGGGGTAGCTATAGCTACTATTATCAACCAATTATTAGTGATTTCTTTTACAGATTATCTAATAACAGAGCTCTCTATTGAGGCTGTATTCAAATCTGTAATTATTCCTTTGGTGATTTATAATTCTATATTATCTATAATTATTAATATAGTGATCTATAAAATTGATAATTATTTAGCTAGGAGGAAATTTATTGACTGATAGTAATGAGAAAAGGTTATTTCCCTTTACTTTGATATTAGTGGCTATCTTTCTCTTATTAATTGCTAGACTTTATTATCTGCAGATCTACCAAGGTCAGAGATTTAAGGAGTTATCAGAAGGAAATAGAACTTCTCTTAGGTCTATTAGTGCACCTAGAGGAAGAATTTATGATAGAAATGGTAAAGTTTTAGTCTCTAATAAGCTAGCTTATACCTTATCAATAGTGCCAGATGATGTTAAAGATTTAGATGGGATTTTGGAGAAATTAAATCAAATTATAGACTTAGATATAAAATTGGCTCGTGATAAGATTGAGAAAGCAAAAAGAGGAAAGACCGTTAGATTAAAGAGGAATATAAGCCATGAAGAGTTGGTCTTGTTAGAAGAGAATAAAAGTGAGTTACCAGGAGTTATTTTAGAGGAGACTCCAATGAGGGAATATGTTTATGATAAATTGGCCAGTCATGTCTTAGGTTATGTAGGAGAAATTTCAGCAAGTGAGTTAGAAAATCTTGCAGAAAAGGGCTATAATGTTGGTGATATAATTGGTAAGACAGGTTTAGAGCTATATTATGAGAAGTATCTGCGAGGAAAAGAAGGAAGAGAGCTAGTAGAGGTCAATAATGTAAGAGAGAAGATAAGGACTCTTGGAGTGGAGGAACCTATTGCAGGTTATGATTTGATTTTAAATATAGATTCTAAGCTCCAAGAGGATGTTGAAAGAATATTGGCTAAAGAACTAGATTTATTGACCAAGAAAGCTAAGGAGGATGAGGATGTTATTGAGCCTCCTAGAGGTGGAGCGGTAATAGTAACAGATCCCCATGATGGTAGTATTTTAGCTATGGCTAGTTTACCTGATTACAATCCAAATCTATTTGTAGGTGGGATCTCCCAAGAGGATTGGACAAGGTTGAGTACTGATCCTAGAAAGCCTCTATTAAATAGAGCTATTAGTACCAGTGCTCCTTCGGGTTCTATCTTTAAAATAGTGACTGGTACAGCTGGTATGGAGGAGTTAGGTATTAAAGCAGATACTCACTTCTATGATCCAGGTTACTATGAGACTGGGGGAGTTAGATTTAATAACTGGAATATCTATGGTCAAGGTGATGTAAGTTTTCTAGAAGGAATAGCTTGGTCAAATAATACAGTATTTTATAAGATTGGACATGAATTATATAAGAAAGATAAAACCATTTTACAGAGATATGCCCATAAATTTGGTTTAGGTGAGAGAACAGAGGTGGATTTGGATAATGAAGCTACTGGTCTAGTACCTGATCCTGATTGGCGAAAGAATTATTTTAAGAAGAGAGAAGATAAGATCTGGTATCCAGGATATACTATTAATTTATCTATTGGACAAGGCAATTTAAGGACATCACCTATTCAACTTGTGAACCTTGTCAGTGCTGTGGCTAATGGTGGTAAGTTGTATCAACCTTTATTAGTTGATAAGATAGTTGATAGAGATGGTAAGGTGATTAAAGATTTGGAGCCTAAATTATTAAATGAATTATCTCTTTCTAAGGGAACTTTAAAGACTATTCAAGATGGAATAAAAGGTGTTACTACTTATGGAACAGCAAGAAGAGCCTTTGAAGACCTGCCTATAACCGTTGCTGGAAAGACTGGAACTGCTCAGACTGGAAAAGGTAGACCTAACCATGGATGGTTTGCTGGCTATGCACCTGCTGATAAACCAGAGATTGCAATGGTTGTTTTTATTGAGTATGGGACTTCAAGTGGAAACACATTACCTATAGCCAAAGAGATTATTAAAGATTATTTTAATTTAGAATTAATCTCTGAAGATAAAGGCTCTGATTAAGAGATATAAAATCAATGGATTATATAATTACTAATATAACGTATTGTGTTAATTAAAGTTTAATATAAATAGTCTTTCTTTATGGAGATATTGGGACATTTTTACTTTGGTGGTTGGGAGTTAGAGGGTTAGGTAGTTAGGCAGTTTCTAACCATCTACCCACCTATCTACCTCCTATGAGTTAAAAATAACTCTGCGTGTAAACCACAACCAAAGTGTTGCATTATCTCTCTATTGTAGCACTTTTGTTACTGACACAAGATGTTAATATAAGATGAATAATTATATTTTTAGATTCATTGATTATCTAGGAGGAAGTAAGATGTTGAATAGAGGAGTGACATTTAAAGGTGATTTAGAAGGTCTTATTATAATTTTGAATGATGAATTAGAGTTTGATTATATTAAAGAAGAATTGAGGAGTAAGTTTATTCAAGCAGGGGATTTTTTCGATGATGATCTGATGGTTAGAGTTAAACTGGGTAGGAGAGGTCTAACTACTAAACAAAAAAATGAACTATTAGAAATCTTTAGAGAACAACGAGGAATTTCAGTGATTGAATTTATCAATAATGATAATAGATTTGTAGATTCTAAAGAAGAAGGAGATACATTATTAGTCAAACGTACAATACGCTCAGGGCAGACTGTTAGATTTGAAGGCAATATTGTAATTTTAGGAGATGTAAACCCTGGAGCAGAGATTGTAGCAGAAGGAGATATAGTAGTTATGGGTCATTTTAGGGGTATTGCCCATGCGGGAGCTAAAGGAGATACATCAGCTACTATATCAGCTTTTAGACTAGAGCCTACTCAACTTAGGATCGCTAATTATATTACCCGTGCTCCTGATATTCCTCCTAATTCTCCTGACACTCCAGAGATTGCTTCATTGAAAGGTAAACACATTATTATTGATTATTTGAGAAAGTAAAGGGGGCATTTTGATGGCTGGAAAGGCTTATGTTATTACTTCTGGAAAAGGTGGTGTTGGAAAGACTACAACAACTGCCAATCTAGGAACTGGTTTGGCTAAATTAGGGAAAAAAGTTGTATTGATAGATGCTGATATAGGGTTGCGTAATTTAGATGTAGTGTTGGGCTTGGAGAATAGAATTGTATATGATATTGTTGATGTGGTCGAAGGCAACTGTCGATTAGAACAGGCTTTAATTAAGGATAAGAGGTATAGTAGTTTATGTCTGTTGCCTGCAGCTCAAACAAGAGATAAGACTGCTGTTAATCCAGAACAGATGGCAGAATTAACTGACCAATTAAGAGAAGAATTTGATTATATTATTATCGATTGTCCTGCAGGTATTGAGCAAGGTTTTAAAAATGCTATAGCAGGAGCTGATGAAGCTGTAGTGGTAACTACTCCAGAGGTTTCAGCAGTTAGAGATGCAGATAGGATTATTGGTATGTTGGAGGCAGAAGGTGTTCATGACCCACAATTGATTATCAATCGTGTGCGAATAGATATGATAAATCGTGGAGATATGATGGATATTGAGGATATGATTGAAATTTTGGCTATAAAATTATTAGGGATTGTACCTGAAGATGAGAAAATTGTTGTATCTACCAATAAGGGTGAGCCAGTAGTTTTATCAGATAATACTCGTTCGGGTGAAGCCTTCTGGAATATTACGCGCAGAATTGAGGGTGAAGAGGTTCCGCTAATTAATTTAGAAGAAGGTTTATTAAATAAGATAAAGCGTTTAGTGGGATTAGGATAATAAGTATTAAGGATATATAAAATCTGAATTTTTATTAAAGCTATTAGCTTAATAAAAGCCCTAAAAAAAAACCTTATTGATGTAGGAAAACTTATCTGACAGCTATATATAATAGATGTTCTGTTTGAATCTAGTTATTTCTAAATTACGAAAAATAGGGTTATGGGAGGGAAGAGGAATTTGTTAGATATAATGAAAGGGATTTTTAATATCAAGGAAGATGTTTCTAGTAAAGATGTTGCTAAGGAGAGGTTGAGGTTGGTACTAGTGCATGATAGAATAGGAGTATCTCCAGAGGTAATTGATGAAATGAAAGAAGAGTTGATTGGGGTAATTTCTAAATATTTAGATATAGATAATGACAGAATAGATATGGATTTAGAACGACAAGATAATTCAGTAGCTTTAATTGCCAATATACCAGTTAAAAGATTAAAGAATAGATAGATTTAGGTACACTATAATTGTTGATAATAGACTTAAAAATTAAGACCAGGATCAATCCTGGTCTTAATTTTTGGTGGACTAATTTTATTTAATATTATATAATTTATTATTGAAAAGAAATAATAAATTATATTAATATTTTTATAAGGGAGGGGATTATAGTTAAAAAGTTAATTAAGAATATTGACTATTCAATACCAATAATTACTCTAATATTAATTATAATAGGTCTAGTTATTATTGGTAGTGCTACTAATATCACCGATAATCCCCTATTGCAGAATATCTTTTTAAAGAAACAGATTATAGCTGCTTTAGCTGGAATTACTCTAGTTATTATCAGTCTATTTTTTGATTATAGGATCTTAAGAGATTATGTTAATATTATTTATATTTTAAATATTTTAATTCTAATAATAGTATTAGTTTTAGGAAGTACTATTAAAGGTGGGCAAGGATGGATTAAGTTGGGTCCAGTTAATTTTCAGCCAGCTGAAACTGCTAAATTAGCTGTGATTATTGCTTTAGCTGATGTATTATCTAAGGGTAAGTATAATGTTTATCATATTTTAGGTTTGACGGTTCCAGGGATATATATGGCTATACCTTTTGCACTAGTTTTATTACAAAATGACTTGGGTTCAGCTTTAGTATTGATAGCTATCTTTGTTGGAATGATATATGTGGCTGGGGCTAATGCTAAGTTTTTAGTAGGGACTTTTTTAACTGGAGTAGGTACAGTAATTACTTGGATAACAGCTCATATTTATTGGGGTGTATTTATACCTTTAAAGCCATACCAGTTAAAGCGATTATTGGTTTTAGTAAATCCCCAATTAGAACCTCTAGGGGCAGGTTATAACGTAATTCAATCTAAGATTGCTATAGGTTCGGGAGGACTCTTAGGAAAAGGGCTTTTTGGAGGAACTCAGAACCAACTGAACTTTCTGCCTGAGAGGCATACTGATTTTATATTCTCGGTTTTAGGTGAGGAATTAGGTTTTATTGGTGCTATGGTAGTTCTGTTGTTATATCTTCTTCTTTTATGGAGAGCAGTAAAGGTAGCTAGAGAGGCTAGAGATGAGTTTGGACAGTTATTGGTAGTTGGTATCTTATCGATGTTTACTTTCCATATTTTAGAGAATGTAGGTATGACTATTGGAATAATGCCTGTTACAGGAATTCCTTTGCCTTTTCTTAGTTATGGCGGTAGTTCTTTGTTAACAAATTTAATTGCAATTGCTATTGTTATGAATGTCAATATTAGAAGAAAGAAGATGCTATTTTAGTCACTAGTAACAAGTAACGAGTAATAAGAGACTTATTATTTATTACCCGTTACTTGTCGCTTGTTAATGTATTTAATAGACATATTAGATTATTGCCACTAATATTTATATTAATGAAAGAAGGTGGCAGTAGGATGCTAAAGATGTTGGGTGTGAAGTTTAAGTTAAATATATTATTTTTACTGATATTATTCTTATTTTCAATTTCAGGGTTATTTTTAACTGCTAGTATAAATTTTATTATTGTAATCTTACATGAATTAGCTCATTCTGTTATAGCTCAAAAAGAAGGGGTTAGAGTCAATGAAATTGAACTATTACCCTTTGGAGGGGTAGCGAAGTTTCGAGATTTAATTCAACTAAAGCCTAAAAGTGAGGTAAAAATTTCCTTAGCAGGTCCTATTTTAAACCTAATTTTAGCAGGAATAGCTCTAATCTTATTGCGGTACAAAATTGTCCCTTTAATATCAGGATTTTATTTTATTAAGATTAATTTGACCATTGGATTATTCAATCTAATTCCTGCTCTACCTTTAGATGGTGGGCGTGTACTTAGAGCATTTTTGACTAATAAGATGGGGTTTAAAGAGGCTACATATTATACATTGAGAATAAGTAGAGTAATAGCTATCTTTTTGGCGATTGTAGGTTTATTTGGAATTTGCTATGGGTATACTAATATTATTCTATTATTTATAGCTTTTTTCATTTATTTTGCTACTTTAAAAGAGGGAAGGTATGCTTCTTATGTTTTGATGCAATATATTGCTAAAAAGAAAGGAAATCTTTTAAAGGAGAGGGTTGGGTATATTCAGCAGTTAATCGCAGTTGAAGATGCTCCACTAAAAGAAATTATTGAAAGTCTAGTTCCTAATCGCTTTCATACGATCAGAGTGGTGGATGAAGAGTTAAAGCTGTTAGGTTTAGTAACAGAGGATAAGTTTATCAATTCTTTAGTTAATGATGGTCTAGAGAAACCGATAAGGGATTTATTAGATTAAAAGCTCTATTTTATACTTTATTAATTATTTACTGCTTTTAAAAAAGTACCTATCAACTGATAATCTTTATATTGAAATTCAACTAAATAAATACTTTAATAATTGACTGTTATCTAGGGGCGTAGTATATTACTATATTACGCCCCTCTAGTTGATGATAATAATTGTAAGATAAGGAGTGAAATTGATGGCGATAGATTTAGCTAATAAGATACAAGAAATTCTGCCAGAAGTAAGTAAACCAACCCGTTATATGGGAAATGAATTAAATATGATTAAGAAAGATTTAGATCAGGTAAAGATGAAGGTTGCCCTGGCTTTTCCTGATGTTTACGAAGTAGCCATGTCCCATTTAGGGATTAAGATTTTATACCATCTGTTAAATGAAAGAGAAGATACAGTTGCTGAGAGGGTTTATGCACCTTGGGTTGATATGGAACAGAAGATGAGAGAGAATAATATACCATTATTTACTTTAGAAAATAGAGCTAAAGTGGCTGATTTTGATATGTTAGGATTTACGCTACAATATGAGATGAGTTATACAAATATCTTGAATATGTTGGATTTAGCAGGAATACCATTAAGAAATGAAGATAGAGGTAAGGAGTTTCCATTAGTCATTGTTGGCGGTCCCTGTGCCTTCAACCCAGAGCCCTTAGCACCTTTTGTAGATGTAGTACTTTTGGGAGAGGCTGAAGCTGCTATTGGAGAGGTAGTTGATAAATATCTAGCTTGGAAGAATAGTGATACTTCTAAAGAAGAACTACTAAAAAATCTATCAGAGGTTGAAGGTATCTATGTACCTAGCTTTTATCAGATAAATTATAATGATAATGGAGAAGTAGTTGAATTTGAAACTAAGAATAATACACCTAAGGTGCTAAAAAAGAGGGTTATACAGAATTTGGATGAGTCTTATTATCCTCAGAAGCTTATCTTACCTTATATGGATATTGTCCATGATCGAGTTACTTTAGAGGTCGCAAGAGGATGTACTAGGGGCTGTCGTTTCTGTCAAGCAGGTATGATTTATCGACCTGTTAGAGAGAGAAGCCATGAAAGAATTAAGGATTTAGCAAAGAAGCTGATTGAAAGTACTGGTTATGATGAGATTTCCTTATCATCATTAAGCACCAGTGACTATAGTAAGATAGAGGATTTAGCCAAGGATCTTTTAGAAGAGTATAAAGACCAAAGAGTAAGTGTTGCCTTACCTTCAATGAGAGTTGACTCCTTTTCAGTAGATTTAGCCAAAGAGTTACAAGCAGTTAGAAAGACGGGATTGACCTTTGCTCCAGAGGCTGGAACTCAGAGGTTGCGGGATGTTATTAATAAAGGGATTGATGAAGAGGATTTATTAGAAACTACTGAAGCTGTCTTTAAAGAGGGCTGGAGAAGGGTTAAGCTATACTTTATGATGGGCTTACCTACTGAAACTTTAGAGGACATTAAAGGGATTGCTGATTTGGCTAAGAAGGTAGCTGAGATTGGTGATGAGATTAGAAGAAATTCTGATAATAAGCGGAGAGTCAAGGTAGGAGTAAGTGTCTCTACCTTTGTACCTAAGCCCCATACTCCTTTTCAATGGTCTAAATTCAATACTTTAGAAGAGATTAAAGAGAAGCAACAATTATTACGAAATGAGCTAAGAGGCAAGGATTTATCCTTTACTTGGACTGACCCATATCTAAGTACTATGGAAGCTGTCTTTGCTCGTGGTGATAGAAGAGTGGCTGATGTTATGGAGAAGGCTTGGGAGCTTGGAGCTAAATTTGATGGTTGGAGTGAGCACTTTGACTATGATCTCTGGCAGAAAGCCTTTGAAGAGTCTGGATATAATTTGGAAGATTATGTCTATCGAAACTTTAATCTAGAAGGAAGATTACCTTGGGATCACTTAAAAGTAGGTGTTGATAAAGCATACCTAAAGAAAGAGTATCAGAAAGCAATTAATGTAGAGTTAACACCAGATTGTAGATTTAATAACTGTACTGGATGTGGGATTTTGAATAATTTGGATGCAAAAATCTCACTGATAGGTGGTGATAATAGTGGAGAATAATAAGATTAGAGCTAGATTATTAAAAGGTGATGAGGTCAGATTTATTTCTCATTTAGATTTTTTAAATACAATGAATCGAGCTTTACGTAGAGCAAATATTCCTATAGCTTATTCTCAAGGATATAATCCTACTCCAAATATCTCCTTTGCTACTGCGTTGGCTGTAGGTCTGACCAGTGATAGTGAATATATTGATTTTGAAATGGAAGAAACTATGGATGTTCAAGATTTTAAAGAGGCTTTAAACAAAGTACTACCAAGAGGAATTGAAGTTATAGAAGCTAAGCAGTTAATATCTAAAAGTAAATCTTTAGCTTCATTGGTTAGGCAATCAAGTTATTTTGCGAGATTGGAATTGACTAAAGAGATAGATATAGATAAATTAAGAGAAGAAGTAGTTAATTTCTTAGCCCAAGAAGAGATTGTAATTAGAAGAAAGAGAAGAAGAAAGAAGGATAGGGTTTTTGATATTAAGCCGATGATATCTAAATTGGAAGTTATAGGTGTTCAAGGAGATTTGGCAACAATTGATATGCTAATACAGACAGGAAGTTCAGGAAATCTTAGACCTGAAGAAGTGGTTGATGCTTTAGCCGATTATTCAGAATTTATTCAACCTGCAAAATTGGTCAATATTCATCGCTCTGGATTATATATAGAAGATGAGGGAAAAACTATAAGCCCAATAGAAGCGATAAAAAGATAGTGTACAATTGAGAATTGATAATTTACAATTAAAATCATTTAAACCTACAATTTCAGTTTCTAATTTGTAAAGTGGATAAGCAGTATCTGAAGCAATTATGCTTTTAAGAACTTAATTTTTTAATTATCAATTATACATTGTCAATTCTCAATTGCTTTAAGTAAGGGGGTGAGAAGTTGAGTAAGGAGATAGTTATTAATGATATAGGGTTAGAGACAAGGGTTGCTATTTTGGAGAATAGAAAATTGGTAGAGATTATTTATGAGCGGGATTTTTCTGAACAGATAGTAGGGAATATCTATAAAGGAAGGGTTGAGAGTGTTTTACCAGGGATGCAGGCAGCTTTTGTAGATATTGGGTTGGAGAAGAATGTCTTCTTACACTCTAAAGATTTAACTCCTCTTGTAGAAGATAAGAAGTTTAGAATTGAACAAGTAGTTCGAGAGGGTCAAGAAATTTTGCTACAGATTAGTAAAGAGGCTTTAGGAACTAAAGGACCTAGAGGTACTTGTAAGTTGAGTCTTGCAGGAAGATATCTAGTATTGATGAATAGTAAACGACATGTAGGAGTTTCTAGGAGAATTGATGATAATTCTGAAAGAAGGAGATTAAAGAGTATAGCCTATGATATGCTTCCTGTAGATAAAGGATTAATTGTGAGAACAGTGGCAGCCTACAAAGCTGAGGAAGAGCTAAAAAAAGACCTTGATTTCCTGCTCAATCTCTGGGAGGAGATAGAAGAAGAAGCAAATAAAGATAGAGCACCTTCTTTGATCTATAAGAATCTCAACTCCGTTAAACAGGTAATTAGAGATAAATTTACTCTTGAAATTGATAAATTGATTATAGATAATAAGAAAGATTATCATCAAGCGATGAGAACCCTTGAACATATCTCACCAGAGCTGGAGAGCAGAGTCTATTATTATGACCATCCTAAGCCTATCTTTGATTATTATAATATTGAAGAAGAGATTAAAGGACTATTAAAGCGTAAAGTCTCTTTAAATTGCGGTGGATATCTGATCATTGATAGTATGGAGGCTTTAACAGCAATTGATGTTAATACAGGAAGCTATGTTGGTAAGGATAATTTAGAGGATACTGTTGTTAAGACCAATTTAGAAGCAGCTAAAGAGATAGCTAAACAGTTAAGGCTTAGAGATATCGGTGGAATTATCATTATTGATTTTATAGATATGAAGGTAGATAAAGATAGAGAGTTGATTTTGGATACCTTAAGAAGAGAGTTAGATAAGGATAAGACCAAAAGTAATATTCTAGGCTTGACCAAGTTGGGATTAGTAGAGATGACTCGCAAGAATGAAAGAGAACGGGTTGGTGAGTTTTTACAGCAAGAATGCCCTTATTGTCAAGGGACAGGTAATATTTTGTCTGAAGATACTATCTTTTTAGAGGTAATCCGTAAAATCAAAGAGATATTCTGGGAGAGTAGAGCAGAAGCTATATTGTTAGAAGTTCATCCTAAACTAGCTTCTAGGTTGATTGGAGTAGCTGGAAAAAACCTAGATAAGTTAGAGGAAGAATTAAATAAAGAGATTTACATTATGGGTAATAAGGAGTTACATTTAGAGGATATCAATGTATTAAAGATTGGTTCTAATTCAGAGATTCAAGTTCTAGCTAAGCCCTTAAATATAGGAGAGCGATTAAACCTTAAAGTAGAAGAGAGGCATATGAACAATTTAGATGATGGAATTGCTAGATTAGATGGTTATATCATTGATATTATAGATGGAGGTTCTCTAATAGGTAAGAAAGTTAGGGTAGAAATTATAGAAGTTAAGAAGACTTATGCAATAGCTAAAGTGGTAAGAACAATTGATTATTAAGTCTCAGTTTGAGTTTAAGATTAAGTAAATTCTCAGACTCATACTTATACTAAAATTCATCTTGACATCTTTGGGATTCTATGTTAGAATTCATAGTCGTGAGTGGTTTATATAAGCCACTGCCAAAACCGCACGATACGGGTTAAAAAACTCTAAAGAGTACCTAGTGATCGGCGAGTCTGAGGTAGAGGAGGTGCACAGAATGTACGCAATTATTCAAACAGGTGGAAAGCAATATAAAGTAGAAGAAGGTCAAGTAATTAGAGTAGAAAAGCTAGATAATGAAGCTGGTGAAACTGTTGAGTTTGACCAAGTTAAATTAGTATCTACTGATAATGGTTTAAAAGTTGGAACTCCAACTGTAGAAGGTGCTAAAGTAACTGCTGAAGTAGTTTCTCAAGGAAAAGGTAAGAAGGTTATTATTTTCAAATATAAGCCTAAAAACAATTTCCGTAAAAAGAATGGTCATAGACAACCTTATACAGCAATACAAATCAAGAGTATTGAGGCGTAATTTTTTTCTAATGATTATCATTAAGCTCAAAAGAGATAGGTCATATAATATTATTGGTTTTGCAGGTAGTGGGCATGCTGAATATGGAGAGTATGGACAAGATATTGTCTGTGCAGGAATTTCAGCAATTATGCAGACTGCTGTTTTAGGTTTGACAGACTATTTAGATTTTGATATAAATATAGATGTTAAAGATGGATGGCTAGATTGTCAGTTGACATCAGATATAGCTCAAGACCAACAGGTTAAAGCTATTTTAGAGACGATGTTAGTTGGTTTAAAGGGTATACAAGCAGAGTATTCGGAATATATAAAAATAATTGAAGGGGGTGGAAAGAATGATTAAGATGAATTTACAACTTTTCGCTAAGAAAAAAGGAGTTGGAAGTTCTAAAAACGGTCGTGACAGTATTGCTAAGCGACTTGGAGTTAAGAGACACGATGGACAATACGTTAGTGCTGGTAGCATCATCGTTCGTCAACGTGGAACTAAATTCCACCCTGGCCTAAACGTAGGTCGTGGAGGAGATGACACTTTATTCTCTACAGTTGATGGATACGTAGCTTTTGAAAGAAAAGGTAGAGACAAGAAGCAAGTAAGTGTTTATACTGAAGAACAAGTTCAAGCTATGGCATAAATCGACAAAAAGCTTCCAGTTGTAGACTGGGAGCTTTTTTTAATGTTTAAAAATAAGTAGGGAACAGTTTGAACTGTTCCCTACTGTTGCTTTTAATAATCTTAAACTCGGGCTTAAACTTAAAGTTAGTTTATGTTATAATATCTTAATAAGATTAACTATTTTAGGAAATGTTAATAACAGTTGATTTTTTCTAATACATACCCAAAGTAATAGCTTAATTATTTACTATAGATTATCAATTATCAACTGTTTATTGGAGGTAGATAAATAATGTTTGTAGATGAAGTAGTAATTGAGGTTAAAGGTGGCGATGGTGGAGACGGAATGAGTAGCTTTCGCCGTGAAAAATTTGTTGCTGCTGGTGGACCCAGTGGTGGTGATGGTGGTCATGGTGGTAATGTAGTCTTTACTGTTGATGAAGGTCTAAATACATTATTACATTTTAGAGAAAGAAAGTCTTATGAAGCTTCTTCTGGAGAACGTGGAGGGAGTAAGAATATGCATGGTAAAGATGCAGATGATATGATTATCAAGGTTCCTCCTGGTACAACGGTAACTGATGTAGATACTGGAAAGGTAATTGCTGATTTGATCCATGAGCATCAGGAGATTGTAATTGCTCATGGTGGGCGTGGTGGTAGAGGTAATGCTAGGTTTAAGACTTCTACTAGACAGGCCCCTAAGTTTTCAGAGAATGGTGAGCCAGGTGAAGAGAGAAAGGTTAAGCTAGAGCTAAAGGTTTTGGCTGATGTAGGTCTGGTAGGTTATCCTAGTGTAGGTAAGTCTACTATTATCTCCAAAGTATCAGCTGCTAAGCCTAAGATTGGTGCTTATCATTTTACTACTTTAAAGCCGAATTTGGGTGTTGTTAGAGTAGGTGATTATAGTTCCTTTGTTATGGCTGATATCCCTGGACTAATTGAAGGTGCTCATACTGGTGTAGGGTTAGGAGATGACTTCTTGCGCCATATTGAGAGAACTAAGGTGATAGTTCATGTCTTAGATGTCTCAGGAATTGAAGGAAGAGATCCTTTAGAAGACTTTAGAAGAAACAATCAAGAGTTAAAGAAGTTCAATGAGAAGTTAATGGAGCGACCTCAAATAGTGGCGGCTAATAAGATGGATTTACCAGAGTCAGAAGAGAATTTGATTAAGCTCAAAGCAGTATTGGAAGCAGAAGGCTATGAGATTTATCCTATCTCTGCTGCTACAGGTAAAGGATTAAAGGAATTGATTAAACGAGCTGATATCTTAGTTAAAGAAGCCCCAGACTTTTTTGATGAAGAGGTGTCAGAAGAGGAAGAGGTTATTATCCGCGGGCCTCAACCTGGTGAAGCAGAAGAGGCCTTTGAGATAGTAGAAGAAGATGGTGCTTATAAAGTAGTTGGTAAAGAGATTAAACGTAAAACAGCTATGGCAGATTTCACTACTGATGAAGGTTTATATTACTTCCTTAAGACATTACGTAAGATGGGAGTAGATGATGCTTTAAAAGCAGCTGGGGCTAAAGAAGGAGATACTATCGAGATTGAAGGATGGGAATTTGAATATTCAGAATAAATAATAGGAGTGATAAAATTGTTAACAGGAAAACAACGTAGTTTTTTAAAGGGGAAGGCACATAATATGGATCCTATAGTCCAAATTGGTAAAGATGGTATTACTGAAAATGTAATTGCACAGGTTGATGAGACTTTAGAGGCAAGAGAGCTGATTAAACTTAGAGTATTGAACAATTCATTATATGGTGCTAAAGAAGCAGCCCATGAATTGGCAGAGGCTTGTAAAGCAGAATTTATTCAAGCTATCGGAAATGTCTTTGTTCTTTATCGTGAAAATAAAGATATTAAAAGATATAATTTGCCTAAGTAATTTTCAGTATGGATATTAAGTGTAAGTAAGTTATTAAAACGTAGTTTAATGAATATATCACGGTAGTTTAGTTATCAGGAGTCAGGAATCTGGAGTTTAGAGACAGTATAGCTTACTGATAACTGATTCCCGATTACTGAGATAAAGTAGGTGACTTTTATGCGTGAAAGTGTAAGAAGTGCTAAGAGGATTGTGATTAAGGTTGGAAGCAGTAGTCTGACTTATCAGAATGCCAAGCTTAATTTAGGAAGAATAGAAAAGTTGATTAGAGAGATTGTTGATTTAAATAATCAAGGTAAAGAAGTTATATTAGTTAGCTCGGGAGCTGTGGCAGCAGGTCAGGGTGAATTAAATTTAGTAGAGCGTCCTCAGACTATTCCAGAGAAGCAGGCTCTAGCTGCAATAGGTCAGGGAATATTAATGAAGACCTATCAGAAGTTATTTAGTGAATATGGTCAGAAGGTGGCACAGGTACTATTGACCCAGAAGGATTTAACTGACCGAAAAAGGTATCTTAACTCCAGAAATACTTTAAATCAACTGCTTGAATATGGAGTGATTCCAGTTATTAATGAGAATGATACAGTAGCAGTTGAAGAGATTAAATTTGGTGATAATGATACCTTATCTGCCCTAGTAAGCAGTTTGATTGATGCAGATTTATTAATCATTTTATCAGACATTGATGGTCTTTATACAGCCGATCCTCGTCAAGATCCTAAAGCTAAGCTACTTAGTAGGATTGATGATATTAGTCACGAGATAGAGGCTTTAGCTGGTGATGCGGGTACTAAGCGGGGTACTGGAGGAATGATTACTAAGATTAGAGCTGCTAAGGTGTCTACCCGTTCAGGGATACCTTTAGTAATAGCTAATGGTAGTCTAGATAATATCTTAGCACAGGTTACTCAGGGGGTGGAGATAGGAACTTTATTCTTATCTCAAGATAGATTAGCTAGTCGTGAAAAGTGGATTGCTTTTAATTTAGATGTAGAAGGTAAGATAGTTATAGATTCAGGTGCTGCCAAAGCCTTACTTGAAAAAGGTAAGAGTCTATTACCTTGTGGTGTATTAGCTAGTAAAGGGGACTTTGCAGCAGGTGCTGTTGTGGATATAGTGAATGAAGCAGGAGATAGTTTGGCACGAGGATTAGTCAACTACTCTCAAAGGGAGATTGAACAGATTAAAGGTCTACATACAAGTAAGATTAAAGAGCAATTGGGATACCAAGATTATGATGAAATAATTCATCGTGATAATTTAGTGCTTATATAGTTTAAGGGCAGTAATTAGTGATGAGTGATGAGCAAAAAATGTTTAAGATTATAAAACTTTTAAATAATTATTAACTTTCAATTCTTAATTTTTACTTAATAAAGAGGGGTGGAGCAGATGAGTATAAGAGAAGAGGTTGTTACTAAGGCCCAACAGGCTAAAAAAGCAGCTAGGAAGCTAGCTCATATTAGTTCTGAGATTAAAAATAAGGCTCTGTTAGAGATGGCTGATGAACTAGAGAAGCAGACTGAACAAATCTTAGCTGCTAATGAACAGGATATGGATTATGGTCGTGAGCATCAATTACCTGAGTCTCTACTAGATAGACTATTATTGACTGAAGAGAGAATTAAGGGAATGGCTGATGGCTTAAGGGAGGTTGCTAAGTTTGATGATCCAATTGGTGAGGTTTTAGGAATGAAGAAGCGTCCTAATGGCTTAAAGATTGGAGAGGTAAGAGTTCCTTTAGGTGTAATAGGGATAATCTATGAGGCTCGTCCTAATGTAACTGCTGATGCGGCAGGTCTTTGCTTGAAGGCAGGAAATGCTGTCTTATTACGTGGTGGCTCTAATGCTATTAATTCTAATAAGGCTATCACTAATGCTTTAGCTAAGGCTGCTGTTCAAGCTGGATTACCTGAAGGAAGTGTACAATTGGTGGAAAGTACTGATAGAGAAGCGGTACAGGTGATGTTTAAGTTAAATGAATATTTAGATGTGCTTATTCCTCGTGGAGGAGCAGGTCTGATTCAGGCAGTAGTTCAGAACTCGACTGTTCCAGTTATTGAAACTGGTGTTGGTAACTGCCATACCTATGTAGATAGCGAGGCTGACTTAGAGATGGCTAGAAGAATAGTTATCAATGCTAAATGCCAACGACCTGGAGTATGTAACTCTATGGAGACACTCCTTGTTAATCAAGATGTAGCAGAAGAGTTCTTGCCTACCATTGTAGAGGAGCTAAAACAGAAGGATACTCTAGTAAAAGGCTGTGCTAAGGTACAAGAAATTGTTGCCGAGGTAGAGGCTGCAACTGAAGAGGATTGGGAGACAGAATATCTTGATTATATCTTAGCTGTAAGAGTTGTCAAGGATATAGATGAGGCTATAGAACATATAGATAGGTATAGCTCTAAGCATTCAGAGGCGATTATTACAGAGAACTATACTAAAGCCCATAAATTCTTAGATTTAATCGATGCTGCTGCTGTCTATGTCAATGCCTCTACTAGATTTACCGATGGAGGTCAGTTTGGACTGGGAGCAGAGATTGGAATCAGTACACAAAAACTTCATGCTCGTGGACCAATGGGGGTCAATCAGTTAACTACCAATAAATTCATCATCTTTGGAGATGGGCAGATAAGATAGGAAAAATTCGGTCGGGGATTTTTCCATCACGAAGAGTTCAAAAGAACTCGTAGGGATAAATTTTGGAGTTAAGATTGAAAATTTGGATTAAAATACTTAAATATGATGTTATAAATAAGAAGGATAGGAAAAATTCGGTCGGGGATTTTTCCATCACGAAGGGTATGCAAGAATCGTAGGAAGCAGTAAGAACTGATGGAGTGACAAGTAACAAATAAATACTTATATTTTGAGGGGAGCTGAGAGGCTCCTCTTTTTTTAATATTATAGATAAACAAGTCTAAAGTGTAATTTAATGGATATATTGCGACAGTTTTGTGTCGAGTGTGAGCTAAGAGTGTGAGTAAACCACCCTCTCCTAAATCCTCTCCCTAATAAGGAGAGGACTTTAACTTCTTTTTATTCCTCCCCTTTTAAGGGGGACATTTAAAAATTGAGATTCCACGAAGAGTTTTTGG
>Ga0163226_1000050_pt1 | contig 23922 bp, 25 predicted proteins | sample MSEWel2016_07_13_2_FD_113144 | JGI IMG/M metagenome (GOLD analysis project Ga0163226, IMG submission 113144) | Subsurface microbial communities from deep shales in West Virginia, USA - MSEEL Well Study Marcellus 5H_2016_07_13 ...
CTCCAGAAGAATGTGAAATTAAAGCTAAAAATATAGCATGAAAAATTCGATTTTTTGTGTCTAAGATATTGACATAGATCCATAATTAATCTTTAATTCGTGTTAATTCGTTGCTAATCTTTAGCTTTTGATCTTTAGTCTTTTATTACACTTTAAAGTTGGACACCTATATGTATACATAGATGCTGTAAATAATATTCTATTATAATATCAGTTCTTAAAATCACACAAATTAATAAATTAAATTTCTTACTAATTTATTTAGTATACCTTTTTCCTAATTGGTCAGTAGCTAATATTGCACTATAAAGAGCTTCAGGTGTAATATCACCAGTCATGTTATGAATTGTTTCTCCTTTAGCACATGCAACAGTAGCAGCTTTCATTACTTCATCATTAGAAAGATCTCCTAAGCCCATTTGTTCCATTGTAACAGGAAGACCTACACTTAAGCAGAAGTTAATAACTTCTTCTATCTCTTCCATATCACTATTTTCAAGCATCAATTGAACTAATGTACCAAAAGCAACTACTTGACCATGCATAAATTGTTCACTTTGTGGAAGTACAGTAAATCCATTATAAATTGAGTGAGCAGCAGCTAATCCACCATTTTCTGCACCTACACCACTTAAATATGTTGTTGCTTCAACAACTTTTTCAAGTGCTTCAGTAACTACTCCTAACTCTGCTGAACATTTTGCTTTATACCCATCACTTAATAATGTTTCATAACATAACTTAGATAAAGCTAATCCAGCTTCAGAAACTTTACCAGCTACAAGATTATCTGCATTATTTTTATAACATGCTCTTGCTTCAAAGTATGTTCCCAATGCATCCCCCATACCTGCTACAAGGAATCTAGCTGGAGCACCAGCTACAACTGTAGTATCAACAATAACTACATCTGGATTAGTTGGGTAAAATAAATATTTTTCAAAGTTTCCTTCATCTGTATAAATAACTGATAATGCTGTACAAGGAGCATCAGTAGCAGTTACTGTTGGACAAATAACAATAGGTAAATTTTCATAATAAGCAACAGCTTTAACTGTATCTAATGTACTACCTCCACCTATACCAACAATAACTTCAATGTTATTTTCTTTAACAATTTCTCTAATTCTATTTATCTCTGTCATGCTAGAAAGTCCAGTAAATAAGTCAAATAAAAGAGTTGTATCAGTACCTTCAAAACTATCTTTTACTTTTTGTTTTGTAACTTTCATTGCTGTTTTACTAGAAATAATTAGAAAAGAATTCCCTAGTGTAGATACATGCTCCTTTAAATTTAATAAAGCATCTTTTCCTTGAACATATCTTGATGGTGCCCTCGTTACTTTTAACATTTTATCTACTCCTTAGTTTTATTATATTTTTTAATAAATCTATTTAGTAGTTTTAATATTATTAAAAACACTAATTTTTATTTGATATATATTCATCAATCGCTCTGGCAGCCTTTTTACCAGCACCCATAGCTAAAATCACTGTAGCAGCTCCTGTAACTGTATCTCCTCCAGCAAAGACTCCTGCTTTACTGGTCTCACCAGTATCTTCATCAGCTGCAATTGTCCCCCACTTAGTGGTTTCAATCTCAGGAGAGTCTTTTAATAAAATAGGATTCGGACTCTGACCGATAGCCATAATCACAGTATCTACATCCATCACCCATTCAGATCCTTCAATTGGAACTGGTCTTCTTCTGCCTGAATCATCAGGCTCACCTAACTCCATCTTGATACATTCCATTCCAGTTACAAAACCCTCTTCATTACCTAAGATTCTGGTTGGATTATTGAGCAGTTTGAACTGAATTCCTTCCTCTTCTGCATGATGAATCTCTTCTGCTCTAGCAGGCATCTGCTCTCTAGCTCGTCGATAAACGATCATAGACTCTTCAGCCCCTAACCTTAATGCAGTTCTAGCAGCATCCATAGCCACATTTCCTGCTCCAATTACTGCCACCCGTTTACCTACATAGACAGGAGTCTTGTATTCAGGGAAACGATAGGCTTTCATTAGATTAACTCTAGTTAAAAATTCATTTGCTGAATAAACCCCATTTAAATTCTCTCCCTCCAGACCTAGGAAACGAGGAAGCCCTGCTCCAGTTCCTACAAATACAGCCTCATAGCCCTCTTCAAAGAGTTCATCTACACCTTTAATCTTACCGATAACATGGTTAAGTTTGATCTCCACTCCCAGCTCTTTAATCTTCTCTACCTCATCTTTAACAATTGCTTTAGGTAATCTAAACTCTGGAATACCATAGGTCAACACTCCTCCAACCTCATGGAAGGCTTCAAAGATAGTCACTTGATAGCCCATCTTAGCTAAATCTGCTGCTGCAGTCAGCCCAGCAGGACCTGCTCCAATAACTGCAACCTTTTCTTCTTTTGGATTAGATACTGGTTCAACCTCTTCTTTATCTCTAACATAGTCAGCCACAAAACGCTCTAAACGACCAATAGCTACTGGCTCACCTTTGATTCCTAATATACATTTAGATTCACATTGTTCTTCTTGAGGACAAACCCGACCACAGACAGCAGGCAAGTTATTCTTTTCTTTTAATTTTTTTGCAGCTTCAATAAATTTTTCTTCTGCTACCAAAGCGATAAAGTCAGGAATATCAACCTCAACTGGACACCCCTGCATACAAAGTGGATTCTTACATTGGAGACAACGCTTGGCCTCATTGATCGCATCTTCTGCAGAATAACCTAATGACACCTCACCAAAGTTATTAACTCTTTGCTTGGGATCCTGTTCTGGCATCTTCGTCTTCTTAGTTTGCTTTGACACGGCAACCTTCACCTCCAATATTATGACCATGGGCTAATTTTTCATGGTCACTATAAAACTTCTGTCTCCTTAATTGTTCATCAAAATCTACCAAATGCCCATCAAAGGCTGGGCCATCAACACAAGCAAACTTGGTCTCTCCACCAACAGTCACACGACAACCTCCACACATACCAGTACCATCAACCATCAATGAATTTAAGCTCACCATTGTATTGACTCCATATTCTTTAGTTAACTCTGACACAAACTTCATCATAATCATTGGACCAATAGTTATTACTAAATCTATATCATCATTCTCTTCTAAGACTTCCTTTAAAACATCAGTCACAAAACCCTGATGACCTTTAGAACCATCATCAGTACTTATATATAATTGCTGACTCAATTCAGCAAAGTCATCTTCTAAAATTATCAACTCTTCCGTTCTAGCCCCTAGGATAGTAATAACTTCTGTCCCCTCTTCACTTAAAGATTTTGCTTTAGGGTATAGTGGTGCTGCACCTAAACCACCTGCAACACAAACAACCTTCTTATAATTTTCAGTCTCAATATGTTCTCCCAAAGGACCTACCAAATCTAAGAAGCTATCTCCAGCTTCTAACTTACAAATCTCTTCACTACTATAACCAACCTCTTGTACAATAATTGTAACACTGCCCTCTTGGCGATCATAGTCAGCAATAGTTAACGGTATTCTCTCTGCCTGCTCATCTACTCTAACAATTAAGAAATGTCCTGGCTGAGCTTTAGCTGCTACATTTGGTGCTAAAACTTTAAATTTAGTTATCTGAGGTGCCAAGACTTCTTTTTCTAATATCTTATACACTTGTACTCTCCCCCTAATTTATATAGATTTTTCTAATTAGTAATAGTAAATTGCCTAAAAACATAAAACTAATTATTATAATTATATCAATTTAGTTGCTAAAATCAACTTTTCTTGAATAAATACTTAGATATCTTCTGAGCTATTAAAATAGCTTAGACCTTTTAAGTTATCAATCTTTGAATTTAAAATAAAATTTTATGGAGATATTGTGACACTTTACTTTTAAAAAGTAGACAAATTTCTTAGGTTGCGCCTAAGGGCGCCTTACTTTTGGCATTGCCCCAAAAGTAAGCAAAAAGTCTAGAAAAGAATTAAAACTCACTACACAATCAAAATAATAAAGATTATCAATTATTATCTCTTTAATTTAAACCTAATTATACTCTAAATTCCATATCAATTTTTGCTCCGTTCAAACAATAATTCTTTTCGCTTTTAAAGAACTTAACTAACTGTCAACTGTTAACTGTACACTGTAAACTCACACGAAAGTGTCGTAATCTCATTCTATAAAGACACCTTTATTTTACAGGAATAATTTTCATCTACTCATTTAATATTAATGCCACGGAATTTAATCCCGTGGCTTTAGATGATTTCAAGTAAAATATTTTATTTTTCAGTCTATTGCTTTCTAAGCTTGTCTTGATTAATTTCCATAGAAAGAGTCAGTATAAATCTGTTTCATATCTTCAACAGTAGGTTCTTGTGGATTAGTTAATGTACATGGATCCTGATGAGCATTTTCTGACATTCTATCTAATATATTTTCAAAATCCTTCTCTGTATAGTCTAACCAGTCTATTGCTTTAAATGAAGGTACTATATCTAATTTTTTATTTAATTCTCTAACAGCATCTGCTAAACTATCTATACCTAATGTCTTTTCGACTATTGCAAACTTCTCTTTAGCAGCTTCATAGTTAAATTCTATAACATATGGAAGTAATATAGCATTGGCTAAACCATGAGTAACATGTAATTCTCCACCAATCTTATGAGCCAAACTATGTACAATTCCTAAAGATGCATTAGAGAAAGCCATTCCTGCCATTGTAGAAGCATTATGCATCTTCTCTCTAGCTACCATATCATCACCATTACTAACAGCCTTAGGTAAGTACTCAAATACCATCTCGATTGCTTTTAATGCTAAAGCATCACTATAGTCACTAGCTGCAGTGGATACAAAGGCTTCAACTGCATGTGCCAAAACATCCATTCCAGTATTAGCTGTAATATGTGCTGGCATTGTAGCAGGAATTTTAGGGTCAACGATTGCTATATCTGGTACAATCTCAGCAGATACAATTGGATATTTAATCTTATTTTCTGTATCTGTAATAACAGAGAAAGCTGTAATCTCAGATGCTGTTCCACTAGTAGAAGGGATTGCAATAAATTTAGCCTTATTTCTTAATTTAGGCATAGAAGCTACTTCAATAATATCTTCAAACTCTAAATCTGGATGCTCATAAAATGCCCACATAATCTTAGCAGCATCTAAAGCTGAACCTCCACCTATAGCAATAATCCAATCAGGATTAAAGTCTAACATCTCTTCTTTTCCTCTGATTACAGTCTTAACTGATGGATTAGGCTCTACTCCATCAACTATCTTAGACTCAATACCAGCTTCTTTTAAATAATCTACTGCTTGGTCTAAAAAACCAAATCTCTTCATTGAACTTCCACCTGTAACTAAAACAGCTTTCTCTCCTTCTAATCCTTTCAAAACCTCTAAAGCATTCTCACCAAATTCAATATTTCTTGGAATCAAAAATGTACTCATCTCATCACCCCTAATGTTATTATTTTAACAATTATATTATAACATAAGTGGTAATATGGTGCAATATTATATAAAAAATTAAAAAATATCTGGCTTTTCTATCTGATTTAAAGTAACAACCAACTTTATTTATCATTCTTTAATAATTATTATCTGTTAATTGTTAAATTATGGTCAGGCGACTTTAAAGTGAAATTCAAAAAATATCGTTATAGAATGATAATGGGAAGGTTTTTATAATGATAAATTTACTAGCCACAGGTTTTAACCTGTGGTGGTGATAACATGTTACACTACGGGTTAAAACCCGTAGCTAAATTTAAACTGTCCCAATATATCTATTAATCTTCACTTTAGACTTTGAAATCTATATAGTCAGCCAACTTTAAAATAAAATTGGCTAACTATAACTTAATAATTATTAATATCAGCTTATCATCTAGTAAAAAGCTAAAAATATTTAAGGTACCTCATGACCCATGGAGCTCTGTAAAATTTCAAACCATTGCTCCCTACTCAGCTCTATTTCAATAGCTGCAACAGCACTTTTGACCCGCTTTATCTTTCCACTTCCCACAATAGGGATTATCTTAGCTGGATGCTTTAATAACCAAGCATACATTACTTGGTCAATAGACTTAGCATTGACTTCCTTAGCTATCTGCTCTAAAGTCGCTCTGACTCTAATAGCTTTTTCATCTTGAGAAGTAAAGACCCTGCCCCCTGCCATTGGCGACCAGGCCATTGGAGCAACTCTCTTCTCTTGACAGTAATCTAATGTCCCATCCTCTATATTCTCTAACTCCATTACCGACAGCTCAATCTGATTAGTCACTAAAGGAAAATCTAAGCGAGCGCTCAATAGATTAAATTGATGGGCTTTGAAGTTAGAGACTCCAAAGTTTAACACCTTACCCTCTTCTTTTAACTCTGTAAATACCTCTGCTACTTGGTCGGCATCCATAAAAGGGTCAGGGCGATGAATCAATAGCAAATCTATATAATCTGTCTTAAAATTTCTTAAAGAATTCTCCACAGATTTTCTAATATGTTCCTTACTGGTATCATAAGACTTAACCTTGTGTTCAGGACGATTTTCAGAGATTAACTTAATTCCACACTTAGTTACTAGCTCAATTTCATCCCTCAACTTAGGCTTTAGGCTTAAAGCCTCTCCAAAGATAGCTTCACAACTATAATCACCATAGATATCTGCATGGTCAAAGGTGGTTATCCCCAACTCTAGACATTCTTCCACCAACTTAATAATCTCTTTTTTAGACATATCCCAATCTGCCAAACGCCAATGTCCGTGTACAATCCTTGATATCTCTAATGTATCACTTAGCTTAACTCTATCCATAACTAACTCCTCCTATTGAGTGTAGTAATTTGTAAAATAATTAACAAATCTCACTATCAACTATCAACTATCAACTGTCAACTGTCAACTGTCAACTGTCAACTGTCAAACCTGCCCTATCCAATTATCATCATTTACTTTAAAACTTTCTCTAATCCCTTTAACTAATTCAGCTGGTAAAGCACCTTTATTAATCAGCTCTATATTCTCTTGTAGATGTTCAAGATTAGATGTTCCAACAATACAGCTATGTACCCCTTCAAGATAGGCTGTAAATCGCAAGGCAATCTCGTGTAGATTTAATCCCTGAGTATCAAAACTCATCTTCTTTAGTCTTTCCCAATAAACCTCTGCATAATGTCCTACTGGTCTTTCATCAAACTTCCAAGGAGCATTAGCAATAGGTCTTTTGGCAATAACCCCCATATGTTTATTTTTAGCATCTGCTAATTGAGTATCTATAATTCGTTGATCACAAATATTAATAGAGCTCTGAATACTATCAAAAGCTCCAGAACTTACAGCAAAATCTAAAGCTTCATTCTCTCCAGAATAAGCTGCTACTCTAATCTTTCCTTGCTTTTTAGCTTTATGTAACGCTTCAATTACACCTCCTCTTTTTAGTATATCCAAGGAGCAAGAATGTAGATGGACATTATCAATATAATCAGTATTCAATCTCTTTAAAGCTTTATCAATCCCTGCAATGATACAGTCATAAGTCCAATCTTGATAACCTGCTATATCATAGCCTACCTTGGTAGATAAGATATATTCATCCCTTCTATGAGCTAAATACTTTCCAATTCTCTCTTCAGATAGATTATATCCCCGTGCTGTATCTATTAAAGTAACTCCATTATCAACTACTGAATTTAGAATTCTCTCTACATCCTTCTCTGATTGCTCTGGTGAGCCAATATGCCCAGCACCAAAGCCTAAGATTGAAGTCTTTAACCCTGTATTTCCAAATTCCCTAATTAACATTATTTTCCTCCTTTAATCCTTACTACAAATCATTGAACTTCTTTCAAAGATACTATTCAACTTTATATTCTTATCAATTAAATCCTCTCCATACCTCTCTTGTAGCTTTAACAAATATATATCATGGTGGATATGCTCAGATATGATAGATACTAATAAAGGATTTTCAGTAAAAGTACCTACTAAATTTCCAGACTTATCTTCACTAGCGATTAATACCTGCTTCTGATCTACAACTAGCATTATTCTCTTATCTTCTAAACAGACTTGCTTGTTATTATGGTGATAGAAATCTATTGCTAAGTTAAGTGTATCTAACTCTTCAAAGGAGAATAAGATTACTCTAACTTCTCTATCCTCTATCTCCTTTAACTCTTCTATAAATAGCTCTAAACTATAATTTGTATTCAGATAGACCTCTTTAGTCGCAACATTTAACATCTCTTTTACCTGTTTGATGCAGTTCTCTTTCCCCTCAATATTCATATAATTTCTATTCTCTTCTCTGACCTCAATCTTCTTAAACTCTTCTTCTAGATAATCAACAGTATTTAGATAGTCATCTTTTAACTTCCTCAAAAACTCTATTGGTGCAACTGCTACATAGGTTTTAGTCTTCTGCTTAGCTAATAAGAAGACTGCGCCCCTTTGATAGAGGTTATCCAAAGCTGAGTAGACTGAAGTTCTTGGTAGATTTAGTACTTTAGCCAACTGAGAGCCATTAGATTTAGGATTCTTGACCAACTCTAGATAAACTTTAGACTCTATTTCTGTAAAATTAAATTTTTGTAGTTCATCTATTATAATTAGCTATACCTCCTTTTATGATTGTTGTATATATTATACAACAATAATTGAGTAATGACAACACTTAGATCAAGCTAATTTTAAAGATAAATTAATGGAATTTGTTACAGGAATATCTGAATATATGTACAATAACATAATTTAACAAGAAGTGTTATTCTTTTATCAAAGAAGTTTGATAAATAAATTTAAATAAACTTAAGGAGGAAATTCAATGTTTAAAGTCTATCAACTAACAGGAAGTGAGCAGAGTATAATCAATAAACTACACAAAGAGTCAGTTAGCAATCCTAAGCTCATTATATTTTTTGCATCTAAGGAAGCCTTTGATTTTGACTTATTAAATAAAGAATTTCTCAAAGAATTTCCTAAAACCAAATTATTAGGTTGTACTACTAGTGGTGAATTATCCTCTAATGGCTTTAGCAACCATTCTCTAGTTGCTTTAGTCTTTAAGCAGATAAAGAGATTCTCTACTGCTGTCATTCCAGATGTTAGCAAAACCCCTATTCTCCATTACAATAAAATCGATAGAGCTATTGCAGAGTCTGGGATGAGTAAAACAGGAGATAATGGCTTTATAATTCAATTAATCACAGGTCATAATGCTGGAGAAGAGAAGGCATTGAGTACAATTGAAAGTAGATTTGATAACCCTCCAAATTTAATAGGAGGATCTGCTGGAGATGATTTAGCTTTTAAAATTACCTATGTAAGTATAAATGGTAAAATTTATAAAGATGCAGCTGTATTGGCTTTTATAAATGATAATAACTTTAAAATTTATAAGGAGAACATCTTTGAAGATAGTAAGAAGATTATGCAAGTAACAAAAGCCAATGTCAAAGAACGGATAGTTTATGAATTTGATGGTAAGCCAGCTGCCAAAAGATATGCAGATCTTTTAGAAATAAGAGAAAGTGACTTAGAGGAGAAAATATTTTTAAATCCTTTAGGTAGAATTATAGGAAATGATATCTTTATCTCTTCTCCTAAGTCTATAAATAATGATGGTAGCATCTCTTTTTATTCAAGAATTTATAACAAAGTCCATGTTAGTATCTTAAAGGCAACAGACCCGTTAACTGTTTTAGAAGAGACTAAATCTAAAATCAATCGAGATTTTAAGAAAATTGAAGGTATCTTTTCTATTAACTGTATTCTTAGAACTTTACAGTTTAAAGAGAATGGAATCGAACAGAAATATATAGATAGTTTAAGAAAACTAACCAAAAATTTTGGTGGTTTCACAAGTTATGGTGAGCAGATAAATAATCTCCATTTAAATCAGACCTTAGCATTGCTTGTAACAGGGGATTTAGTAAATAAGGGAGGAAGATCATAGATGAATATTCTAGAAAAAATACAAATATCATTAAATAATTCTAAAGTTAATAAAGAATTGATTACTTTAAAAGAAATCAGTGATTTTTTAAAGAAATTAGATCAAGAGATTACTTCTATTGATTCTAGTAATAATATATCTTTTCACGGACTAAATAATTCATTAAATGATGAAATTACAACGCTAAATGAGACAGTATTGAATTCAAAGGATATTCAAAGAACAATCGAATCTATTTCAGAGCAGATTGAATCTACTTCTATAAAAGTTGACAAAAATTCTCAAGCAGTAGAGGAAGGCTTTGAAATTATTGAAAGAACACTATCAAGTAGTAATCAAAATATTAAAATGATAAATTCTTTTAAAAAAGAATTTAATGATTTAATTGAAATAAGTAAAAAGACTATAGAACAAGCAGCCAAAATAGACAAGATAGCAGAACAGACCAACTTACTTGCCCTTAATGCTTCTATTGAAGCTTCCAGAGCAGGTGAAGCTGGCAGAGGATTTGCAGTTGTAGCTAGCGAAATCAGAAAGCTATCCAATGAAACAAAAAAGACATTAGATGAAATTAATAGTAGTAGTAATAAACTATTGAATAAAGTATCAACAACCAAAAAAATGAGCCAAGAAAATTATCATTTAATAAAGGAAAACAATAATGATTTAAACCTTTCAAAAAAAATATACACTAATATTCTAGAAGAGAATCAATCAATTAATGAAAATATTTCAGAGATATCAGCATCAATCCAAACTACTAATTCAAATTCTGAGGAAATAAATCAAACTCTACTTGAACTTGTAGAGAAACTCAAAAATAACCAAGAAAATTTTGAAGAAGTTTTAACTAGAACAAATAATAAATTTAGTAAAACAAATAGTAAAACCTCAATTATACATCAATTAGATGAATTGGTCACTAACATGATAGAAAACAATCATAACTAGATAATCTTTTCCAATAATTTTAACCTAATTAATTGCTTATACTTAAATAAAAAAATTGACTTTTGATTTAACAAAAGCCAACTCCTTTATATAAAATTAGTAATTAAGTTTGAGCCTAAGTATAGATCTCCAAGTCTAAAATATAATTTAATGGGTATATTGCAATACTTTTAAAATTAGCGTGAGCGTGAGTGGGTGTGTGAGTGTGAGTGTGAGTAAACCCCAATAAAAAGAAGTTTTACACACACTCACACTCGACACAAAGTGTCACACTACCTTTCTATTGTTTCATTCTAAAATTGTTAGTCTCAAAACATTGCAATATCTCTATATAAGCATAATATCAAAATTTAATTATCCACTTCAGCACACATAATCCTATAACTTCTCTTCTAATCCAAGTGCAGCAATACCCCTATGAGTTTTAAAAAGCAAAACTCTTCGTGAAACAGAATTTTCTGCTTATCATAAATTGGGCTATCTTCTTTTAATTATTTGTTTCTACTCCAAGTGCTGCAACACCCACTGCGTTATCACTACTCCATTTAGGGTCAGCAAAATATAGCTTAGCACCTACAGCTGGATGCTCTAATCTCTTTTTTAATCTCTCTCTGATGTACTGATTGGCTGCCACACCTCCGACAATTAAAATATCTGTACACCTTTCTTCAGCAATGGCCTTCTTTAAGGACTTTTCCAAGGAATTAGCAATACATTGTTGCACAGCTAAAGCGATATCTGCCGAATCTTCACCTGCTTTGATCAACCGCATAGCTGCTGAAGCCGGTCCAGAAAAACTCATCTGATAACCTTGTACAGAAGAAGAAATACTTACTTTCCCCAGTTTACCTTTAGTAGCTAATTCTTCTAGCTGAGGACCTGCAGGAAAGGGCAAACCTAGTGCCACACCAACTCTATCTACAAATTGACCAGCATGCAAGTCTGAAGACGAACCTAACTCCTTGATATCAAAAGTATTATCATCCTTCTTGACCTTTAATGTCTCTGAAGTACCACCAGATAGATGGACAGCCAAAAACTCCTGTAGATTTATCTTTGCAGACCACAAACCTGCCATCAAATGCCCCTCCTGATGAGAAGTCTCAATCAAAGGTACATTTAAGACACTTGCTAACACCTTAGCATGTCCAAAGCCTGCTTTAAAAACTGGCATATAAGATCCTTCTTGAGGACGAGGCTTAGTACTAACTATTATCTTAGTCAAATCATCCTTTCTATTTTCTGCAACCTCAGTAATCAAAGCTGGTAATTGCTGAACATGCTGGAATAGAGCCTCTGATTGGCGTAATCCTCTCTCTCCTAAATCGACCTTTAACCTCTTTCTTACTTGTTTAAGCAACCTGCCTTCTAGAGCCATTAAAGCAACTGAAGTTGTATAGTTACTCGTATCTATCCCTAAAATCAACTTTAACTACTCCTCCTCTTTTATCCCTAACTCTAAAACATCGACCAATTTACCTAAAATACCATTGATAAAATTGGCTGATTTCTCATCACTAAAACTCTTAGCTAACTCTACAGCCTCATTAATCGAAACTGCTACTGGAATATCATCTCTAAATAACATCTCATACATGGCCAATCTAATGATATTTCTATCTACCTTACCCATTCTATCTACTTTCCAATCACTAACATTCTGATCAATTGTACTATCTAGCTCTTCTAATTTCTTACAAGTACCCTCCAATAATTCCAAGACAAAACTCTCTTCTAATATCAATTCAGGCTGTTCTGATTTTAAAACCTCTAAATTCTTATCCAAACTTTCTTGATTAATATCCATTTGATATAACAACTGTACTGCCACTTCTCTTGCTTCATGTCTGTTTAATTCCCTAGTCATATTATTTCCTCCCCAAATTTAAGATTAAGCTTAAGTATAAAGTTAAGATTAAAACTAAAATTAAGAATTAGACCTAATCTTAGACTCAGACTCAAACTCAACTTCTCATTTAAAAAACCACCCATTAACTAAGCAGGTGGTAAATTGTTAACTAATTTTAATAGACTTAATAATAATTATTCATTATTTGGCAGGATATCATTAATTAAATCTTTGAAATCCTGTTTATTATCATAACGCATTCCTAAATAATATCCTATTCCTACACAGATAATAATAAAGATTGATAAGATGATACCAAAATTAATAATTAGTAAAGCAATGATAAAACCAAGTAGAAGTCCTACAACTCTACCTTTATAATCATCTAAGAGGTTTAAAAGTTCCATTAAATTATCCTTATTAATCACTATTAAACACCCCTCTTTTAGTCTAATCTCATTCTTCCTTCTCTGTTTATCTCTTTAATCAAAATCTGTACATTAGCTATCTTAACTCCCGTAGACTCACTTACCCGAGCCTTTAATGTCTCTTGTAAGCGTTCTGATAATTCAGGAATAACAGCTTTACTATTAACAACTAAATTCAGATAAACATGTACACCATCTTCTTTTACCCTTATTCTAGATTCTACATCTTTAGTAACAGCTTCTTCTTTAACTATATCCACAACTAGACTGTTGATAGCATCTAAAGAGATATTTACATCACCTAATTCATTGCTAGCAACTATAGCTTGTTTCACCTTCTTTTTTCTAAAAAATAGTTGTAAGACCCTGATAGAGATCAAAAATAAAACTACCCCTACAACTACGCCTTCTATACCTGTAGCATATTTTTGATAATTTTCAAAATTATCAACTAAAGCTTTAATATCTAATATTCCTGAGTAAATACCAATTAACAAGATAGAAAGAACCATAGTGATAAAATCAATCAACAATATCAATAATTTATCAATAACTGTCATCTTTAAACTCCTCTCTAAAGTAGCAGTTTTTAGTAACAATATTTAGAAAATATTCCTCTTAGTCAATACTCCTATTATGTATACTGGCATCGATATATAATCATATATCAGACCCCTTTGTTCATTACCTGTAATGAATATTCTAAGTTTTATTAATTAATTATTATTTCTAATATATATTTTAATTATTAAAAATTACCAGAAATACAAGAGAAGCTAACCCTTAAATAAGAGCTAGCTTTTCTAGTAATTATCTTACTCTAGGAACTTCAACTTCTTCTGTTTCTTCTACTTCAACTTCATCATCATCTTCTTCTTCATCTTCAAAGCTAATACCTTGAACATGAACATTAACTTCTACTACATCCAAACCTGTCATACTTTCAATTGACCTCTTAACATTCTCTTGAATCTCTCGAGAGACCTCAGGTATCTTTACTCCATATTTCATAATTGTATATAAATCTACAGCAGCTTCAGTCTCTCCAACTTCCACTCTAACACCTTTAGATAAATTATTCTTTCTTAATATATCAGCAATTCCACCAGCTATACCGCCACTCATTCCTGCTACACCTTCAATTTCGGTAGCAGCTAAACCAGCAATGATTCCTACAACTTCATTAGCAATCTTAATACTTCCTACACCATTTTCAACTTCGCTCATATTTGCCCCTCCTTGTCTTTATTAAAATCTAATACATTCAAATATATAACTAGATTATCTAGCTAGAATACATTCTAACCAATATACCTAATTTAATAAAGCAATTTAGTATAAGTTACTATATATTGTTCATTTATTACAATATCTATACTGAAGTCTAGAGGCATTTAATAATTACGAAATCTCCTAAAACTACTTATCTTCTGGTTTCATGATATGCTCAGCAATAAATCCTGTATCAAATTGACCTTTAATAAAGTGGTTATTATTTAAAACTTCTTGATGGAATGGAATTGTAGTCTTAATACCATCAATTTCATATTCCTCTAAAGCTCTTAACATTCTCTTACGAGCTTCTTCTCTGTCTTTACCAAAGGTAATTAATTTAGCAACCATAGAATCATAGTAAGGAGGTATCATATACTCAGGATAAGCACAACTATCAACTCTTACCCCAATTCCACCAGGAACTAAATATTCTGTTATCTTCCCTGGAGAAGGTCTAAAGTCTTTACTAGGGTCTTCAGCATTGATTCTACATTCAATAGAAGCACCTTCTATTATAACATCCTCTTGAGAATAGCCTAATTCTTCTCCTTGAGCAATTCTAATCTGTTCACCAACAATATCTATCCCTGTTACCATCTCAGTTACAGGATGCTCTACTTGAACACGAGTATTCATTTCTATAAAATAAAAATCATTATTCTTATCCAATAGCATCTCAACTGTACCAGCATTATAATAACCTACAGCCTTAGCAGCTTTAACAGCAGCATCTCCCATTCTCTGTCTTAATTCAGGATCAATAGCTGGAGATGGAGCTTCTTCAATTACCTTTTGATGGCGACGTTGAATAGAACAGTCACGCTCACCTAAATGAACTACATTACCATGTTCATCAGCTAAGATTTGAAACTCAATATGGCGTGGATTTTGAACGTACTTCTCCAAATATACTTCGGCATTTCCAAAAGCAGCTTTTGCTTCAGAACTTGCTGTTTGGATTGCTTTAAGCAATTCTGATTCATTATTAGCTACTCTCATTCCACGACCTCCACCACCAAAAGAAGCCTTAACGATAACTGGATATCCAATCTCTTTAGCTATCTCAACAGCTTGATCAGCATCTTCAATAGCTCCTTCAGTAACAGGAACAACTGGTACTTTAGCATTAATCATAGTTTCACGAGCTATAGATTTATCTCCCATCTTGTTGATATGTTCAGGTGAAGGTCCAATAAATTTAAAACCACACTCTTCACATACTTCTGCAAAATGAGCATTCTCTGATAAGAATCCATAACCTGGGTGAATAGCATCAGCATGGGAAATTTCTGCCACACTGATTAAACTAGGTATATCCAAATAACTCTTATTTGAGGCAGCTGGACCAATACAATAGGCTTCATCTGCATACTTTACATGTAATGAATCTCTATCAGCCTCTGAATAGACTGCCACAGATTTAATACCAAGATCTCGACAAGCTCTGATAATTCTTAATGCAATCTCTCCACGATTAGCTATAAGTATCTTCTTAAACATCATATCCAACTCCCTTATACTCGCTCAACTATAAATAGAGGTTGACCATACTCGATTGGTTCTCCATCCTCTACTAGAATATCTACAATCTTACATTTGAATTCTGCTTCAATCTCATTCATCAGCTTCATTGCTTCAATAATACATAAAGTATCTCCTGAATCAATAACGTCACCAACTTTAACAAATGCAGCTGCATCTGGAGCAGGTGATGTATAGAAAGTTCCTACCATTGGAGCTTCTATCTTCTCTCCATCTACAACAGGTTTTTCTTCAGCTTTTGGCTGAGCAACTGGTGCTTGAGCTGTAGAATTAGATTTTACCTCTTCTACAATTGGAGCTGGTGCAGCTACTGCTGAAGCTTCTTGAGCTACTACTTTTCCTCCCTTTCTGATACTAATCTTTGTTCCATCACTCTCTAGATTAATCTCCGAAATATCAGTTTCATTTAAAATTTGTACCAATTCTTTAATGTCTTTTAATTCCATGTCTTCTTCCTCCCTATTAATTTCTGGCTCAGTTTCTCCAAAGATATCTTTCTCTTTCTTTCTCTCTTTTAAGAATTTTAATCCCACTTGTGGGAATAGAGCATAAGATAAGTAATCTTCTTCTTTTTCTGCATAACGGGTAACTTCATCTTTTATATTATCCAACATTGGCTCTAATAAATCAGCAGGACGACAAGTAATTGGCTCTTCGTCACCAATTGCTCTCTTTTGAATCTCTGGATTGATCTCTGCTGGTGGTCTACCATAATACCCTTTAATATATGATTTAATCTCATCAGGAATTACTTTATATCTTTCCCCTAATAAGATATTCAATACCGCTTGAGTACCTACAATTTGACTAGTTGGTGTTACTAGTGGAGGAAAACCTAAATCCTCTCTTACCTTTGGTATCTCCTCTAACACATCATGGATTCTATCCAAAGCCTCTTGCTTCTCTAATTGAGATACTAGATTAGATATCATTCCACCTGGTACCTGGTGTGAGAATGTTTGCATGTCAGTAATTCTAGTAACTCCTCTAGGAAATCCTTTCTGTCTTCTTACTCTTTCCCAATAACTATCTATTTCAAATAATAAATCTAAATTCAAATCAGTATCATAGTCAGTCTCTCTTAAAATAGCAGTCATAGTTTCAACTGGTGGCTGAGAGGAACCAAAAGCTAAAGATGCAGTAGCTGTATCAACAATATCTACACCTGCTTCAATACCCTTCAAATAGGTTGGAATCGCCATACCTCCAATATAATGACTATGTAACTCAATTGGAAGATTAATCTTCTCTTTGAGTGCTGACACTAAATTATGAGCACGATAAGGAGTCAATAATCCAGCCATATCCTTAATACATATAGAATCTGCACCCATATCCCTTAATGTCATTGCAGTTTCTACATAATGGTCAATAGTATGAACAGGGCTGACAGTATATGCCACTGTGGCCTGTGCATGCTTACCAGTCTCCTTAACTGCACTCATAGCTGTCTCAATATTTCTCACGTCATTAAGAGCATCGAAGATTCTAAAGATATCTATTCCATTCTCCGCTGCTTTATCAACAAATGCTCTAACAACATCATCGGGATAGTGTTTATACCCCACTACATTCTGACCTCTCAATAACATCTGTAATGGAGTCTTACGGATATAACTATTTAATAGCCTAAGCCTCTCCCATGGGTCTTCATTTAGATAACGCATACAAACATCAAAAGTAGCTCCGCCCCAAACTTCCATAGCATTGTAGCCAACTTCATCCATCTTACCGATAATAGGTAACATATCTTCAGTTCTCATCCTTGTTGCCCATAATGATTGATGAGCATCTCTTAAAGTTGTATCGGTAATTCTCACTCTTCTCTTCATTCTTCTCCCTCCTAAATACTCATTCTATTATTTCTATATTTACAATTTAACTCCTTTTTAAGCGTTAAATTTATTGGCAATTAGTAGCCAAAAAAATAATATACCGTTGCTTTTTAGATCTTAGCCTATAGCTAATCTACTTCATTACTGATTACTGGACTTAATTACAGAAAGACTCAGGTTAACGAACAAATATAACCTGAGCACTGTTAATCTTATTTAGTTATTATACCTTCTTTCATATATTTTGTCAATTCATTCAGGTTTTTTCTCAATGATAGTTATATTCTGTAAATTGATATTGGTACTATTTTTAATAATATCACCAAGCTTTGCTACATCCTCCTTTTTTAAAGCTTTTGTACAGATAATTAGTTCTATAGAGTTGTCATGAATAAAGGCAATTCCATCATCATATCCTCTTGCCCTAACTAAGCTTTCAATCTCCATCTCCTTCTCTATATTATTCGTTAAGGTCAACAAACGTTCCTGCGCCTTAGATTTCAAGCTTTTATCAGAATTAGGGTTATTAATCATCTCTCTTAAAAGATTTATCTGCTCACTACGAGCTTGGTCTCTATCAATTCTATATTCTACAAAAAAGTCTTTACCTTTATTCTTAGTATCTTTATCACTTTTAGATAAATTGATCACCTCTTTAGCTGTTACATTGTTTAAAATTGGTTCTTCACTAATAATTTGGCTATCAGACTCCTTTGCATCCTCTATCTGTACATAACCCTCTTGTGAAGAGATATCAGCAATATGTCTATCTGATACTGGACTACGATGTATCACTACAGCTGTTACCATTCCTACCCACAACATTAATACCAAAAACCAACCTGCCCTTTTTTTTAACTCTTGATTAGTTATCATTCCAACTATCTTCATTAAAATCACTACCTTTCTTTTGATAATATAACTATCTTATAACTAGGTACTCCTAAGCCTATCTTAACTGCCCTTAATAACTTTGCCTTGATATATGAATTTTCAGCTCCCTCTGCCACTACCAATACCCCTCTAATTTGGGGTTTGACCTCCTTTTTTATCAAAGGAGCCTGCTCACCACTATTATTAAGTAATACTACTTCAGTCCTATTATCATATTGGATTGTCTTACGGTTTCCTCCAGAATTGTCCTCTTCTAAACTCTCTTGTTTAGAATCTTGATAATCTCTAGCATAGGTATACTCTGAACCAGAGTCCAAAGTTATATCTACATCAACTTTTCCAACACCTTCAATTTGAGATAGCATCTTCTGTAACTTCATCTCAATGGCCTCTTCCATATTTGAAGCACTTGTGTTTATTGAGCTTCTCTTACTACTAGCTGACGATTCTTTGGTCTTAGGGACAGAGATGTCTTTGCCGAAATCGCCCAACAACATTAAAAAAACACCTGCTAAAATCAACACTACCAAATATCTGATAAATTTAAACTGTGATTTATTGAAAAAACCTTCTTTTCCAAAAATATTATCCATATAAGTCCTCCCCCTCTCTTGTGCAAGTTAATCTATTTTATAATTTTTATATAAATCTTAACGATTAATGTGTACACTTTTAAAATTAGCGTGAGTGGGTGTGTGAGTGTGAGTAAACCCCAATAAAAAGAAGTTTTACACACGCTCACACTCATAGCTCACACTCGACATAAAGTGTCGCACTATCTCTATATAGTATCACTTTTAAGATAATAGAAAACATTAATTCAAATCTACTGTAATCTGCTCAATATCAATCCCATAAAAACTGGCTATTAACTCTTTTAATTCCCTAATCTGTTTATCCTGATTATCTTGAGATGGATTATTCTTGGACAAATCTACACTGACCTTTTTGATTCTAGTATCTTTTCCCTTAATACATACTCCTTGAAGTTGACTATTAGAATCAAAATTTACCTCAGCCTCAACATCTTCTAAATTTGAATTCAACTTGACCAATGCTTCAATCTGCTTGCTTAATCTTTTTTTATAATTCTCGACTATTTCTCGATTATCTCCTTTTAATCTCTCACCTTCTTGAACTATTTGTTCAAAAGATGGCTTACTATAATTAAATATATTAAAGAAACTAAAAAGATTTGACTGATAATTTAGCAAATTAATTATTGGATTCAATATTACTAAGATAATAAATAGTCCAATCACCATATTGACTTCCCGTTTGGTATTATTATTTGGTAATAGCATTTCGATGAAATTAGCAAAGATAATTATCAATACTATATTTCTAATCCAACCTGTTAAAAAATCCACTTAATCACCTCATCATTACAGTAAAATTTGCTGCTCCTACCATGATAATTATCACTACAAAAAACATTACCCCTACAATAGCTACTGATGCAAAGATATATAATAGATTATTGGCTAATCTATTAAGACAATCAACTATCTTATCATCACTGATAGGTTGAATTAATGCTGCTGATAATCTATAGATAAAGACTAAAGCCAAAATCTTAATCACTGAGAAGGAACAAAATACAATAATGATAAACACACTAAAAACTCCTAAAGCATTCTTAATTAATAGTGAGCCACCTATTACCATATCTAAGGTACTTGATAAGAAGCCTCCTACTACTGGAATGAAGCTTCCTGTTAAATATTTGGCAGTACGGATAGTCACCCCATCACTGACAGTAGCGATAGTCCCTTGGGCTACAATGGTTCCCAAAAAAATTGTAGTAATCAGACCTAGCATGCTAACAATTCCCTTCTTAAATAATCCAGCCAAACCTGTTACCTTGAAATTATTAGAGAGATTATTTACTATATCTAAAATAGTAGCTAAAAATATAAGTGGAAAGAGAATATTAATAATAAAAGTACTTAAGCTATTGACTATCAAGAAACTGATAGGATGAAATAAGGCTGCTGAGGTTATATTTCCCATGCTAACCAATAAAGACAATAATATTGGCAAAATTGCTTGCATAATATCTACCATATCCCTGATAGTATCTTTACCAATTCCTATGGCAACTTTAAAGGAGTTAAGAGCTATAATCACCAATACTAGATATACTATCCCATTAGCTAAATTATTTACCTGGGCTGAATCATTAGACTGGAAGGTCTTTAAGACCGCTATCATCATAGCTAAAACTATTAATTGACCTAACAGTTTGCTATTTGCCCAAATCTCATCTAAAAAGTACTTAAATATCCCTTTACTAATCTCTATTATCTTGATTCTAAAACCATCTTTGCTGAATAATTTAATAATATCCTTAACACTTATCTGAGGAAGGTACTCTTCTACCTCTTTATTCAATTTTTCAACCTCTTGATTTAACTCTGCTAGATTCAATTTCTCTAACTGCTTCTCTATAATCTCTCCTGGTTGAATTGATAAGTCCTGCTCTGAATTATTAGCATCTACAGGTGGTGAAATTAAAGTCAGTATAAATATCACTATTATTAGCTTCTTCATATTATCACGCCTTTATGGTAAAAGTTGCATTACTGATTCTAAAATAGCTAGCATAATGGGAATACCTAAAATCATAATAAAAATTCTACCAGCTAATTGTATCTTCATAGCTATACTATGCTGTCCAGTATCTTCACAAATTTTATAAGCAAACTCAGTTATGTATGAAACAGCTATTACCTTTAGGATTGTCTTGAAATAGATCAAATCCACATTGGCTTTTGTCGCTAAATTCTCCATCACATCAATAATTACTGCTATTCTACTTAATAATAAAAGTAGAATAATCAGCCCCACCACTATACTCAACAGCAAAGATAATTCAGGTTTATATTGCTTGATTACTACAGCTAAGATAGTACCGATGATACCTATACCTACAATCTGGATTATCTCCACTATATCCCCTCCTAAAATCCAAAGATGCTACGGACATTGGTAAATAATTGATTTATCAGCTGAATAATTACCATCAGTACAATTATCACACCAACTAAAGTCAACATCTGGGCTTGCTCTTCCTTCTCTGCCTGCTTTAGTACCATATTGAAGACTGAGATTAAAATTCCTAAGCCTGCAATCTTAAAGACTAAATCTATATCCATTTTCCAACCTCCTACCTTAATAGTTGACAGCGGCTTACACGAAGAGTCTTGTACTTCAGACTCGCAGGGACAGTTGACAGTTAAGTTCAAAGCCTTTAAATTCTTTAGAACATAACATTTTTAGTTCAACAACAAACCTTGTGATTAGAAGTAATACCAAGTTTAAATTATTATCTAGTTATGGATTTAAATCCATAGTGAACTCAATGGTTACACCACTCAAATTTTTTGTGTAAACTACTGTAAACTGTACACCGTCAACTGTCAACTTGAAAAATACTGATTTATCCCTATTAAGTTTTAAACTAAAATTAAAATATCAATATTGCAAGAAACATCCCCACTAATACCCCTAAATATCTCCATAACTTGACCTTCTCCTCCTTTTCAGTGGAGGCCTTTTGGTATAGAGAATCTAGCTTATGTTGGGCTAAATTCATATATTTAACTTGATCATCGATACTTGTCTGCCCTAAGTTATAACCAAAGTCTAATAAAACTTCTATATCCTCTGATATCAGAGCTGTTTGATTGTAGGTATCAGCAACTGCTCTCTGCCAAGCTTCTTCTGCTATTACTCCAGAATCTAATTCTTCTTGTGCAACTTGAAAGATTGTTGAAATTGGCGCTGATAAACTGGTAGCCAATTTAGCAAAAGCATCTGGTAGAGGAGTAACTCCATAGCTTATCTCAGTCTCTAACATCTGTAAGGCAGTCTGTAACTCCCTTAACTGTTTGGGCCTTAAAAGATATTGCCCAGCTACAATAAATCCAATTGTCGTACTACTAATAATAATAATTAATGCACCTAATAGTTTCATTTTAATCTCCTTTATATCTTAATAATCTTCTCTACTGTACCTGCTCCCTGCCGATGGCTTAAGATAATTATTCTTTGAAAGGTATTACTACTTATAATCTCCTTTAAGCTTGGTCTTAATTTTAACTCATCTAAGCTACTACCATGAACAGTAGTAATAATTCTCACCCCTGCATTAATAGCTTCTTGTAAAGCTTTAACATCCTCTTCTGAACCAATTTCGTCGGTAACAATCACATCAGGAGACATGGATCTAATTAATAACATCATCCCTTCAGCCTTGGGACATCTATCTAACAAATCTGTCCTTACTCCCAATCTATTCTGAGCTACCCCTTGATATGCCCCTCCACTCTCAGACCGTTCATCGACTACCCCTATCTTCAAGCCATTAAATCTTAAAGCAGAAATCCCATCACTCAACTGGCGGGTTAAGTCCCTAATTAAAGTTGTCTTACCACAACGAGGTGGAGAGATAATTAAGGTATTGTAAATATCATTTCTTCCTCTTACTATCTCTTTAACTACTTTATCCCCAGCACCGATAATCTCTTGACAAACCCTAATATTTAAGGCTGAGATATGCTTAATTCTCTTAATCCCCTGCTCATCAGCAATTACTTGACCAACTAAGCCTACCCGATGCCCTCCTGTCAAGGTGAAAAAACCTGATTTAATCTCACCCTCTAAGGTAAAGAGAGAACTTCTAGTCATTAGATTCAATGTATCTTTAATATCCTTTATCGTTACCATATATCCCTCTTTAATATCTTTAATCCTATTACCTTGACTATCAACTATTAATTCCCCTCGACGTCTCTCTAAGATTAAGGGTTTTGCTACTCTTAACCTTACCTCTATCAAATCATCTATTTGTTTATCATCTATATGATTAATTACCCCTCTCAGCTTAGGGGCTAGTACAGGTAAGATATCCTGTTTTAAAATTCTATTCATTTTATTTTCCATAGATACCACCTCTACCTAACTATATTAATCACATGGTAAAAATATGCAATAAAAAGAAAAAAGCCAAACAGAAAATCTGCTCGGCTTGATATAAGGTTAATCTTAATTTAAGGTTATATAGATAAACAACTCTAGAATGAAATATAAAACCAACCTCACCCCTAACCCCTCTCCTCATACCAGGAGAGGGGAACAAAAATGTGTTTTAGTTCTCTCTCCTAAGGTAGGAGAGAGTTAGAGTGAGGTATGAAAATGATTTTA
>Ga0163226_1000051_pt1 | contig 23613 bp, 19 predicted proteins | sample MSEWel2016_07_13_2_FD_113144 | JGI IMG/M metagenome (GOLD analysis project Ga0163226, IMG submission 113144) | Subsurface microbial communities from deep shales in West Virginia, USA - MSEEL Well Study Marcellus 5H_2016_07_13 ...
AGTGTATAGTGTAAAGTTGATAGTTTATAGTTAAGTTCAAAAACTTAAAACATAAGGATTTTAATCTTTTAACTATCCACTATACACTATCAACTATCAACTCAAAAAAGTGTCGCAATATATCCACAAAGTTCAATTCTAAATTTATAAATCCACAGATTTTCATCTTCTTCTTAAGATATTAATTACTGTTAATTTATATTTTTTAGTTCTATTATTGAATAAATTAAAATATATATTTTAAAGATTGTAATTAAAATTAACAAAGAAGGAGGAGATAAAGTGTCTTATTATTATGATTTTCAAAGTGAGTTGACTGTATTAGAGGCTAAGAAAGTAGCTAAAGCTATAAAAGAGAAGAAAGAAGAGAATTCTAAAAAAAGATATTAGGTCAACAGGACCTTGAAATTATAAATATATAAAGAAGTTAAGGGAAACCTTAGCTTCTTTATTATTTTTATACTAAATAATATTGTCAGATAATTACTTTAAAATAAATTATAGTTAATAACAAAGAGGAAAGTTTAATATAAGTATCGAAGTTTAATATGGTAAGTTTATTCTTAAAGGGAATTTAAAAAGGAAAATATTTTAGTTCTTCTTTATTTGATTAATTAGAATATTAATTATTTTTTAGGGAGTGGTGTTAAAATATTATAAAATCACAGGTGATGGTTCAGAGGTTAACTTAACAATTAATTTACCTGAAAAGACAGGAGTTATAATTTATCGAAATAATAACTAATAAAAAAAAGGGGGGCAAGTTGAATGAAAAAATTATTAATACTAAGTCTGCTAATCACACTATTGACTACCTTTACTGTATATGCTATGAGCTCTCCAAAAATAATGACTGAAGGGCTAAAAGAGGGTTACCAAAGCTTAGGAGGAACTATCTATGAAAAGGGAACAGGAACAATCAGCTTATTAATCTTTAAAGGTTATAATGGAAATAGATATCTAATTACTGGAGATTTGAAGGATAGATTGAGAAATCTAAAGGGATTGCCCTTAACTTTAACAGGAAAAGTTGAAGATTTGAATCCTAATGGAAAATTAACTCAAGGTAAGTTCAGGGTAAAATTATATGATGTTGAGTATAACTTAGATTATAAAGAGGTCTCTATCTTGGGAGTTTTAGAAGAAGATAAGGATGGTCTGGTCTTATTGACTAAAGAGCAGAAGGTCATTAGATTAGATGCCACTACTTATCATTCTTTAGATAAGTACTTAGGTAAGGAGATAGTGATTAATGGTTTCTTAGAAGAATTAACTGAATATAAAGCTAAGATGGAGGTTAAATCTTATCTGAATTTAGAGTAGAGAAAACAAGGGCTAAGGTGCCCTTGTTTTCCTATTTATCAGAGTAATCTCTAATATATTCTATAAATTGTTGTAGTAGATTGGTTAAGTTCTTATCTTTATGATAAATTATATTAAAGCTTCTTTTAAACTGAATATCTCTAAGGTTTAATTTTATCAAATCACCTTGTGCTACTTCTTCTTTCACAGCAATATCTGGTAAAATAGAGATTCCTAGATTATTTTTAATAGCTTTTTTAATAGCCTCTATATTATTAAGAGTATGTTTGATTTGATAGGTTATATTATAAGCGTTCATAATTTTATCAATTATCTCTCTAGTTCCACTCCCTTCTTCTCTACTGATAAAGTGCTGATCTTTGATATCTTCTCTTTCAACTATCTTCTTGTGGGCTAGGGGGTTATCCTTAGAAGAGATTAAAAAGAGCTTATCATGATAAAAAGAGTCAAAGAGAATATCTTTAGCTCCAATAAGCCCCTCTACGAGCCCGATATCGATATCATTATTTAGAATCTTCTCTTCAATTACAGTTGTATTATCTATAATCAGATTTAAATTTATCTCTGGATACTTAGTATTAAATTCTTTAATGATTGAAGGGAGTAGATAGGTACCAATAGTCATACTAGCCCCTACCCTTATCTTTCCAATCTTTAAATTAGCTATATCCTCTAGGGTGTTCTCCGCTTCATCCATAATTAAAATTATCCGTTTGCTATATTTCAAAAGTATCTTGCCAGCATAGGTTAAAATTAATTTCTTATTCATTCTCTCAAATAATCTAACCTGTAATTTCTCCTCTAAATCTATAATTGTTTGACTAACAGCAGGCTGAGTCATATATAATTGCCTACCTGCTTCAGACATGCTAGTTGTTTTACAGACTGTTGTAAAAATTTTAATCTCCCTTAAATTAATCTTATGGTTTAAATTCATTAGACTCCTCCTATAAGTAATTACTTATATAATTAATAATATCATACTATTTTACTAATAGTAAATTGAATATTAAAATATAAGTAGAGATGATGTTATCAATTAATGGATATATTGGGACACTTTAAGTTTTAGCTACGGGTTTTAACCCGTAGTGTAACATATCACCATCACCACAGGTTGAAACCTGTGGCTAGTAAATTTATCATTATAAAAAGTGTCGTAATATCTCTATTTTCTGATAATATTAAAAAACACTAAGAGAATAATCAATGATATAAGGGGTGTTTTGAGTGAATAAGAAGTTAAATAATGAAACTAGTAAATGGGAGTCAATAACTGAAAAGCTACCTGGTTTAATCTTAGCAATTATCATTGCTTTTATTGGGAGGTATTTAGCAGGTTGGATACCCAATTTAGGTGGAGTTACTGTAGCCATTTTGTTGGGAATGATTATAGGGAATATCTTTGATTTAGGTGGTAAGTATGCTATAGGAATCCGTTTTGCTGAGAAGAAGATTCTCTCCTTAGCCATTATGTTGATGGGGCTTAAACTAGAATTATCTGTTCTAGGTGAGCTGGGGTTTTCTGCAATTATTGTTATTGTAATTATGGTTTTTAGTACTATCGGGATGGGAGTTCTTTTTGGTAGATTATTAGGTTTATCACCTAGTTTTAGTACTCTGTTAGGAGTAGGAAATGGAATTTGTGGTTCATCAGCGATTGCGGCAGTAGCACCAATTGTATCTAAGGAGGAAGATGAGATTGGTTTATCTATTGGGGTTGTTAATCTCTTAGGAACTATTGGTATATTTCTTTTACCTTTGTTGGTACATTTACTAAAATTAGAAGAAGCAAGTAGTGGTCTGATGATTGGAGGGACTTTACAGGCTGTAGGTCAAGTAGTAGCAGCTGGCTTTTCTATAAATGAAGAGATAGGTAGGTTGGCTACTGTGGTGAAGATGGGTAGGATTTTAATGTTAGCACCAGTAGTTTTATTATTTACTTTTTCTAATAGAGGTAATGATTTAGACTCTAAAGGTAAGTTATCCTTACCCATATTTATTATTGGCTTTTTTATATTTAGTCTTTTAGGAAGTTTAGGAATTATTCCAGAGGTTATTAGTGGCTTTTTAAAGTCTTTAAGTAAGGTATTATTAATAATTGCTATGGCAGGGATAGGTTTAAAGATAAAATTATCGAGCCTGCTCAAACAGGGTCCTAAGGCATTGCTAGTAGGTGGATGTATCTTTTTAGGGCAACTGCTTCTTATGACATTTTTAATTAAATCGATGTTATAAAAATAGAATATATGGTAAGAGCTAAAAGTAGGTCGAAAAATTCGACCTACTTTTTTAATCAACCTTAATTTTAGATAAGATTGACAATATTCTATCAGCAAATGTATAATATAATTAATAGAGATAATTTTTATAAAAAATTAATATTTAACCAAGATACCTGATAATAGTTCTATCAAAACTACTACTAATTTTATCTTAGCAATATTTTTTAGCTATTACTTATTGAATTTGGTTATGGATAACTTTTTTAGTGAGGGGCTACTTGAAAAAAGGGGGAAACAGAGATGTTTGAAAGAAAGGTAAGGTTTAAAGATAAGTTTAATCTCCATGCAAGACCAGCATCTATTTTGGTAGAAGAGGCGGAGAAGTATGCTTCTAGAATTAAGATAATCAAAAATAATCAAGAAGCAGATGCTAAGAGTATCTTGGGATTGATTTGTTTAGCAGTTAAAGATGGAGAAGAGTTGATTATTCAAGCTGAAGGTAATGACGCCAAAGTAGCTGTAGAGAGAATTGCCGATTTAATTGAGAATAAGCTAAGGATATTGAGCCATTTACAAGATAAAAAGGCAGTAGCTCAGGAATTAGGAGATGAAATATCTAAATATACTGTACCAAATCCGGCTGAGGTTGTTTCAATGATTGGCAAAGGTGTTAGAAAGACTATGAAATCAATTGGTGTAAATGTAGATGAAGATATAATTTAAATCTTTAATTATATAAAAAATGAGTTGGGTTATATAACCCAACTCATTTTTTATAGAAAATTATTTGCCCAAGAAGGTTTTAATATATTTATCTAGAATAAAGCATAATAAGAAAGAATGGCAAATTGAATTGGAGTTGTTATATTTTGTATGATAGAAGAGGAAAATTATTGAATATAGGGAAATCTTACTATCTATTTTCATGTATAAGTGACGGAGGTGAAGAAAAAAGGTGATGGGGCGAGATCAAGCATTATTAGAAGAATTAAATAAAATTATAGAAAATCAAGATATTCGAACTTTATTTCAACCAATAATTAGTTTAAGCGATGGAGAAGTATTAGGGTATGAGGCTTTAAGTAGAGGTCCTCATGGTAGTCAGTTAGAGAGTGCTCCAAGTCTATTTACTACTGCTATTAAATTTAATAAAATAGAGGAACTAGAAAGAATTTGTAGAGATAAATCAATTGATAGATTTAAACTTTTTGATCTAAACTGTAAGCTATTTATTAATGTTGATCCTACTATGATCTATGATTTTTATAATGGTACTATAAAGGATATAGAGATTTCTCAGGGGAATATAGTGATAGAATTGACTGAGAAGACCCATATCCGTGATTTTAATAAATTTGGAGAAGCATTGCAAAGATGTAAAGCTAAAGGTTATAAGGTGGCTATAGATGATGCAGGGGCAGGTTATTCAGGTCTACAATCTATTGTTTCTATTTCTTATAATTATATTAAGTTAGATTTATCTTTGGTAAGAAATGTTCACGAAGATATGGTGAAGTACTCCCTATTAGAGTCTATGATAAATTTTGCAAGAAAGATCGGTGCTAAGGTTATAGCAGAAGGTATTGAGTGTAAGCAAGAGTTGAAGACTTTAATTGAATTGGGAGTTGATTATGGTCAGGGTTATTTAATAGCTAGGCCAAATCAAAAGATAGTAGATAGGTTAGAGATTGTAGATTATATCTTAGAAAAGAAAAGAGAATTTTATAGAAATAGAAATTACAGCCAGATTGGCCATCTAATTAATGAAGGAGTTACTGTTCAAATTAATGATAAAGTAAGTTCTATATTTGATATCTTTGAAAAGAAAAGGTATCTGCAAAATATAGTGATTTTATCTGGAAGTAACCCAATTGGCTTGTTAACTAGAAATAAGTTCTACTCTAAAATGGATACACAGTATGCTTACTCTACTTATTTGGACAAAGAGGTAAGTACAATAATAGAGGGGAAACCTTTAATTGTCAATGAAGATGAATCAATTGAACAGGTAGCACAATTAGCAATGAGACGTAATGTTGAAGATATTTATGATGAGGTTATAGTAATTAAAGATAAGCAATATTTAGGAATAGCTTCTATCAGAAGGTTATTGGATAGATTGGCTCAATTGCAGATGGAACAGGCTAGAGGAGTAGATTCGTTAACAGGTTTACCTGGTAATCTATCTATTGAAAAGGAAGTATCTACTCGTTTAGAAAAGCAGGAGTTGTTTTCAGTATTATATATAGATTTGGATTATTTTAAACCATATAATAGCAAATATGGCTATAAAAAAGGGGATGAAGTCTTAGCCCTTACAGCAGATCTATTGAAGAGGATTTTGGCTAAACTCGGTAATAATGATGATTTTATAGGTCATATTGGAGGAGATGATTTTATAATAATCACTACTCCTGATAAAGATGAACTGATTAGTAAAGATATAATTAAAAATTTTGATAAAGAAATTATTAAGTACTTTGATAAAAAAGATATAAGTAGGGGATATTTGATAACTGAAGATAGTAATAGTGATAGTCAGGAATATCCGCTGACATCTATCTCAATAGCTATCATAGATAATCACAATAATGATATTATAAACTATCGTCAAATTAGTGATATAGCTCTTGAACTAAAAGATTCTGCTCAGGAAAAAGAAGGAAGCGTTTTCATTAAATTAAGGAAATAGTTTATTTTTATTGGAGTAGTAACTCAAAGCTTTGTTAAAATGTTGGCCTAAATATATTATATGGATATGATGATTGGAAATATTATTGATCAAATTGATTTTAACTAAATCTTAACATTTTTTTATGTTCTATTAACAATACTATGGAATAATAATACTGAAAAGTATTGATTAGACCAGTTTCTATAATTAAATATTACTTCTATTCTCTTTACTTTATGGTGTTAAAGATCTAACATAGCCTGATAGTAATTATTTATAGCAGAATTAGTTTTACTAATAATTTAAATATATAATTTCAGGATGTATATAATTAATAAAGATGGTTAAGTTTTTAGCAAACTAACTTATATTATTAATTGGGAGGAAAGAGTATGGATAACAAAGATAAGATTCTTTTAGAAGACTTAAAGAAGGTTATTGATAATAAGAGTATAAGAACTCTTTTCCAACCTATAATTGATTTAAAGAATGGTCAAATATTAGGTTATGAAGCTTTGAGTAGGGGACCTGAAGGTAGTGAATTAGAGAGTCCTTACAGATTATTTACTTTAGCTAGAAAGTATAATATGCTCTTTAGCTTAGAACAAGTCTGTCGGGAGAAGGCTTTATTAAATAGCGAATCGATAACAACTGGAACTAAGTTATTTCTTAATGTTGATCCAGGGGTAATTTATGATAACAGTTTTAAAGCTGGTATAACTAAAGAGATTATAGATAATATACATATCTCTCAAGAAGATATAGTAATTGAATTGACAGAGACCACTTGTATTGATGATTATCAAGGTCTTAGTCTAGCTTTAGATCATTATAAGCAACAAGGCTATCAAATTGCTATAGATGATACGGGAGCAGGATATTCAGGATTACAATCAATAGTCTCTATCTCTTATAATTATATCAAATTAGATCGATCTTTGATTCAAAATATTGATAGAGAACCAATTAAACAGGCATTATTGGAGAGCTTTATGAGATTTGCTAGAAGAATCAATTCTAAAGTTATTGCCGAAGGAATTGAAACGATGGCTGAATTAGATACCCTGTTGGCTATGGGAGTTGATTATGGTCAAGGATATTTAATTGCTAGACCCCAGCAGAAGGTTGCTTGTAATTTAGATATCGTAGATTACATTTTGGAGAAGAATAAAGAACTTTTAGAGTCAAATATTATTGGAAAGATTTCTAAAAGAAATGTTACTGTAGATATCTCGACTGATATGAACGAAGTCATAGATATTTTCAAAGGAGATAAAATGTTAGGAAGTTTAGTAGTTTTAGATAATGAAAAGTTAGTTGGTCTAATAACTAGGGATCAAGTTTTGTATAGTAATTTAAAACAAACTCAAGCTATACTTCCTATTATCAAAAAGACACCATTAAAGGTTGACTATTATACGGTGATAGAAGAGGTAATCGATAAATCTATAAAGAGAGATTTTGTAGATTTATATGATTGTATAATCATTACTAAAGATGATAATTATTTTGGGACTGTTTCTATTAAAAAACTTTTAAAATTTTGTTTAGATTCAGGTATAATTGCTCAGACAGGTATGAATTATTTTAAGAAGTTTTCTCAAAAGTTAGTAATATGAGATAAATATAAAAAGGGTGGTTGCTATCTAGCAACCACCCTTTTTATATTTAAGAAGTTATTTAGAAAATCATTTAAAGAATATGTTAACAAAAAATTAATATTATTTTAAACCTATTGTAATAGGAGTATGGAATAATAAGAGTTAAATTGGGAAGCTGGGTAGAGCTTCTTAAAATACTAAACTTTAGATAAGATTATAAGGAGGAGAATAATTTTGAAAAGAGGTTTATTATCAAGAAGTTCATTATTTGTGTTAGTTTTATCTTTAGTAGTTTTGGTGAGTGGTATTGCTTGTGCTGCAAATACATATACCGTTAAATCAGGTGATAGTTTAGCAAAAATTGCAGCTAAAACAGGAGTAAGTATCAAGAAATTAATTGAATTCAATAATATTAATGATGCTACTTTAATTTATCCTGGTGATATTTTAAAGTTGAATGCTAAGGCTCCTAAATATGTATTTTATTTTATAGGTGATGGTTTAGGACCAGCTCAACGTCAGTTAGCAGAATATTATTTGAAGTATCAAAGTAAAAATGAAGATGCCAAATTAGTAATGGATCAGTTTCCAGTAGCAGGAATTAATACTACATACTCTGCTGATTCCTTGGTAACAGACTCTGCGGCAGCAGGAACAGCATTGGCAACTGGATATAAGACTAATAATGGAGTAATTTCTGAATTGCCAGATGGGACTAAGCTTAAAACTCTTTTGGAGGGAGCTAAAGGAAAAGGAATGGCTACAGGTTTAATCTCTACTACTAGATTGACCCATGCTACTCCTGCAACTTTTGCAACACATATAGATGATAGAAATAAAGAGAATCAAATTGCTGCTCAATATGTAGAGAGTGGAGTTAAATATTTAGCAGCTGGTGGTTATAGATATTTTGTTCCTAAAGGTGGAGAGTTAAAGTCTAAAAGGAAAGATAATAGAAATTTGGTTAAGGAATTTAAAAATAAAGGTTATAATACTTTTGTATCTGAAGCAGATACTAGTAGCTTTAGAAGATTTGTACCATATGGTAAAGACAAGGTAGTAGCTCTTTTCACTTATAGTCATATGCCTTATGAGATCGATAGAGATGTGAACAAGGTGCCAAGTTTGGCTGAAATGACGCAAAAGGGTATTGATGTATTATCTCAGTATAATAATGGATTTTTTATGATGATTGAGGGTGGAAGAATTGACCATGCAGCCCATGCAAATGACCCTGTTGGGATGGTACATGATACTTTAGCCTTCGATAGAGCTATTAGTAAAGCTTATAAGTTCTATCAAGCTCATCCAAAAGAGACTTTGATTGTGGTAGCTGGTGACCATGAAACAGGTGGGGTTGGTTTAGGTTTTGCTAAGAATTATTTCTTGAATGTAGATGTATTAGCAGATGCTAAAGTTTCTACTGCAGATGTATTAAACTATGGAGAAGGTAAGTACGATGGTGATAGAGATAAATTTTTTGATTATATTGCTAAAAATTTAGGGTTAAGAAATTTAACTGCTAAAGAGAAGGCTGAAATTGAAAAGAATATGGATATGGTAGATAGAGGTCAGAAAACTTCTGCTGGGCAGTATGGTGGTTATGATCCAGTAGCAATCGCCACAACGCATGTACTATCAGAGAGAGCTAATTTACAATGGACTACTTATGCTCACTCTGCAACTTCAATTCCATTATCTGCTGTAGGTGTTGGAGCAGATAGCTTTGGTGGATATAAAGATAATACAGAGATTGCTAAAACAATGGCAGAAGTAATGGCAGTTCAGCTAAGCAAATAATCATTATCTTATTCAATCTTAACTTGAAATTTATATAGCTAAAAATTGATAAGATTAGTCATTGATAAAAAAATATAACCTTTTATTAAAATAAATAGTCGGGATTCAATCCCGACTATTTATACTTTCTTAAAGACTATAAATCTATCTGAGGTGGTTTAAATGAAGAGGTTACAAATAATAGTGATGCTAGGAGTAATTCTATTGATGGTCGGATTATTTCTTAATGCCCACTCTAAAGATCAAGCTGGAAATTTAGAGGTTAGAGCTATTGTTTTAGGTACTGATGATAGTGATATGATCCAAGCTGGTATTTCCAAGATTGGCTTCCAAACTCTGCAGGTCAGAATTATTGAGGGAAGATATCAAGGTAAAGAGATATCAGCCTCAAATAATTTATTGGGTAAACTAAGTATAGATAATTATTATAAGAAGGGTGATAAGATAGTGGTAGCTCTTTTAGAGAAGAATAATCAAATTATCAGTGCCAAAGCTATAGATCTCTATCGGCAAAATTGGGAATTAATTATTTTTATTTTATTTGTATCCTTATTAGTTTGGTATGCTGGATATACAGGAGTTAAAGCATTGTTTTCTTTTATCGCAAGTCTATATCTGATTTGGAGTTTTTTAATTCCAGGCTTATTAGAGGGTAAAAATCCTTTATTGCTATCATCGATAATTTTATTATTATTATCTGCTATCATTATCTTTGCAGTAGCTGGATTTAACAAGAAAGGATTAGCTGCCTTTGTTGGAACCATTTCAGGTCTGACCATTACTATAGGGATTACAGTCTTTTTTGGTAATCACTTAGAGTTAATAGGGATGACATCCCCCTTTGCAGAGACCTTGCTATTTAGTGGTCATCTAGACTTGGATATGAAAGACATCTTCTATGCTGCTATAGTAATTGGAGCTTCAGGGGCTGCGATGGATATTGCCATGGATATTGCAGCTTCTATGGAAGAGATAAAAGTTAAACGACCTGATATTCAAAGAGCAGAGCTGATTCAATCTGGGTTTAATGTGGGAAGAGCAGTAATTGGTACTATGACAACTACCTTATTATTGGCTTATTCTGGGGGATATCTTACCTTATTAATGTTATTTATGACCAAGGATTCCACCCTTAGTAGAATGTTGAACTTTAAAATGGTATCTGCAGAGATTTTACGTACATTAACAGGGAGTATTGGTCTGGTATTAGTAGCACCTATTACAGCCTTTTTTGCTGGATGGATATATTCAATTGATATTAAAGGTATATTTAATAAAATAAGAGAAGGTAAATCAGTGAGTTTAAAATGAAATCTTCTAGAGATAATGCGACACTTCCGTGTCGGTGTGAGTGAGTCGTTTGAGTGTGTGTGAAGTGCTTTTCTATTGAATTTCACTCACACTCCCACACCAACTTACACTTATAAAAAGATACCTATTAAGTCTTTGTTAACATGTTATTAATCTATTTATAACCATATCTTAATATTTATCTGTTATTATAGTATTATCTAATTTGTAAATGTTTGCTATGAAACTCTATTGTAATATAGGTCAGAAGATAATTTACCAAAAAAAGATTGTTAATATAGGAGGAATATATTTTGAATACTGTGTCTAAGAGAGATCCTATATTTGAAAATTTACAGGAAATAATAAGGACAAGGAATATAAGAATATTTTTTCAACCTATTATTAGCTTAAAGGATGGGATTTTATTAGGGTATGAAACCTTAACTAAAGGACCAGAGGGTAATATTTTAGAAGATGATACGAGATTATTCTCTGAAGCTAAACGGTATGGATTAGTTTCTGATGTGGAAAATATCTGTCGTAAGAATACATTATTAAAGATTGAAGAGATTGAAGAGAAGCAAAAGTTATTTATCAATATAGATTCTAGTACTCCTTTTAATCAAGGTTTTTTAAGGAAATTTAAAGATGATTTTAATGAATTAATACTCTTTTCAAAAGATAATGTTGTCATGGAATTAACAGAGAAATTATCTTTAAGTGATCAAGAATTATTTAAAACATTATTAGATTTCTATATGGATCAGGGTTGTAAAGTTGCTATAGATAATCTAAGGGGGGAGTATAATGGACTAAAGACAATTCCATCTATTTGCTATGGTTATATTCAATTAGAACAGTGTTTAATTCATGGTGTGGATAAAGACCACCTTAAGTTATCATTATTAGAAGCAATAGTAAATTTTGCTCAAAAAATAGATTTTAAGGTGATTGCTAAGGGAATTGAAACTGAGCAAGAGTTGAAAGTCTTAATTGATATAGGAGTAGATTATGGACAAGGTCACTTCATTGCAGAATCTGCTGAGGATTTAGTAAATGATATAGAGATTAGCCAATATATTAATCAGAATAATAGTGTAAAAAATAATTCTTTAGTTGGAGTTGTTATTGGAGAATTAATAAAGAGGCAAGTCTCAGTAAATTTAGATACTAAGACTAATAAGGTGATTGAAATGTTTGAGGGGGATAATTATTTACAGGAAATAGTGGTTTTAGATGAGAAAAAGCCAGTAGGTCTATTGATGAAGGATAAAATCTTTTCTAGACTAGGAACTCGTTATGGTTATTCAGTATTTATTGATAGATCAGTGAGCCTAATTATGGATAAAAATCCTCTAATAGTAGATGATGATACTCCTATTGAGGAGGTATCTGCTCAGGCTATGGATAGAAATATTGATAATGTATATGATTGTATAATAGTTACTAAAGATAATAAATACTTAGGCGTGGTATCTATAAAAAATTTACTAGATAAATTCTCAAAATTAAAGATTGAGCATGCCAAAAATTTAAATCCTCTAACCAACTTACCTGGTAATATGATGATTGAAAGAGAGGTTACAGAGAAGATTTCAAAGGATAAGGTTTTTTCAGTCCTTTATATAGATTTAGATAACTTTAAAGCCTATAATGACTATTATGGTTACAAAAAAGGTGATGAAGTTATCGGTTATACAGCTGGACTATTAAAAGAAGTTGTGATGCATGTTGGTAATAAGGATGACTTTGTAGGGCATATTGGTGGAGATGATTTTGTAATAGTTACTGATCCTGATAAAGATGAGGTGATCAGCCAGAGTATAATTGATATATTTGAGTTAGAGATTAAGAAATTCTTTAATGAAAGGGATAGGAAACAGGGATATATTGTTACCAAAGATAGGCAAGGGAATATTTGCAAGACTCCTTTGGTAAGTATTTCAATAGCTATTGTTAGTAATAAATATAGAGAAATTAGTAGTCATTTGAAGGTAAGTGATATTGCAGCAGAAGTTAAAAAACGTGTCAAGAAGATGGAGGGTAGTAACTATCAACGGGATTTGCGTAGAAGTTAAAAGAATATTGATTATTATTTTTGAGATAGCGTAAAGCTATCTTTTTGTTTTTGCTTATTGACAATGTAATAATTATATAAGTTGAACTAATGTTTTTCTTAAAGAATTCAAAATCTTTTTTGCAACAAATTAACACGAATCGCACGAATTAAAGACAAAAGAATAAATTAATAGTTTAGAATCAATTTTGTTTTAAATTTGTCTAAATTAGCTAGATTAGTTGCTAAATAATTTGATTTTTTGATTAATGAAATTCTTTAATTCAATCTATATATATCTAAAGTCTAATAAAATATTTGATAAGAAACCAACTTATTGTATACAATAAGTTGGTTAATAAAGAATTGACACAGCTGATAATATATGTTACTATTGTAGAAAAAGAATATAATTCTTATCCAGAGTGGTGGAGGGACTGGCCCGATGAAACCCAGCAACCCCCTTTTTAAAAGGAAGGTGCTAATTCCAGCAATATCCATGTGATGTTGAGAGATAAGAGGAGTAAATTCAATTCTCTTCTTAAGAAGAGAATTTTTTATTTTAAGACTTAAAAGGAGTGAGTAGCAATGCCGATTAATATTCCAGATAATTTGCCAGCAGCAGAGATTTTGGAGCAGGAAAATATCTTTGTAATGAAGGAGAGTAGAGCTTATCACCAAGATATTCGTCCTTTAAAGATTGTGATCTTGAATTTGATGCCTCTAAAAGAGGTTACTGAGGCTCAATTACTAAGATTATTAGGAAACAGTCCTTTGCAAGTAGATATTGTATTATTACACCCTAAAAGTCATGATGCCAAAAATACTTCTGAGGAGCATTTAAGTACCTTTTATAAGACCTTTGATGAGATAAAGGATGAGAATTTCGATGGATTAATTATTACTGGTGCTCCAGTAGAACAGCTGCCTTTTGAAGAGGTTGACTATTGGGAAGAGCTAGAAGAGATTATGGAGTGGAGTCTGAATCATGTGACATCAACCTTTCATATCTGTTGGGCATCACAAGCAGGGCTTTATTATCATTATGATGTTCCCAAATATCCCTTGGATCAAAAGTTATTTGGTGTATTTTCTCATAATATTAATAAAAGCAAGGTAAAATTATTGCGTGGCTTTGATAATGATTTTTTAGTACCACAATCACGCCATACAGAGGTTAGAAGAGAGGATATTGAGAAGGTTGATGAACTTGAAATTCTAGCAGAGTCAAAGGAAGCAGGGGTTTATCTAGTAGCTAGTAAAGATGGAAAGCAGATATTTGTTACAGGTCATTCTGAATATGATAAGGATACATTAAGATGGGAGTATGAGAGGGATGTTAATAAAGGCTTAGAGATTGAAATCCCTAAGAACTATTATTTTAATGATGATCCTACTCAAAAACCAATAGTTAACTGGAGAGCTCATGCTCATCTACTCTTCTCAAATTGGCTTAACTATTATGTATATCAACAAACACCATATAATTTAAATAAGATGGAATAAGTTAAGGGATGGAACCTCAAAGGTTTCATCCTTTTTTTATTAATATTTAAAATTCACAAGTAGTATATTTTAAGTATAGCTTAGTTTAATTTGAAGAATATTTTTAATCAAAAAGAGAATAAAGGAGCGAGTTTATGGTAAAAGTTATATTATGGGCATTATTAATCTTTATCTCCAGATCAGTTGATGTTGCGTTAGGAACATTAAGAACTAGGATGGTTGTTAGCAGAAGAAAGTATCGAGCTGCTATCATAGGTTTCTTTGAAGTTTTAATATATATCTTAATAGTCAGTAAGGTAATCCAAGATACAGGAAATATTTTTAATGTTATTGCGTATTGTGCTGGTTTTTCTTGTGGAACAATTTTAGGTTTGAATTTAGAGGATAGGCTAAATTTAGAGATGTTACAGGCTACAATTATGCTCAAAGATAATTCATATGATTTATTGAGGTTAATAAAGGAAGCAGGCTTTAAAGCAACTTTGTCGATAGAAGATTTTAAAATGGATATAATTAATGTATTGCTAGAAGAAAAAAGAAAGGATGAGTTAGAGAAGATCATTAATGATTTAGAATATGATACTTTAATATCTTTTCAAAGCCTAAATAAAGTTAGCAAGAATTACTTATATAGTTTGAAGAAATAAGATTTAATATTTTATGGTAATTTATCACAGGGGAAATTGTTTTTCAAGTAGAATTATAATAAAATATATATAAAAGAATAATGATAATGGTTTATGCTATAAAATGAATTGATACAATAGAATGAATTACGATACTTTAATGTCAGTGTCAGTGCGAGTGTGAGTGAGCTGTCATTAATATTTTTACTCACACTCACACTAATAACTCACACTTTAAGAAAAGTGTCGTAATATACCCATAATAAGGTACTATTTATACAAGGTTAAATTAGCACAATGTCTAAAAATAATACATTATTAATCATAAATACTTTTAGAAGATTAGAATATGTTTGAAGGGGCTAGTGTTAGAATCAGATGATATTCTGTCTAGATAATTAAAAAAATTTATATTTAAGGAGTGATTAGCTATGGAAGAATCTAAAAGACAGACTTTAAAGACTAGAGAAGAGATAGCAGAAGATTATAAGTGGGATTTAAGTCAGTTATATGAGGATGATAATAGTTGGGAAGAGGAGTTTAATCAGATCAAAGGTAGAGTATCTGAAATGGAAAAATATCAAGGAAAGTTAGGTGAATCTGCTGATACTTTATTAGCAGGATTAAATTTAAGTATGGAGCTAAATAGAATCTTAGAAAAGCTCTATAGCTATGCTGCTAGAAAGAACGATGAGAATACCACAGTAAATAAATATCAAGGGATGAAGGCAAGAATCCAAGCTTTATATAGCAATTTTGCTAGCATCACTTCTTTTATGGTACCAGAGATTATTCAGATTCCTATCGATAAATTGCAATCTTACCTAGCAGAGAAGGAAGATTTAAAGTTATATCAACATTATTTAGATGATATTATGCGCCAAAAGTCACATTATCTTAGTCCCCAAGAGGAGAAGATTATCGCTTTAGCTGGTGAAGTGACCCAGAGTCCTAGTAATATTTTTGGGATGATTAATAATGCTGATATTGCTTTTCCTACTATCACAGGTGAAGATGGTGAAGAGATTGAGGTTACCCATGGTCGCTATATTGACTTATTAAAGGATAAAAATCGTCATATCCGTCGTGATGCCTTTAAGGCATATTATAGTTCTTATCAGGAGCTAGAGAATACCCTTTCTATGACCTTAAGTTCTAATGTTAAAAAGAATATTTTTTATAGAAAGGTCCGTAATTATGAAGATGCTTTGGAAGCATCGTTAGCTGGAAATAAGATTCCTGTAGAGGTATATACTAATTTGATAGATACAGTTAGTAAGCATTTAGATTCTATGTATAAATATATTGATTTACGCCAAGAGGCTTTAGAACTTGATCAGCTACATATGTATGATTTATATACTCCTATTGTTAAGGATGTAGAGATGAAGGTTACTTATGAAGAGTCTCAAGAGATCATTTTAGAAGCTTTAAAACCTTTAGGGGAAGAGTATTTGAAGGTGATTGAGGAAGCCTTTGAGAGTAGCTGGATTGATGTTTATGAGAATAAAGGTAAGCGAAGTGGAGCTTACTCAGCCTCTTGTTATGATGCCCATCCATATATTTTGATGAATTATACTGATAGTATCGACAATTTATTTACTTTAGCCCATGAACTAGGTCATGCTATGCATTCCTATTATTCTAATCAGACGCAACCTTATCTTTATGCAGATTATAGTATCTTTGTAGCTGAAGTTGCTTCTACAGTAAATGAAGCCTTACTGATGCAGTATCTGTTAAAGACTACAGAGGATGAAGAGAAGAGAAAGTATATCTTAAACTACCATTTAGAACAGTTTAGAGGAACTGTTTATCGCCAGACAATGTTTGCAGAGTTTGAAAAGTCTATCCACGATTTATCTGAACAAGGGCAAGCCTTAACTCCGGAGTTATTGGCAAAAGAATACCATGATTTAAATCAGAAGTATTATGGGCAAAGTATTGTAGTAGATGATGAGATTGATATTGAATGGGCAAGGATTCCCCATTTCTATTATAACTTCTATGTCTACCAATATGCTACTGGTTTTTCTGCTGCAATCACCTTATCCCAAAAAATATTAGAGGAAGGTCAAGATGCTGTAGATAAATATTTGAATTTCTTAAAAAGTGGAAGTTCAGACTATCCAATTGAATTACTAAAACAAGCAGGAGTAGATATGACTACACCTGATCCTATCGAAAAGGCTTTAAAGGTTTTTGAAGAATTGGTTGAAGAGATGAAAGAGTTAGTTCTAGCAGTGAGTAATGTATAATACTGATAAAAATTAAAGATGAACCTTTTGGACGTCCTGCTAAAGGGCGTCTTTACTTTTAGACTAGCAAGTTAATTTAATCTTAATTAAGGAATAATAAATTTATTTTATGACTAAGTTTTTCTAAAAGAAGGTATTTATTATGTTTTTAAAGAAATTAATAGGTAAGTTATAAGTGGAAATTTATTCTATTAAATTGAATAGGCAATACATAATTATTAAAGAGAAAGGAGGTAAAATTATGAATCCAATTTTATCAACAATATTGTATTCAGTTATTGGGATTGTTTTATGTCTATTAGGTTATAAAATCTTTGATATTGCTACTCCTTTTAAGTTAGATGATGAGATTCAAAAAGGAAATACTGCAGCTGGTGTAGTAGTATCAGGAATTTTTATTGCGGTGGCTATTATAGTAGCAGCCTCAATAATTTAATCTGCTAATAAGAAATACATAGGTGTTCTAAATAAATATATTTATTATATTGGAGAAAATACAATAAAGATTATATTCAAAAAGGCGCCATTTTTGGTGTCTTTTTAGTTTATTGTCTGTTTTATTATAAAATTATGTAATAGAAGAGTTTCAGTATTAATAAATGATTTGGATAATTAAAGGTTTTATTATATAATATAGATATATTATATGATTGTGAATCTAGGTATAATTATATAAAAATTAAGGAAAGGTGGCGAAGATGGGAAAAGATAATAAATATAGAGCGAATAAAATTAAACAAGAACACACTATTATAGAGGATATTCTGCCTTTATTAGAGGAAGTAGCAGAATTAGATATAATTAAGAGTATAATTCCAGGTAGGATTAATCGCCGTGGTGGTAGTGGAATTCCACCACATCTTAAGTTAAAGTATCCTACTTCTAGTGGAATTAAAATTCTAGCTAAAAATAGTTCATCTATTCAAGAGGTTTTTGTAGTAACTGATGATGTAGATGGAGCTATGAAGTTAATTAAAGAGATAAAATCTGTAAAGTAGTATTGTTGGTATTACTGAGTTGATTTATTAAAGTCAGTAATACCACTAGCTACTTTTATTTGCATGATTGACTCCATAATTATCTAGTATAACCAATTAATTTTAAGATATCAAATTGAATGATTTTAAAGGAAATACAATCATTATGTAGAATAGAAATATATAAGACAATTTTAAGTAGAAATTATAAAGACTATCAATTTATACTATAAATTTTAATAATCGATTAGATTAACGTTTAATTGAGGTATAATAAAATGGAATTATATAGATATCCAACTTTAGAGTGAAATAATAGAAAGATAATGTGACATTTTAGTGTCAGTGTGAGTGTGGGTGTGAGTGGTTTAGTGTTATGGTTTACTCACACTCACACTTAAATAAAGTTTCGCTATATACCCATTAAATTACACTGTAGACTTGGAAATTTATAAATTAAATTCATTAAAATATAGATATTAGGTTAGTTGTAGTTGAAAAATTATTATAACTAATTAAATTTTTATTAATAGGGATATTAGAGGGAGGAGGCTTTTTGGTGAAGAAGAAGTTTGGAGTACTGATTGCTTTGGTCATATCTATTGTCTTTAGTAGCTCGACTGTTTTTGCTAATGGACTGCCTTTTGAGAAGTATAAGGAAGGGTTGTTGTCCTTTGAAAATCAAGATTGGTCAGAGGCGGAACAGTATTTTGATGAGATTATTTTAGAGGATTTATCATACTCAGAATATTTGGCAAAATCTCTTTACTTGAAGACAATCTTATTGGCTGCTCAAATAGACAGAGATGTAGAGTTACAGAAGACTTTTGAAAGTGGTGAAAAAGCAGTCTCTTTTAAAGATGAAGAACTTAAAGAGAAGTTAAAGAATAAAGCTAATGATTATGAGTTGGCTGCTAAAAGGAAGGTAGATACATTAATTGGCTTAGCAAATTATTTATTAGCCAATCTTCCACCATTGAATATGGATATTGACTTTAGTAATAATAGATGGGATTATAACCCAGAGTGGATTGATACTATTAAAGCAGGTAAGATGATTTCAGAAGATAGACTGAATATAATAGAGAAGGGGCTTTTAGGTGAGAAAGTAAAGGATTATTTGGATTTAACTTTAGGAGTAGATTCTTTCAACGATATTTTTGTGGTAACAGCTGAACAAGGAGATAACTTATATTATTTAGCTAAAAAATATGATGTTTCTTTAGATTTATTATTAAATTTGAACAAGCATATTGAGAACCCTAATTTGATTTACCCAAATGAAAAGATCTATATTCCTAAACAAAGTTCCTTTGCAATTAATTACCCAGCTTATTTCTACTATGTATCAAATATCTCTTATCAAGCCAATAAAGAGCGCAAAGAAGATATTACTAGGTTGGTCTTTAGAGCTTATCAGTTAACCAGTGAACAATCAAATATTCCTTATCCAAAAGACTATGAAAACTTTATGGAAGGAATAGAGATTCAAGACTATCAACGTAAGGTTACAGCACAGGCAAAAGAGATTGAATCACAAGATAAGAAAATTAATGAAATGGAAGCAAAATATAATGAATTAATGAAAGAGTTAGAGGAGTTAAAGTCCAATTTAGATGATGATAATAATAAAAAGAAGAATAACGATGATTTATTAGAAGATAGTGATTATGAGGATTATAACCCTGCTGAAGATCCTTTAACTTATTAATGAATTTTATAAAGCCTGTTTAGTCAATAGAGTTGAAATGTTCCGAGGGTTGAACCCCTCGGAACTTAGTTTAAGGAGGATTATTTAATGAAAGAATACATAGGATTGTTATCAATAATTTACATAGTAATTACTATTGCCAAATTAAAAGCCAATGAGAAGAGTTTTGAACATTATATTGTTGAATATCAAGAGATCAAATTTCAATTAAAACTAATCAGTCAGAGCAAGAATCCTTTCTTAATGATGAAATTTAGTAGTACACTACTTTATATTTTATTGGTATTATACTATACAGCCAATATAGTTATCTTTTCTAGTTATCCTTTAATCAATCTTTTTAGCTATATCCTAATTATAGTGACTATAATTAGATTAAGTAAAAAAGTAACTATAAATTCTGTACAGGATTTTGAGAAGAGAATCAAATTTATTAGAAGGGATTACCGTAAGCAACAGAGATTGCAGTTTTGTATCGGATTACTTGAGTTTGCTTATGCCTTTAATGCTTTAATTTTGATTAGTTTTTATTATTAATGATAGGGTAGTCTGAAGAAGGCTATCTAATTTTTTTATTAAATTCTTTGGTATTGATAATGGCTTGTAAGAGGTTAATTACACCATCTAATTCATCTTCTTTAATATACCTAACATTATTGACATCATGGGTTTGAATTCGTTCTAAATCTGTTACTATTTTTTTTAGTCCAGTTAGATTTGTATAGTCTAGCATCTTAGCTATCCTCCTTGATATTAGGTATTTATTAAGGCTTATTTATAGTATTTGTCAAAGTTATGCTAAAGATGTTAGTAAAAATAACTAATAGTTGCTAATATTAATTACTTCTTTAATTTTGTCTCTAGATTTGTTCTTCTTGTAGTCTAATAAGTTACTATTAGAAATAAAATAATTCTAAAAATTTTTATAGTAAAACATTGATATAATTTATTATAAATTATATAATTAGGTTAAATGCAAAAATTTGAGGGCAATCTTTCTAGAAAGAACCCCGGTTAATTATTAAAAATTTTTTAATAATTAATCGGGGTTTTTGTTTTGTAGATAAGCTTTTAGGGAAAACTTTTAATAAAGGGTGGTTTAGATGAATAAAATCATAAGGTTGAAGTATAGAGAGGGAGTTAAAAAGAGATATTTATTACCCAATTTATATAAACTGGGCTATCAATTAGCAGATATAGAATCTGATGCAAAGCTGTTAGTAGAAAAGGGTAGGCGGAAGGTATATATTAATGCCGAATTACTTGTTAGTGTTAATGGCTTACCTGGCTTGGTTATTTCTGTTAGAGCTGGGAATGAAGAATTGAATGCAGAAGTAAAGAAAAAGATGCTATCTTATTCCCGATTGCTTTCAACTCCTGCTCCTATATTGGTAATGACAAATGGTTTGGAAACTAGAGTTTATGACACTCAAACTGGGCAGCAACTAGCAGAAATTCCTAGTAAAGATGAGCTGAAGAAGTATCTTAGCAAGCAAGAAGTTTCTGACAAGGTAAGGGAGCAGTCCTTAAATAACTTAATCTCTTCAGTATCATTATGGGATGAGAGTAGAAGAAAAAGTCCCTACCATTCATATAATATGAGGTCTTTTGTTGACGTGAGTGAGAAAACGGTTTTTAACACCAAAGTATTTCATAATTATAACTATTCTCCCAATTTGCCAACAATAAATGATGAGGTTTCTATTAGGGTTAGTAGTCAGAGAAAATTGGTAGATAAAATGTACTTATATTATACTACTGATGGTACTCTACCTAAAGGTAAACAGGGTAAGGTAATAAATGGAGTTTGTTTAGAGTTGAAGAGAAGGTATACAGAAGTAGCTCCAGCTGAAGAAGAGTTGATTGACTGGTGGGAAACTAAGATTGCTCCTCAGCAAGAGGGTGTTAGAGTTAGATATATTATTGAAGGCTATAATAGTCAGGAGGGTATGTCATATTTTGCTGACAGTAAAGAAGCTTTAGCAGAAGCAAGTAATTTCTCTTATCTAGTACAGGATTATCAGACTCCTCAATGGGCTAAGGAAGCGATAGTCTATCATATTATGATTGATCGTTTCTATGATGGTGATCCAACTAATAACTATGATTTAGGTCTTGATCCTTTTGCCTACCAAGGTGGAGATTTACAAGGAATAATTGATAAATTAGATTATGTTAAGAAATTGGGTGCAACGGCTATTTGGCTATCACCACTTTATGAAGGCTTATACTATCATGGCTATCATATAACAGATTTTTTGGAAATTGATAAGCATTTTGGTGATGCTAACTTACTTAAAAAATTGATTAATTCAGCTCATAATAAAGGATTAAAGATTATTTTAGACTTCGTACCAAATCATTGTTCTAATAAGCATCCTTTCTTTATTGAGGCTCAACAGGATAAAGATAGTAAATATTATAATTGGTTTGAATTTACTCAGTGGCCTAAGCAATATGATGGCTTTTTTGGTTTAAAAGAGTTACCTTACATCAATAATGATTATGCAGAAGCTAGAGAATATACTATTTATCAGCATTTACTAAAGTGGCTAGAAACTTACGATTTCGATGGTTTAAGAATGGACTATGCTTATGGGTTATCCCATGATTTTTGGACTGAATTTAGAATAGCTCTTAAAGAGGTTAAACCTGATGCCTATGTATTTGGTGAGGTTTGGGAAGGACCTGGTATTACAAATAAATTTGCTGGAGAGTTAGATGGTTGTTTTGATTTTTCTTTAGTTTGGAGCTTTAGAGAACTATTTATTCATGGTAGCAAGTGTGTTTCAGAATTTAAAGATGATTTAGATTATTTAAATGAATATTATGAAGATGAATTTATCTTATGTAGATTCTTAGATAATCATGATATGACCCGCTTTTTATGGGAAGCAAAAGGTGATAAGAGAAGATTAAAGTTAGCAGCAACCTGTCAGTTTACTTTAGCGGGTACTCAGTTTATTTATTATGGGACAGAAGTGGGATTATCCCAAGCAAATGACTGTAGAGACGATAATACAGGAGCAATTGTCTATGATTATTCTCGTAACTTTATGTTATGGGGAGAAGAGCAGGATAAGGAATTATATAGTTTCTATCAAAGATTATGCAGTGCTAGAAAGAATCACTTAGCTTTAAGTTTAGGTGAGAGAGAGGATATAATTGTTGATGATCAAAGGGGAATCTGGGCTTATATTAAGAGCTATGGTCAAGAAGAATTGCTTATTATCTTAAATTGTAAAGAAGAGGAAGCAGAGTTTGAAGTAGATTTAAGTAGTTATAATTTGGCTAATCGTAACAAGATAATAAATCTATTAAATGATAGAGAATATAGCCTTATAGATGGAAGAGTAAAACTGAGAGTACCAAAATTGACAGGAGCAATTTTAGGTTGTTAATACAAATCTTATGCTAATAGAAAAGTGATACAATGTAGTGATAGTGCGACACTTTTTATAATGATAAATTTACTAGCCACAGGTTTCAACCTGTGGTGATGGTGATATGTTACACTACGGGTTAAAACCCGTAGCTAAAACTTAAAGTGTCGCAATATACCC
>Ga0163226_1000052_pt1 | contig 23565 bp, 23 predicted proteins | sample MSEWel2016_07_13_2_FD_113144 | JGI IMG/M metagenome (GOLD analysis project Ga0163226, IMG submission 113144) | Subsurface microbial communities from deep shales in West Virginia, USA - MSEEL Well Study Marcellus 5H_2016_07_13 ...
TATGGCATTAAAGATTTAACATTTCAATTAGCTACGGATTTTAACCCGTAGCTTCTGTAGAACTCATAATATCGCCACAGGTTAAAACACTGTGGCTAATGATTCTTTTTCGCCGTATATATATACAAATTTTTTGAGTTTGTTTTCTTTTTTTGCTATAATGTTTAAGGATATAGTTATACAATGGAGAGATAATACGACACTTTTTATAATGATAAATTTACTAGCCACAGGTTTCAACCTGTGGTGATGATAACATGTTGCACTACGGGTTAAAACCCGTAGCTAAAACTTAAGTGTCGCAAGATAACCATAAAGATATATTATTTTAATAATTTTAATAATCTAGAGTTATTAGGAAAAACTAATATGATAGTAGATTGATATAAAATTGTCTTTTTAGCTTAGCAAAGACAAAAAGATAAAGTAGGAGTGAATATAATGTTTCTCCTAAACTCTGATTTTAAAAAAGATATTTTGATACTTTTAGTTGTTACAATTTTTTTGGTCTCTTTAATTTCAATTATAGTAGGATATTTAGCAGATTATTATTTTGGTGATACTATCAGCGGTTTATTAGGGGAATATGGTGAGTATGATCTTGCTTTAATTTTAGACAAAGAGGCTAAAGATAGAGCTAGTGAGGAGATAAGAGATATTATCAAGAATAAATTTCCTGGTTCAGAGCTTATCTTAGGGGTAGAAATAGTAGGGAAGACAAACTTCTTTATTAAATTAGCCCCTAGATATAGAAATAAAGAGGTTTACATAAAGATTGGTGATTATTTTGAAAATGTTTCAGGGCTTAATAGCGTATCTATTATGACAGAACCTCGAATAACTGTGAGAGGTTTAAATAGAGAAGTTAGAGATTTAATTGAAAAACAGATTGATGATCTAGCAGGGGTTAATTTTACCTTTCCAGATGGTGACAAATTGGAGATTATCATTAAAAGACCAGAGCTGATAGAGTCTGTTACTAGAAAGGTTCAAAATGTATTGAATCAGTATCAGGTTCTTTCGATTCGTTTTCCAATTACTCAAAATGAAGATGAAATCCTAGAATTGAGTGATGAGTTGGTTAAAGAGTTAAATAAGAGTTCTTCTAATCGGATTCAGAACATTACAACAACAGGTGTCAGTGATTTAGATTCTTTGGTCAAGACTATGACAGAGATGAAGAGATTTTTAGAAGGATATGCTACTAAGGTAACCATTGCTCTTCAAGAAGGTGTAAAGGCTGAAGAGGGTGATAGGTTTGTAGTTCCAGCTAAAGGAGATAAGCAGGTGATTTTAAGGGTTAGAGCAGTAAATAATCAACTGGCAAGGGCGGTTGTTGAAAAAGGTGATAGTAGAGAGATAATTACTAATGAAGCTTATGCTTTTAAAGATGATAAGTTAGGTGAGCTGATAGGAGAGATTGAAGTTGATAATCCTAGACAAGAGCTGGCCTATGCAGTCAGTGAAACTACTAAATTATTGCCTAGATTGGACTCTATCTTCCAAACAGCTACTGGCACAGTCACCAATTTAATTAATGCCCTAGCAGTCTTTAAAGATTTAGAAGAGTCTATCTTTGAGCTTCAGGGGTTGAACCAGCAGTTGAAGGTTTACAAAAAAGATATAGATAAGATAGAGCTTGATAGTTTACGAGAGGCTGTTGCTAAGTTAGATAAGGTATTAACGCGTTTAGTTAAGATAGTTAGAGAGCTGAACTTCTTTAAAGAGATACTTCAGGATATTAATTTTAAATTAAAGGCAGTAGCTGAGAGTGTTGATCAGAGAACTGATAATCTCTCAACAAGCAATCTGTATCGGGCAGATATAATCGAGTTAAAAGAGACTATTCTCGATTTTTCAAATAGATTAGATACTAATACCACTAAGATTATAGGTTATATTAATCAATATAATCCTATCTTAAAAGAGCTGGTTAAATGGCAAGAAGATGTAAGAGGGTTCAATAATTTTATTAATAAGGTTGCCAAAATTGATAGAGAAAGCTTAAAGGATACTTTAGGTAATATTACCGATAGAGATCTGGTCTATAAGGTCGGTGAACTAAATAGCCAGAGCTTGCAGCAGGATATTGTCGGTTTAAGAGATGATCTTACTGAATTAGAGAAGATAAATTTAGCAAGTATTATCAAAGAAATAGAATATATAGATAACTCTTTACCAAAACTAAAGGATGAAGAGATTACAGATACTATCGATTTAATTGACAAACATATTCAAGGTCAAGTTATTCCTGGTACTCAGATATCTCTCTTATTACCTAGCAAAGGAGTCAAATTGAGCCAACTTAAGAAGTTGATTAAGAAGGATATTTCCAATCAAATTACCATTTATACTTCGCAAGCTGGTTTGATTAGTCCTGATTTACGGGGGCAGATTTCTCAAATTTTAGGAGAGGTAAAGGGTGTTTTGACTGCTTTTACAGCAATTATTCTGACTTTAATTTCTCTATTCTTTGATCAGACCATAATCATTAACTCCATTAGAATGCATAGTGGAAGTTTTGATAGTCGATGGTATTTTGATGAAGCTATTTATTACGGTTTTGTAGTTGGAGCACTGACCTTAGGGACTGTCTTTTATTTAAGTCAAGCAAGGATTCCCTATGTACCCAGCTATCTTAGTTTCTTCTTTGGAGGTCTACTAGGTCTTTTTACTGTTAGCAAAGCCGAGGTTATGAATAAGATATCTGATGAAGAGTTTAGAGCAGGTCAGGCTTTAGGATTTACTTATGGTGAGATTATGAGAGAGATTGTAGTTCCTTCAGGTAAGCCTGGTGTTTTGAAGTTTTTAAACAGAAAGAAGACTTATTTTTAATTAGTGTGACTGTGGGTGAGTGTGTCAGTAAACTTCAATACAAAGGCACTTCACACATTCACACTCAAAACTCACACCGACACGAAAGTGTCGCTATATATCCATAGAACTTTATTTTGAATTTCCTCATATATAATAGTTAATTATCACCAAGCAAGCGGGAGGTAGAATGTTAGAGGTTAAAAATTTAATTAAAAATTATGGTCATAAAGAAGTCTTAAGAGGGGTTAATTTTAAGATTAAGCAAGGGGAAACTGTGGCTATTATGGGACCCAGTGGATGTGGTAAGTCAACTACTATTAGATGTTTAAATCGTTTGACAGAGCCTGATGGAGGAGAGATTATCTTTAAAGGGTTATCAATTGGAGAGTTAGCTGAGAACAGATTATTGAACTGGCGCAAAGAGGTTGGTTTTGTCTTCCAGAAGTTTAACTTAATTGAGAGATTAACGGTTTTAGAAAATGTAATGCTACCTTTGATTAAGAGCCATTTTAAATTAGAAGAGTTAAAGAAAAGAGCCATCTTATCTTTACAGAAGGTTAGAATGGCAGATGAGATAGATAGTTATCCCAAGCAGTTGAGCGGAGGACAGAAGCAGAGAATTGGTATTGCTAGAGCATTAGTTGTTGAACCAAGTCTGATGCTCTTAGATGAACCTACAGCTTCTTTAGATCCGATTTTGGTCAAAGAGGTACTAGAAGTGATTGAGAAGTTAACAATCAAAAAAGATAAGATGGTTATTATTGTAACCCACGAGGTATCCTTTGCCTTGAAGGTTGCCGATATAATTCTATTGATGGATAATGGGGTAGTAGTAGAGAGGGGTACGCCTGAGGATATATTTCAGCACCCAACCTCAGAGGTTGGGAAGAGATACAAAGAATTATTAGATTATTATTAAGTTTTAGTCTAAGTTTAAGATTTAATAACTAAATTTTATTCTTAGAGTTAAACTTAAGTAGATTTAATTTATTGCTATGAAGGATGTTTTTGCTTTTTGTTGAAGTAATATAAGGTTAAAGGAGGTAAGAATTTGGATAGGAAGCAACATACAATAAAGAAAGATTTTACTTATACAGGTATTGGGCTTCATACTGGCAAAAATGTTACTATTAATTGTAAACCTTTAGGTGTTAATCAAGGTATCAGGTTTAAACGGATAGATTTAGAAGGGTGTCCAGAGATAGAGGCTGGTATTGACAATGTAGTATCAACACAGCGTTGTACAACTATTGGTGAAGATAGTTGGGATATTAACACTATTGAGCATATGATGTCAGCATTAAATGCTTTAAAGATAGATAATTTATTAATAGAGATTGATGCAAATGAACCTCCAATTACTGATGGGAGTGCCAAAATCTTTTATAATTTGATAAAAGAAGCAGGTATTGAAGAACAGAAGGAAGATAAACAGGTTTATATGATTGAAGAACCAATCTATGTTAGACAAGGAGATCAGACCTTGGTAGTTTTACCTGATGATAAGTTAAAGATAAGTTATACCTTTGTTAGTAATCATCCTTCTTTAGAAGATCAATTTGCTGAATTTGTCATTACTGAAGATATTTATTATAATGAGATAGCTGCTGCTAGAACTTTTGGTTTTTCCCATGAGATTGAGCAGTTACAGGATTTAGGTTTAGCATTAGGTGGCAGTTTAGATAATGCTATCTTAGTTGGAGAAGAAGGTCCGATTAATCACTTAAGATTTGATGATGAATTTGCAAGGCACAAGATTCTAGATATATTAGGAGATATTAAATTAGCACCAGAATTTAAAGGCCATATTATTGGAATTAGATCTGGTCATAGATTAAATTCGATTTTATCTAAAAAGCTTAAAGAGAGATTATTGAAATAGGAGGAGTTTAAATGTTAGATATTAATGAGATTCAAAAAATTTTACCACATCGATATCCATTCTTATTGGTGGATAGAATTTTGGAGGTTGAACCAGGGAAGAAGGTTGTAGGATTAAAGAATGTAACTGCAAACGAACAGTTCTTCAATGGTCATTTTCCAGGTCACCCAATTATGCCAGGAGTACTAATAATAGAAGCAATGGCTCAAGTTGCAGGAGTAGGTTTATTAACTACAGTAGATAATCCTGAAGAGAAAGTACCATATTTTGCACGTATTGAAGATGCACGGTTTAAGCACCCAGTTAGGCCAGGAGATCAATTAATCTTTGAAGTTGAAGTAGTGAAATTAAGACGAGGAATTGGTAAGGTTGCGGCTAAGGCTTTAGTAGATGGAGAAATAGTAACAGAGGCGACTTTAACTTGTGCAATACAGGACAAATAAAAGGATAAAGGAGGGGACCAGATGGAAAAGACAAAGGATAATAAGGTGGTACATTTGAATAAAAAAATTCATAAGACAGCAGTCGTTCATCCAGGTGCTAAAATAGGAGAAGGTGTGGAAATCGGTCCCTATGCTATTATTGGGGAAAATGTTGAGATTGGTGACAAGACTAAGGTTGAACCCCATGTAGTCATTCAAGGATGGACTAAAATAGGTAAAGGTAATAAGATATTTAACGGTGCTTCTATTGGTCAAGAGCCCCAGGATTTAAAGTTTCATGGTGAGAAAAGCTTTCTAGAGATTGGTGATAATAATACAATTCGTGAATTTGCTACTATACATCGTGGTACCGAAGAGGGTGGTGGGCTAACCAAGATAGGTGATAATAATTTAATTATGGCTTATTGCCATGTCGCCCATGATTGCCAATTAGGTGATAAAATTATTATGTCTAATGCAGCTACTTTAGCAGGACATGTTATTGTAGAGGATTGTGCAGTAATTGGTGGTTTGGCTGGAGTACATCAGTTTGGTAGAGTTGGTAAGATGGCTATGATAGGAGCAGCTTCTAAAGTGGTTAAAGATGTCCCTCCATATGTATTGGTAGATGGACATCCTGCAACAGTTAAAGGGATTAATATTGTAGGGTTAAGAAGAAATGGTATTAGTCCCGAGTTGAGAAGCCAAATTAAAGATGCTTATAAATTATTATATAGATCCAATTTAAATATCTCTCAAGCAATTGAGAAGATGGATCAAGAGCTGGATAGTAATCCTTTAATTGAACATTTTTTAAGATTCTTAAGAAATGCTCAACGAGGAATATGTAGATAATTAGTGCACAATGTAAAGTTAATAGTGTACAGTTAAGTTCAAAATCACTCAAACTCTTATGATATAAGAATTAGTGAAATTTTTGATTTTTTAACTGTCCATTGGACACTGTAAATTGTAAACTAGTATATAGATAAACAACTTTAGAATGGAATTTAAATATGAGATTATATAGAGGAAATGAGATACTTTCATGTCAGGAATCGGGAATCTGGGACCAGTCTATTTTACTGATAACTGGTTGCTGACTCCTGATTCCTAAAAGGGTCGGAATACCCCTATTAAGTTTCACTTTAAAGTTGGACATATATAGTGGGAGGTTGATTATGGCTAGAATAGGTTTACTAGCAGGCAATGGCAATTTACCTGTTAAATTTACTTATGCTGCAGTGGCACAAGGAAATGAGGTTATTGCTATCACCCTTACTCCAGAAGCAGAGGTTGATAAACTAAAAGATATAGCAACAAAGGTTTATCAGATTAGTGCTGGACAATTAGATGAAATTATAAATACTCTCAAAAATGAAGGAATCTCTGAGATTATAATGTTAGGAAAAGTAACTAAAGAGTTACTTTATCAAGGAATAGAATTGGATCAGAGGTTTATGTTCTTGCTTAGCAATTTAAAAGAGAAGAATGATGATTCGATTATGTTAGCAGTTGTTAAGGAGCTAGAATCTGCTGGTATTAAAATTAGTAATCAGACTAAATATATAGTAGAATTATTACCAAGTGAAGGTCTTTTAACAGAGTCAGAACCAGATGTTGAGACATTAGCTGATATGGAGTATGGTTTTAGGATGGCAAAAGAGATAGGTCGTTTGGATATAGGTCAGACTGTAATTGTTAAGGATAAAGCTATTATGGCTGTAGAAGCTATTGAAGGAACTGACCAAGCTATTTTAAGAGGCGGTCAGCTAGGACGTGGAGGAGTAGTTGTGGCAAAGGTAAGTAAACCTCAGCAAGATTTTAGGTTTGATATTCCTGCTGTTGGTCTAGATACTATGGATAAATTGATTGAAATAAAGGCTAAGGGATTAGTAATTGAAGCTAAAAAGACCTTTATTGTCAATCAAGAAGAGTTTATCCAAAAAGCAGATAAAGCTGGGATTGCTGTAATGGCAATGGAAGGATAGTTGACAATTTACAGTTGACAATTAAAAACTTAAAATATAATTTCTACACTACTTATAATTTTTAGGTTTTGAATTTAAACTGTTCACTGTAAACTGTACACTATCAACTGAATTTAAGGGTGGGTGATTAGATGCCAAAGATAATGGTAGTAGCTGGTGAAGTTTCTGGGGACATGCACGCAGCTAAAGTTATTAAAGAGATGAAAAAGATTCATCCAGACCTTGAGTTTATTGGAATGGGTGGTCGACGTATGGAATCAGAAGGTGTAGAATTAATTTATGATCCTACCAAATTAAGTACTATTGGTTTTATTGAAGCAATTAAGCATTTAAGGTTAGCCTATAAGATTTTGAATAAATTAGATAAAGCTATGAAAGAAGAGAAGCCAGATGTGATCTTATTAGTAGATTACTCTGGCTTTAATATGAAAGTGGCCAAAATAGCCTATAAAAATGGGGTTCCTGCAGTCAATTATTTTGCACCTTCTGCTTGGGTTTGGGGCAAAGGAAGAGCTAAAAAGATGGCTAAACTCCAAGTTAAGATTGCTTCAGTCTTTCCTATGGAAGAGAAGGTGTATCAGCAAGCTGGCGCAGATGTTGAGTTTGTAGGCCATCCTATCTTAGATTTGGTGGATCCTGAACTATCTAAAGATGAATTTCAAGAGTCTTATGATATCAATTCTGATAAGAGGATTATAGGGTTATTGCCAGGAAGTCGTCAGCAGGAGATAGAAGGATTATTAACTCCTATGTTGGAAGCAGCTCAAGAGATTAATAAGAGTTATGAAAATATTCAATTTATACTTCCTTTAGCAGATAGTATATCTAGAGAAGATATTAAAGAAAGGATTAGAAATTATAAGCTTGAGATTAAATTAATTACTGGTCATTCTTATGAGGTAATGGAAGTAGCGGATTTATTGTTGGTAGCTTCAGGAACAGCTACTTTAGAGGCTACTTGTTTTCAAACACCAATGGTGATTGTCTATAAAACATCTAAAACAACATATTTGTTGGGGAAGATGTTAGTTAAATTACCTTATATAGGTCTGCCTAATATCATTGCTGAGGATGAAATAGTTCCAGAGCTGTTACAAGGTGAAGTAACTGGTCAGAGAATAGCCCAAGAAGCAATTACTATACTAAATTCACCAAAAAGAGTAAAAGATATTAAAGCAGGGTTAAAAAATGTTGTAATAAAACTAGGAGAGAGTGGAGCAACCAAACGAGTGGCCAAGTTAGTGCTAAGCACAGGAGGTATTATTTAAATGGAATTAGCTAAACGTGTACTTGGATATGTAAAGCCCTATAAAGGTAGAATAGTTTTAGCTGTTATTTCTATGATTTTAAATGCTGGTTTAAGCATTCTGTTTTTTGATAGATTTCAGGATTTAATCGATACAATGATTCAAGGCTTAACGACGGGAGAAACAACCTTAGTTCAGTTAAATTGGATCATTATTGGTATATTTTTTATATTTCTTTTTAGGGGGATTTTCCAATATGGAGAGAAGTATTTTACTGCTTATGTCTCTCAAAATGCTGTCAAAGATTTGAGAAATAATTTATACGAACATTTACAGAGCCTTTCCTTAGATTTTTATACTAAAAATAAGACGGGAGAGATTATGTCTCGTACAACTAATGATGTTGGTAAACTAGAAGGGGCTATCGCTTCGGGAGCTATTGGAGTATTTAGTCAAATGTTCACTTTAATTGGAGGTATAGGAAAGCTATTATATGACAATTGGAGTTTGACTTTAATATCTTTTTTCTTATTTCCAGTAATTGGGTATGTGATTGATGTTTTTAATAAAAGAATTAGAAAGGTAAGTAAGAGGGCTCAAATCAAGATAGGTAATCTCTCTGATGTCTTGCAGGAGACCATCAGTGGAATTAGAGTAGTAAAATCTTTTGGAAGAGAAGAGTATGAGTATGATCGTTTTGAAGAAGAGAACTACGCTAATTTTAGAGCTAATTTGAAAAATTCTCAATTAAAAGCTACATTAACTCCAGTTACAGAATTTTTGGCTGCAATGTCTTTTATTGTTGTATTATGGTATGGAGGGCGTCAGGTAATAGCAGCAAAGATGACACCTGGAGAATTGGTTGGTTTCTTCTCACTATTAATGTATATTACAAATCCTTTAAAGAGCATTACAAGATTATCAGGAACTATTCAAGGTGCTTTAGCAGCTGCTGAAAGAATCTTTGAAATTATTGATATTCAACCAACGATTAAGGATAAAGCAGGGGCCAAAGATTTGACTGTAGTTGATGGATATATTGACTTTAAAGACTTAGTTTTTAGTTATAATAATGATGAATTGGCTTTAGATAAAATTAATTTAAAGGCAGAGCCTGGACAGGTAGTTGCTCTAGTAGGTTCTAGTGGAGCAGGAAAATCCACTTTGGTTAATATGATACCTCGTTTTTATGATCCTGATAGTGGACAGATAACTATTGATGGTGTGGATATAAGAGATATTACTATCAAGTCATTGAGAGATAAGATAGGGATTGTGCCTCAAGAGACTGTTCTGTTTAGTGGAACGATTGCTGATAATATTCTCTATGGTCGTTTAGATGCTAGTCAGGAAGAGATTGTTGAGGCTGCAAAGGCAGCAAATGCCCATGATTTTATTGAAACATTTCCTGAGGGGTATGAGTCAGAGATAGGTGAGCGTGGTGCAGGGTTATCTGGAGGTCAAAAGCAGAGAATTGCTATTGCTAGAGCTATTTTAAAAGATCCAAATATTTTGATTTTAGATGAGGCTACTTCAGCCTTAGATACAGAATCAGAGGCTTTGGTTCAAGATGCCTTAGATAGATTGATGAAAAACAGAACAACCTTTGTTATTGCACATAGACTATCTACTATTTTAGATGCTGATAAGATTGTTGTTATGGAAAGAGGAAAAGTAGTAGAGATGGGAAGTCATAAAGAACTCTTAGAAAAGGGTGGACTTTATAAGAAATTATATGAAATACAGTTTAATAAGTAGGTGATGCTATGAGAGAGGGATTAAAATATGAACTGATTCCTCAATTTGCTTATATGTTACAAAGAATTACTAGTGGTACTTTAAAAGTAGAAGTAAAGAATGAAGATAGGCTCTTAGAAGCAAAGAAATCTGGTAAGTCTGTTATTTTAGCTTTTTGGCATGGACAATTATGGTTTCCTGCTTATTATTTAAAAAATAGAGGTTATGTAGGCTTAGCTAGTCAAAGTAGGGATGGAGAATATATTAGTAGAGTATTAAAGAAGATGGGATGGGAGATGGTTAGAGGATCAACTTCTAAAGGTGGGGCCCGTTCTTTATTAAGGTTAATCAAGAAATTGCAAGCAGGAAAGAATATAGCTATTACACCTGATGGACCTAGAGGACCAAGGCATCAAGCTCAGTCAGGAATTGTTTATTTGGCACAAAAGAGTAATAGTGTTATAATTCCTGGTGGGGTGGCTTTTTCTAAGGAGAAGGTCTTTAATAGTTGGGACAGATTTCAGCTTCCTTTGCCTTTCTCCAAAGTAGTATTAAATTTTGGGGATAGTATTGAGGTGGAAGAAAATTTATCTGATGATAATTTAGAAGAGTATAAAAAATTTGTTGAAGAGGGTTTAAATAGTGCAGTAAAGACTGCAAAGAATATGTTAGGTGACATGATATGAAAATAGAAGAGTATTTGTTAGATGTTATTAATGGTAAAGAAACTGGACTTATAGCTAAAATAATTTTAATCATATTAACTTTATTATCATTTTTATACAAGGTAATAATAACTTTAAGAAAGTCAATGTATAGTTGGGGAATAAAAAAGCAGAAAAATTTATCAGCTAAGGTGATTAGTGTAGGGAATATAACTGTTGGTGGTACTGGAAAAACACCAGTAGTTCAATTACTAGCTAGAACTTTGACAGAGAAGGGGCATAAAGTTATTGTTTTAAATCGTGGTTATAAGGCTAACTTTTCTGATAAGGTAGGGTTGGTTTCTGATGGTACAGAGATTTTAATGGATGCTGAACAAGCTGGAGATGAGGCTTACATGTTAGCAACTAGCCTAACAGGGATACCTGTTATTATTGGTTCAGAAAGAAGCAGAACTGGAGAGTTTGCCTGTCAAGAATTTAACCCAGATTTTATTATTTTAGATGATGCCTTTCAGCATTTACAGGTTGCTAGAGATTATGATTTAGTGGTAATTGATGCTACTAACCCGTTTGCTAATGGACATCTATTACCTAGAGGGCTATTAAGAGAGCCTTTAAATTCTTTAAAGAGAGCTCACATCTTCTTTTTAACTAAGGTAGATCAGATTGGTGAGACTAGGTTAAAGGAGATTAAAAGAAGACTGATTGAGGTCAATCCTGCAGCTATGATAATTACTACTAAGCATAATCCAACTTACTTACGTAAAATAAACAGTAATCAAAGGGAAGAAATTCATTTAACTGGTGAGAAAGTTTTAGCTGTTTCTGGTATAGGTAATCCTCAAGCTTTTGAACAGACATTGCGTGGTCTAGGAGCAGAAATAATTGATAAGATAAGATTTGCTGATCATCATAGTTATACTCATAAGGAGATACTGGATATATATACTTTGGCTAGTGAGAAGAGTGTCGATAGAATAATCACTACTGAAAAGGATGCTGTTAGTATTAATGATGAATTATTAGAGGAGATAGGATTAGAGATGATTTCATTTGAGGTATTAGGAATAGAGATAGGAGTTATCGATTCAAGTTATAAATTTGATGAGTTGATTGATAGATTGGAGGTTTCGAAATGAAAGTAGTGGGAATTATACCAGCACGTTATGCATCTAGCAGATTACCAGGTAAGCCCCTTAAAGATATCTGTGGTAAACCTATGATTCAAAGAGTATATGAACAAGTTAAGTTATCTGATACTCTAGATGGGGTGATTGTAGCCACTGATGATAAGAGAATTTATGATATAGTTAAAGGTTTTGGTGGAGAGGTAGTAATGACTTCAGCAGAGCATAAGACCGGTACCGATCGCTTGGCTGAAGTAGCTAAGGAACTATCTGCTGAGATAATAGTCAATATCCAAGGTGATGAACCTTTAATCAATCCTGAGATGATTGATCAAGCAGTCAGACCATTATTAGAAGATGCTAATATTAGGATGGGAACTTTAAAGCATAAAATAAATTACCAAGCTGAAATAGAAAATCCTAATGTAGTTAAAGTAGTGACAGATAACGATGATTTTGCTCTTTATTTTTCTAGGTCTATAATTCCCTATCATAGAACAGATGCTGATACTACATATTATAAACACATTGGATTATATGTTTATCGCAGAGAGTTTTTATTAGATTATGCCCAAATGGAACCTACACCTTTAGAGCTAAAAGAGTCTTTAGAACAATTAAGAGCTTTGGAGAATGGATATAAAATTAAAGTTATAGAGACAGAGTATCAAGCAATTGGTGTAGATACACAAGATGATTTGGAGAGAGTAAGAAAGATAGTTGAGAGTGTATAGTGTATAGTTGATAGTTAAGTTCAAAATCTAAAAATCAATAGATTAAAAGATTAAATTGATTAGTATTTTCACTGTAAAATGTTTTAAAAGGTTTTAACTGTACACTATCAACTGTCAACTGTAAACTATTAAAACTGGGGGTATTAAGATGGTTAAAGAGGTTGTATTAAATGATAAGGTCATCTTTGGTAATAATCGACCTTTTGTTCTGTTAGCAGGACCTTGTGCTATTGAGAGTGAAGAGAGAGTACTTAGAATTGCTGAAAAGGTACAAGAGATTACAGATAGGTTAGGAATTCCTTATGTCTTTAAGAGCTCTTATGATAAAGCCAATCGCTCTTCAATTGAATCCTTTAGAGGACCAGGTTTGGAAGAGGGATTAAAGATATTACAGAAGGTTAAGGATGAGTTTGATTTACCAGTTATCTCTGACATACATACCATAGATCAAGCCAAGGCGGCAGCAGAGGTATTAGATATTATGCAGATTCCAGCATTTTTATCTAGACAGACAGATTTAGTAGTAGCAGCAGGTAAGACAGGTCGAGTAATCAATGTGAAGAAAGGACAGTTTCTAGCACCTTGGGATATTGAGCAGGTGGTTAAGAAGATTGAAAGTACTGGTAATGAAAAGATATTATTAACAGAGCGTGGAGTAAGCTTTGGTTATAATAACTTAGTTGTAGATATGCGATCCTTCCCGATTATGAGAGATACAGGATATCCAGTAGTTTTTGATGCAACTCATAGTGTACAGTTGCCTGGAGGAGCAGGAGACTCTTCAGCAGGAGAGAGAAAGTTTGTTCCTTACCTAACTAGAGCAGCAGTAGGAGCAGGAGTAGATGCATTATTCATGGAGGTCCATGATGAGCCTTCTAAAGCATTATGTGATGGTCCAAATATGGTGAGATTAGAAGATTTAGAAGAGCTTTTAAGCCAAGCAAAAGCAATTGATGAGATTGTGAAGAACTCTTAATTAGTAGTTTGAATTATTTTTAAATAATTTATAATGAGGATATTGCGATACTTTTGTGTCGGGAACCAGGAATCTGGAATCAGTATAGTTTACAGGTTCCTGATAACTGATTCCAGATTCCTAAAAATGTCGCAATATCATTCTTTTATATCAATTTTAAATTAGGTCAATATATATTTGTAATGGCGAGGTCACCTCGCCTTAACTTATTGATTATAGAAAAAAGGGGGAACTGTTAATGGATATAGACAATCTAGATATAACAGAGATAAAGAATCAGGCTATAGAGGTTTTAGAGATTGAAGCGACATCTATTTTAAACCTAAAAAGATCTGTTGATGGAGGGTTTATAGAGATAGTTAAAGAAATTTTAGTATGTAGTGGACGAGTAATTATGACTGGGATGGGTAAGTCGGGATTTATCGCTAAAAAGCTAGCAGCAACTTTATCAAGTACAGGAACACCATCATTTTTCTTACATCCTGCTGAAGCTATACATGGTGATTTAGGGATGGTAACTAATCAGGATATAGTAATTGCTTTATCAAATAGTGGAGAGACAGAAGAGGTTATTAAAATTTTACCTGTTATTAAGCGAATTGGAGCAAAGCTAGTTGCTATGACTGGTGGAACTAGCTCTACTTTAGCAGAGACTGCTAATTATATCTTAGATACTGGTGTAGAAGAGGAGGCATGTCCTTTGAATTTGGCACCAACAGCAAGTACTACGGCAACTCTAGCTTTAGGAGATGCTTTAGCTATCTCTTTATTGCGGGTAAGAAATTTTCAACCTGAAGATTTTGCACTTTATCATCCAGGAGGAAGCCTAGGTAAGAAGCTATTATTAACAGTAGATGATGTTTTACATATTAGAGAGAGAAATCCTATTGTAGACCAAGAGGCGACATTAAAAGAGACCCTATTTATGATGACTTCATCTAGGATGGGAGCAGCCAATATTGTTGATAATAGAGGAAGATTAGTAGGTATTATTACTGATGGTGATATCAGACGACAATTAGAAGATTCTTTTAATTTATTAGAGAAGAGTGCTAAAGAAATTATGAGTAAGAATCCATCAATAATTACCAAAGATAAGTTAGCAGCTGAGGCTTTAAAACTGATGCAAGAGAGAGAGATTAGTGATTTGCCAGTAGTTGATGATGAATACAGGCCTTTAGGATTACTTAACTTCCAAGATTTATTAAAGGCTGGAGTTCTTTAATAATTTCAAATGTACAATGTAGAATTTATAATTAAAAAATTAAGCAAGTAAATTTTGTCATTCTCTGTGTTTGATTGACAAATGATATAGATAACCTTTAAAATTAGTATAGGGCAAGATATAATTTAAATTAATAGATTGATAATAATATAATAAAGTTATAGGGGATGGTTAGGATGAGCTCTATTTTAAAAGAGAAGGCTAAAAAAGTAAAATTATTTATTACTGACGTAGATGGCGTATTGACTGATGGTAGAATTGTTTTGGGGAATAATGGGGAAGAACTAAAATTTTTTCATGTCCATGATGGAAAAGGAATTCAGTTAGCCCATGAAGCTGGGATTGCAACTGCTATCATTACAGGACGAGAGTCAAAGCTGGTAGAACGTAGGGCTGAGGAGTTAAGTATTAAAGAGGTTCATCAGAATATCAAAGATAAGATTAAAGTATTTAATGATGTGTTGGATAAATACAATGTAACAGCAGAAGAGGTTGCTTATATTGGTGATGATGTAAATGACTTAGAGATTTTAGAAAGAGTTGGTTTATCTTTTACTCCAGCTAATGGTGTAAAAAAGGTAAAAGAAGTAGTTGATTATATTACAACTAAAGAAGGTGGACAAGGGGCTGTAAGAGAGGCTATAGAGTTAATTTTAGAATATCAAGGGGAATAATGTTTGTTAAGAGGTGGCGATTATGAAAGATAAGTTATTTTATTGGTTTTTTAAGTCATTCAAATCACTGGCTAATCTGATACCAAGAAAGGTTAGTCATTTTTTTGCCAAGGCATTTGGTAATTTATTATATTATATTGTCAAAGACCGCCGGGAATTGGCTGTCAAAAATATTAAGTTATCTTTAGGTTACTCTACTAAAGAGGCTAAGAATTTAACTAAATTAGTTTTTGAGGATATAGCTATTAAATTTGTAGAAACTATTAGTTTAGAAAATTGGACTGATAATGATTTTAATAATAAGATTGAGGTTAATGGGTTAGAATATCTAGAAAAAGCTTATCAAAATAAAAAAGGTGTTATTATATTCACTGGGCACATAGGAAATTGGGATTTATTAGGCCTATATTTATCATGGTTGGGATATTCTGTAAATGGTATTGCTCGGATGTTTAAGAACCCTTATGTTAATGAAGAGATTTTAAAGATTAGAAAAAGTCAAGGAGGCAAGGTCTTTAATAAGAGAAGCAAAGGGGTTAGAGGTGCTTTTAAAGCATTACTAAAAAAGGAGCTACTTTTGATCTTAGGTGATCAAGATGCTCATTCTAAAGGAACCTTTGTGAAGTTTTTAAATAGACCTGCTTCTACACCTACAGGACCAGTGGTTTTTGCTCAAAAGACTGGTGCAGTAATTCTTCCTGCTTATATGATGAGAGAAGGGGAGAGCTATCGGTTGATTATAGAAGAAGGTATTGAGGTTGCTAGGGATGCCAATGAAGATGAGATAAAAGAAAAATTACAAGATTTGGCTTATTCTTTGGGCAATCAGATAAGAAATTACCCTGATCAGTGGTTATGGCTACATCGCAGGTGGAAGACAAAGGCTGAGGGGGCTTTATAGTGCAGAAGCTAAATAAAAAATATTTTGTATCTGCTTTCTTAATTTTAATAATTATTTTGAGTATCTTTGCTATAAAAAATTTTTATCAAAAGTCAGAAGTAAAAATTTCACCTAAGCCTTTGCAAGAAAGTAAGCAGACGGAACCTCGCCTCGAATTAGAGAAGTCATCTATGACTTTATATAGTAAAGATGGTATTACTAAGTGGGAGTTGGGAGCAGAATCAATTCAACAGTTTGAACTGGGAAGTAATAAGGTTACGTTAAACCAGATACAAGCTAAGGTCTATGAGAAAGAAAAGGAAGTAATTAATATTATAGCTGACAAAGGTAAGGTAGATATAGAAACAGGTTTTATTGGATTAGAAGGGCCTATAACTATAAAAAGTCAAGAAAAGTTGCTCAAAGCCGATACTTTAAATTGGAATAGTGCTAAAAATGAGTTGATAGGTGTAGGTCATGTATTAATTGAACAACCTGGACTAAAGGCTAAGGGTGAGCGCTTTATAAGTCAGGTGGATTTAAAGAAATTAAAGATATTAGGAAATGTAAAAGTTATTTCTCAAGAAATGGGTGAAGGTAATGAAGAATAAATCCTTAATTTTGAGTTTTCTTATATTAACCTTATTATTTACATCAGTTAATTTATTGGCTCAAGAAGAAGAGACTATATTAATGGCAGATGAATTGATAGTTGATGATATGAACTCTGAGATTATTGCTACAGGAAATGTTGTACTAGAAAGAACTAACTTAAAGCTAACTTCTAATAAATTAACTGCTAATCAAAGTTTGGGTGAAATTAAGGCTACAGGGAAAGTTCTAATCGAACAAGAGGGAAGTAAGATAAGTGGTCAAGAGCTAACACTAAATAATAAATCCAAGCAAGGGGTATTAACTGGTAATCCTAAGATGGAAAATGAGGGAGCCACTATAACTGGAAATAGATTTGAATTTAATTTAGATGCTAAGAAATTATTCGTTTATGGTGGAGCTCATATTGTAGATGAAAGTCAAGGTTTAATAGCTGATGCAGAAGAACTGGAATATAATGGGGAGAGTCAAGAGGCAGTATTAACTGGAAATGTTTATGCAAAACGTGGAGAACAGACGGTAAATGCTGAAAAGGTAATTATTAACTTAAAGACTAGAAAGATGATTGCTAAAGGGAAGACAAAATTTGTTATTCCAAATGAGAGCAGTGAAGAGTAAAGAGTGGAGTGGGAAAATTCGTTTGGGTATTTTCCCCTTCGAGTTTAAAATTAAGCTCTCCGTGATTATAAAGTTTCTCAAAAGCATGAAACTTTATTTCTCCTCACGGAGAGTCCAAAGGACTCGTAGGAAGAGTGAAGAGGTTTGATAATGATTATTGTTTTACTCGTTACCCATCACTTGTTACTCATTACTGAATTTGACTGGACTTGGAGGTAATTGAGGATGGCAATTAAGGCTGAAAATCTGATTAAGACGTATAATAAGAGAAATGTAGTAAAGGGGGTAAGCTTTGAGGTTAATAAAGGTGAGATTGTAGGGATTTTAGGTCCTAATGGTGCTGGTAAGACAACTACCTTTTATATGGTTGTAGGCTTAGTAAGCCCTAATCAAGGTAATATTACTCTAAATGGTGATGATATCACCCCATTGCCGATGCATAAACGTGCCAGAAAGGGGATTGGCTATCTGGCTCAAGAGGCATCGGTCTTTAGAAAGCTGACAGTGGAACAGAATATTATGGCTATTTTAGAGATGATAGATCGTCAAGAAGATAATCATGAGATCTTAGAATCATTATTAAAAGAGTTTGATATTGCCCATATCCGTAAGCAGAAAGGTTATATGCTATCTGGTGGTGAGAGGAGAAGAGTAGAGATTGCTCGAGCTTTAGCAACAGATCCTGAGTATATCTTATTAGATGAGCCTTTTGCTGGGGTAGACCCGATTGCTGTCAGTGATATTCAAGGTATTGTCTCTCATCTAAAAGATAGAGGGTTAGGTGTGCTTATTACTGACCATAGTGTTAGGGAAACATTGGCAATCACCGATAGAGCATACATTATGCATCAGGGGAAGATACTATTATCAGGTACTTCTGAAGAGATTGCTAATAGTGAAACGGCTAAGAAGTTTTATTTAGGTGAAACATTTAGTATGTGAGGTGGCAGTAAATGAAGATTATTTATCGATATTTATTGGTTGAGTTGATTCAACCATTTCTTTTTGGGGTCTTTGCTTTTACTAGTATCTTTGTTGGTACAGATGTGTTAATCAGTTTGGCAAAGATGATGTCCCAATATGGGGTTCCTTTATTAACAATAGTAAAGTTATTTTTTTTGAGTTTGCCACAGGTGATTGTATTAACTTTTCCTATGTCTATGTTATTGGCTACTTTATTATCTTTTGGACGTTTATCAGGTGATAGTGAGGTAATAGCTTTAAAAGCAGGAGGAATTAGCTTTATTAAGATAGTCACCCCTGTATTGATAGTTGGATTATTAATCAGTGGACTTACTATCTTTTTTGATAATAGCTTAGTACCAGCCAGTCTAAATACCTATGAAGAGATTGTTTGGAAGCTCAAGCATGGTACTGTTAGGCCTAAGACTCAAAAAAATTTAGTAATATCTCCAGTTAATAGACAAACGGGTAAGTTAGACTATATTTTAACGGCTGATAAATATGATGGCAATACTCAAATGCTAGAGGGAGTAACTTGGCAAAATTATGAGAATGGAAAACTAGTTACCAGTATCCAGGCTAAGAAAGCGGAGTGGTTAGAAGAAGAATGGGTATTTATCGATGGAACTATTTATACAATCACTGATAATGGCCAAGTTCCTCAAACTACTTTTAAAAGATTTAATATGAAAAATAATTTAGATAGAACCCCTACTCAAATCTCTCGTAATCAAAAAGATCCTGAAGAGATGACTCTCTCAGAACTAGGTAAGCATATAAAGCTTATGGAAGAGGAAGGACGAGATGTTAAAGAGTTGAAGGTGGTCTATCATCAAAGGTATGCAATTCCTTTTGCTTGTTTTATCTTTGCTTTGGTAGGAGCACCTCTAGGTTTACAGCCTAATCGTTCAGGCTCTTCTATCGGGTTAGGATTAAGTATAATAGTTATCTTTATCTATTATACGATTATGACTATTGGTTCTTCTATGGGGGAAGGTGGAAGTATAGCACCTTGGTTAGGAGCTTGGATTCAGAATATAATCTTTACTATTGTAGGCTGTGGATTAATGTATAAAGCATCTAGATAATTTAGTTGATAGTTGATGGTGTATAGTGTACAGTTAAAAAATTATTTGGTTTGGAACTTAACTATAAACTATCAACTATTCACTATCAACTGCCCTTAGAAAGGGGAATACAGTATGTATGGGATTAAGTTATTATTGGCTTTAATAATTGTAGCAGGGATTATAGCTTATGTTGGTGATAAGATTGGCATGAAGGTGGGAAAGAAGAGGTTATCCCTTTTTGGCTTACGTCCTAAGCATACCTCAATAGTGATTACTGTAAGTACAGGTATCTTAATTGCTTTAGCCTCCTTATTGTTGTTAATGGGAGCTTCAAAGGATGTTAGAATGGCATTATTTGATATGGAAGCAATGTTAGAGCGTTTATCGGTCTTAAATCAGAATTTAGCATCTAAAAATAATGAATTGTTAGATTTGCGAGAAGAAATTGATAAGAAGGTCAAAGATTTACTTATCTTAGAAGAAGATAAGAATAATCTAAAGATAGATTTAACTAAGATAAAGAAGGAGTATCAAGTTGTTCAACAGAGTAAATTAGAATTAGAAGATAAGGTAGAAGAATTGAATCTACAGAAAAGCTCCTTGACAGAACAGGTTGATAACTTGGCTTATAACATTAGCTTATTTGGTAGAAAATATTTATCTTCACTAACTGGAGATATTATTTACCAAAAGGGTGAGATTATAATTGAAGAAGTAATAAATTTAGCAGAACCTTCAGATAAGATAGAGGATAAGATTGATAAGTTGTTAAAGCAAGCAGATATACAGGCTAGGGAAGCAGGTATTGAAATTAAGGGGAACCATATTGAATATAATAAGCAAGAACTAAATAGATTATATGAGATTTTGAAAGAGAAGAAAGGTAGAGTTATTCTGAGATTTTTAAGTGCTAAGAATACTTTCAAAAATGAAGCTTTGACAATCAGTTTTGATCTTTATGAAGATTATAAGGTCTATCAGCAAGGAGATACTATCTTGATAGGTGATATACAGTTTAGCGATAATCTATTGACTATCGACAAAAATTTAAGCCAATTACTAGAGCGATTAAAGATAAAGGCTAACAGTGATGGCTTATTGGTGAATGGAGAAAATCAAGTAGGTGAAATTAGTATAATTAATCTTTATCCACTAATAGACAGACTTTTAATGGAGAATAAATCTATTAGGGTTGGAATAATAGCAACTAATGACATTTGGCGTAATGATAGTCTAAAAGATAATATAGAATTTAAGATATTGGGTGATGATAATGATAATCGGAATTGACCCTGGAAAGGATAAATGTGGCTTAGCAGTGGTAGATAAAGAGTTAAATGTCAGGTTTAAAGAGGTTATAGAGAGCCATATCCTCATAGACAAATTAAAATTATTAAAAGAAGATTATGATATTGGAGAGGTTGTCTTAGGAGATGGAACTAGAAGTGATAATGTAGCTTCTAAATTAAAAGGTCTATTTAAAGATATTTATATTATTGATGAATCTCACTCAACTTTAGAAGCTAGGGAGTATTATTGGAAGGAAAACCCTAGGCGAGGTTGGAGAAGGCTACTTCCCACTTCAATGCAAACGCCTCCCAAACCAGTTGATGACTATGTAGCTATTATACTCGTGTTGAGATATTTGAATAAAGCATCGAAAAGGAACTAGGTATTTTCACCTAGTTCCTTTTTTCTTTTAAATTTATTCTAGATATATAGTAGTAGCATTTAATGGGGAGATTGCGACACTTTTAAACTCCAGTGTATAGTGTAAAGTTTATAGTGGATAGTTAAGTACAAAACCTTAAATCATGAAGTTTTTAATCTTTTTACTATCAACTATACACTATCAACTATCAACTCGAAGAAGTGTCGCTTTTCTCTCTATTATCTAAGTTTTAAAAAGAAAATAGTCTGATAATTCAAAATATAACAAAAAATCTAGGCTATTATTAGTATTTAAATAAAATAATCTCATATAAGGTATAATTCATTAATATATATATATTTTAATACATTATAATAAAAATACTAACTATTTATAAAATTAGTTAATTAATAATCTATATTTATTTTTTTTAATAAAAAATAGAATAAAATAAAGGACTTTGGTTAATTGCATAGAATTAAGTTAATAGAAAAATTTTATTATATCAAGGCAAAGAAGGAGGTGAACCCTCATAAGCCACAATTTCTATTTGAAATGAAATTTATTGAAAAGTTTACAAGATAACTATTTATAAGAACATAAGGGGGAAAACAATAATGAAAAAGATTTCTTTATTACTTACGTTTGCTTTAGTTATGACTTTAGCTGTACCAGCATTCGCAGCTGAGGACAATGTAAAGATTACTGGAGAGGTTAAAACTGTTTTTGAAAAAGGTACTTATGGTGATGATGTAGATGCTACTACTACTTTATTGGCTGATGGAGATGCTTTAGATTTAGATAATCCTGCTAAGGGTGAAGATGGAGACGAAGATGATTTTCCTGCTACAAAAGCATTTTATCAAGAGATTGATTTTGCTATTACAGGAGCTGTAAATGAAAATGTTACTTTTGATTTAGCAATTGACACATTAGTCAACAACTTTACTACTGTAAGTGGACCAAGTTATAATGGGGTTATTTTAGGTGACCAAAGTAGTGGAAATACTGATGATAGTAACATTCAAATGGACACTGCTTTATTAACTCTTAATAGTGGTGTATCTACTCTTAAATTAGGAGATATGAGTGATTATGCTGTTGACACTTACTTTGTTGATGAAGAAGATATGGAAGGTATGGAGTTAACTACTAACTTATCTGGAAATGACGTTAAAGTTTTCATGACAAGTGAAAATGATGACTTTGCAGGGCAAGATTTCTATGGTGTAACTGTAGGAAGAAATTTAGGTGCTCTTAATTTAACTGGTAAACTTTACGCTACTAGAGAAGCTAGCGATAATGTAACTAACTTTGCAGTAGCTGGTGACTATACTGTAAATGATATGGTTACAGTTAATGGTGAAGTTGTACTTAATGATGCTGATCAAGGATTTAGTGGTGACTCTGATTCAGCTAATAATGCTGAAGGAGATACTGCAATCTTCTTAGGAGCTGATTTTGTAGTTAGTAATGCGTTAACTGTAAATGCTGGTTTAGAATCAGTAGGAGAAGAGTTTGTATCAGTAGCTGGTGATCTTGAAGAAGATTATGACTATGACTTATTTACAGTAGGTGCTAGTTATGCACTAAATAATGCGAATACACTAGGTGCTACTTATACAATGGTTGATCATAATAAAGATGAAAATAAGAGTAATATCAAACTAACATTAGATAATGTTAGGGGTGCTTTCACTAATACTGCTGCTATAGAATTAGTAGCTAATGATGGTTATGAGTCATTTGATGATGATGCTACTATCATTACCTTAGGAACTGAATATGCTATGAGTGAAGTAATTACTCTAAACGCTTCTTTAACTAATAAGTCAGGAGACTTAAATGAATTTACTTATTTAACAGCTGGTTTAGATGCAAAAGTAGCTAAAAATATCAATTGGAGTACTGAAGCTAAATTGATTGATGGTACAACTAAAGATGACAAAGATGGAGAAGGTTCTACATTAACTACTAAGTTAACTGTTAGTTTCTAATCTAAATCAATCAAGTTTTGCAACCCTCTAGGGATTCCCTAGAGGGTTTCTGATTTTTTGTATAATTAAATCATATATATAGAACATGAAAAAGAGTTGTTAGCCACAGGTTTCAACCTGTGGTGTCCTATAAAGCCTACGGGTTAAAACCCGTAGCTAATTTAAATGTTAAATCTTTAATGCCATATATAGGATTAAACTGCAGAAACCAATATTTTACAACCATTTCGTTCCATGAAATTACAATAACATACTCTTGGTTTATTAGATTTTAAAA